>Ga0247841_10014127_pt1 | contig 10055 bp, 9 predicted proteins | sample LaCruzMarch2015__2_FD_192410 | JGI IMG/M metagenome (GOLD analysis project Ga0247841, IMG submission 192410) | Freshwater microbial communities from meromictic Lake La Cruz, Castile-La Mancha, Spain - LaCruzMarch2015_18m | ecosystem: Environmental > Aquatic > Freshwater > Lake | place: Spain...
GAAGCTTCTCATCAAAAGGGTCAGGCATTGCGGTGTGTTTTGCATTTTTAGCTCCCCCAGGAAACTCTTCATAGTAAGTGACTTTTCGGTGTCTTGTAAAATCAATAAACTGGTCAAGTATAACAAGATCTCCTCTTCCGATTTCCTGTCTTAGGCTTCCGCAGGCAGTTGTTGCAATGATGTGAGTAACTCCAAGATCTTTCAATGCCTGAATATTTGTTCTGAACGGAACCTGAGTGGGAGCAATTTTGTGCTCTCTTCCGTGTCTTGAAATTAAGCAAACTTTTTTTCCGCCAATTTCGCCCACTTTTACTAGTGAGCTTGGACTCCCGTAAATAGTTTTTACTTCAACATCTTTTGCGTTTTTTAGTATTTCGGGATCATCAAGTCCGGACCCGCCGATTATTCCAATCATAAAATCCCCTTTACTCTCCCTCAAACTCAACCAGCGCAAAACTTTTTCTTGGAAGCAATTTTTCTTTTCCTTTAAGCGCGGGCAAATCAATTACAAATGCACACTCAACTACTTTCCCGCCCGCTTTTTCAATTAACTTGCACGCAGCAAGAGCGGTTCCCCCTGTCGCGATTAAATCATCCACAATTAGAACCTTGTCTCCTTCTTTCACCGCATCCAAGTGCATTTCGATAACGTCCTTTCCGTATTCAAGATCATACTCTTCCCGATGAACCTTGTGGGGAAGTTTTCCTTTTTTTCTAATGGGGACAAATCCGACTCCAAGTTTGTAAGCAAGCGCTCCGCCAATAATAAAACCCCTACTCTCAATCCCCGCAATCAAATCAATTTTTTCGTGCTTATACTTTTCGTACAATTCGTTTATTGCATACTCAAATCCTTCAGAATCCTTTAGCAAAGTAGTTATGTCCCTAAACATTATTCCTTCTTTAGGGAAATTTGGGATAGTTCGAATTTTTTCTTTAAGATTCATAAACTAATTTCATTGTAAAGTGTTTAAAAACAATTTAGATTTTGACCAAACCCTTAATAACCAGTATTTCCTTTCAAGTATAAGGTGTTTTTTTGCTGGCAGTGGTTGTAGTACCGACTTATAATGAGCGCGAGAATCTTTCAAAGCTTATCCCAAAAATACTTTCAGAAAAAATTCCTGGCGTAAAATTTAAAATAATTGTTGTAGATGACAATTCTCCAGATGGGACCGCGAAAGTCGCAAAAAGATTTTCAAGCGTAGTTCTTCTCTCTCGTCCAAAAAAACTCGGACTTGGCTCGGCATATCTTGCAGGGTTTAAGAAAGCTATTGAACTCAGGGCGGATGTTGTTTTTTCAATGGATGCTGACCTCTCGCATGACTTTAGTTACTCCAAAGCATTTGTTGAAAAAATTCGTAAAGGGGCGGATGTTGTCATTGGCTCAAGGTATGTTCCCGGAGGGGGAACAAATTGGACAGTTGATAGAAAAATTATAAGCGGTGGCGCAAATTTTTTGGCAAAGCTGATTTTAGGAGTTCCTGCAAATGACCTTACCTCTGGTTTTAGGTGTTATCGTGCTAGTTTATTAAAAAAAGTAGTTAATGTAAAGTTCAAATCTACTAGTTACTCTTTTTTGGAAGAAATGATTTATTATTGTCACAAGAACTCTGCAAAAATAGCTGAAGTGCCAATCTTTTTTGCCGACAGGGTAAGTGGAAAATCAAAGTTAAGAAAGCTGGAGATCTTAAAGTTCCCATTCACTTTGTTACGATTAAGATTCTTTTCCTGAAGAGACCTTTTTTTGTTAAGTCAAGCTAATGTTTTTTTCTTTTGGTTTATTTCTTCGTTGCTTTAAGGTAAATAATCATCCCGAAAGGAAGTTTGTCAAGCGCTTTATCCGCGGCAAAAAAAGCATTTCCGAGTTTTGTTGAGAAAATGCTTGCCTGAAGGGAAAAAACATAAAGGGTTTTCTCTTCCTGGATCTCAAAACCCGCTTTTTGAATTATTCTTCTTATTGACCAATAATCAAACCGTGAAATATGCTGTTCTTCAAGGCTGTACCCTTTTTTTGCCATTGCTTTGTCAAAAACAATTTCCGCAAGCGGCCAAAGAGAAATATAGTTTGGAGTAGTGATGAAAAGCGCTCCGTTTTTGTTAAGCTTTTTTTTCACTTCCCTAAGCGCCTGCAAGGGGTTCTTCAAGTGCTCTATTAAGTGAGAAACAATTATCACGTCAAATTTTCCTTTCGCTTTTATTGATTCAATTCCAGAAACAACAAAAGTCAAGTTCTTCAACCCCTCTTTTTTGGTTGTCTCGCTTGCAAATCCGATTACCGCTTTTGAGATATCTGCTCCAACAATCCTTGCTTTTGGAAGCTTGCGTGCGATTTCACGCGTGAAAGTTCCTGAACCGCACCCGACATCAAGTATTCTTTCATTTCCTTTTAATTGCATAAACTCATGAAAGTATTTTTCTCTAGAAGTATACATGAATGCCTGCGCTTTAGGGGCATTTTTCCCGTGCGCTTCTTCGTAATACTCTCCCGAAATGTTTTTGTAGGATTTCATTTTCTTTTTCAACTCTTTCTATAAAGTACATAACTCTTGTACTCAATAATTAATGGGTAATTAAGTTTTTCACTGAATTCATTTTTATTCGTAACAATATAAGAAACATTCAAATCACTAATTTTTGCAACCTCTTTTCCTTCAAATATTTCTTTTTGCAACGCCTGTTTTGCTTTTAATTCCTTAAATGCGTTGTCTTGAAAGTAAACAAAGTCAAACCATACAATGGTGTGTCCTGAAGTTACGTCGTAAGGAAGTTTGTTTGAGTACTCCGCCATTTTTCCCCCTTCTTTTGTGAGGAATAAAACCGTTTTTTGCTCCTTATCAAATTCATAAATCATTTTAGCAAATTCTATCCCGTCCGGAGAAATTTTTGAGCCTTCCCTGTAATGTTCAAGCTTTGAGGAAGTCGCAAAAAACACCATTGCCACTAAAATGATAATTATGATTGTGGCGATAGTTTTTTTCTTGTCCAGTTTAGTTTGAATCAAAAACCCCGTGCAAAGCAAAGTCATTGAAAATATTATCAGTTCCACAATTTTGCCTGAAAGCATAAACCCTAAAAAAGTAAATGCTCCGAAAAGAATTATTGCTGTAAAGAATAACGCCCAGCAAAATTTCTGCTCTTTTGTTACTGCAATTTTTTTATTTTTAATCGATAACAAAAGGAGTCCTGCAAATACTATTGTGAGTCCCGTTCCTACCCAGAATGGAAGTGAGGGAATATTAACAATGAAATTTTGCGCCGAAATTCCGATTGCGTTTCCCCTGTTGAAAAGCAAATTATAAGCTATTGGAAGGTAAGCCATTGCGATTAAGGGCAGTACCAGCACTAATGATAATCCTAATTTTATTAATTCAGTAATTTTTTGTTTGTAAAACAGTTCGTAAATCCCCATAAAAACAAGTAAATTAAATCCTGTAATTGGGTGCGTTGCGAACACAACGGGGAACATTAAGTACTGCAGTTTATTGCTTTTTAAGTGAAGGTATAAAAAGCAAAGCATAAATCCTGTGGCCAAATACCACGCCATTTCCCCCACATAAAAATTCTCAAAAACTAATTTCCCTAAAAGAAAAAGTGTTGCGGCAAAAACCCCGGCTTTTTTGTTTTTGAATAGTTCCGCAGCGAGGAGCGAGAAAAAAACTATTTGAAATAAACCTGCTATAAGCCCCAGCATCCACGGCCAAAGGTACTGCGGAATAACGTTAATGACTTCGCTGAATACATTTCCTACAAGAGGAGAACCAAGCGCGTAAGAAAGATTTACTGCAGTGTAGGGCTCATGAGTTAGGGGGATTCTTCCGTCAAGAATTCTAAGCATGCTTGTGGAAATTGCGTCAATGCTTGAAGGGTAGCCTCCTGTAATTAAAATAATAGGGTAAGCAAGCAGCGCGAGAAGAAGCAGGGCGATTAGGAATATTTCTTTTTGAGGATTGATTTTTAATTTAAATTTTTTGAAAAGAATAAAAGCGATTACTATGCTTGCTGCCAGTATAAAGGCGGAGTTCAGCCAGAAAAATCCTATTACATTAGAAACAACAATTATTACCGCGAAAAGCACCGCGAGAAATAAAATCGCCTGGGAAATTTTTTCTTCAATCATTTACTCGCCAAATTATGTTACACAAAACTAAAAAATGTTATTCCTTATAATACTTATGCTTGTTCGAAAGCCTGCTTATATTTTTGCGGCTTTTTTCTGCCTCATTTCATTAAATTGAAAGTTATGAATCTGTTTGAAAGGTAATTGTAAATAAGCACAATCCAAATAGCCATAAACCTTGCGAATGTAGGCCAAAACCCGAACATTTCAACTTGAATAGTCGTGAGAAGCCCGCTTAATAGTAGTCCGATAATTTGTAGCCCGATAAATACAAAGAACTGCTTGTGCTTTTTTGAATAAGTATTTTTGAAAGTTATTCTTCTCTGCAAAGCATAATTTACCCCTACTGCAATGGCAAAAGAAATAACAAGCGCGAGCAAATAATGCACTTTTATAATTTCATTAAATATAAAAAAAACCGCAAGGTCGGTTATCCCTGCGATGCCCCCCGCAAAACAGTATCTGAAGAATCTTATCCTAAAAAGTTTTTTTGCAACTTCCTTCGTTTTAAATGCAATTTTGTTGCTTGCCATTAAAACATTGGGCTAGAAAGCATTATTAATGATTATTCTTAAATTTTTTTTGAACAGTTTTTTGTGTGGGATTGTTTTTGCACCCATAAGTATAAAACCTCAAAAGCAGGACTTACTTTATGAGCAAGAATAAGGGCAAGTATAAGAGTAAGAGTCTGAATAATAGTTTGAATAAGAATTGGTTGAACGTTGATAAGACTAAACTGATTTCTTTTCTACTCTTCGCCCTGCTGCTAATCGCAATTTTGGCAAGAGTTTTCTCTATCTTTACGGTTCCCGAGCCTGCTTACAACGACTCAGTTTATCATTTGGAGCTTGCAAAGCAACTGATGAACGGGGGGCCAATAACGAGCGCAACCCCTCCCTTTGCTTATCATCTTCTGCTCGCAGGATTTTTTTTCATTACAAATTTTCCAATGGTGTGGCCATTTGTTAAAATAATCCCTCTGCTGGTTTTTTTGGCGCAATTAGGAGTAGCTTTTATTTTGTTTAGAAAGCTTTTTCCGAAAAACTTTCTCATCCCGCTTATATTTTTCATTTCTTTCCCAAGCATGGTCCGCTTTGGTTCCGTAAATATGATTGAGTCCTTTTCCATTCTTGCCGTGACAACCTTCGCTTATTTGCTTTACTCAATGGCAACTTCAAAATCAAAAAACCAATTCGTGTTTTATTCAGTTTTCTGCGTGATAAGTTTTTTGCTTCTTTCTTTCACAAAAACAAATGTTATTTTGCTCGTTCCCGCCTTTCTTTTAGGATTTGCAATTATTTCCTGGAAAAAAATTGGGTTTGCTAAAACAATTCCCCTAGTTTTGCTTGCTTTTGTTTTGGGATTTTCTTTTATCTTTGTTTCAATGCTTCTCCCCGCTCCCTTGGGCCCCCCTTCATTTACTTACTCCTCAATTTCAACTCCCCGTCTTGATTTAATTACTCCTGTTTTTTTTGTAAAATCCACTGCCTCTTTTTTTGATTTTCCCCACCAGTCCTCGTTTTCAAAGCTTCCTGTGCTTAATTTGATTCCTTACCAAATCGCCTTGCCTGCTTTTTTACTAGTAATACTTCCTTTGATTATAGCTCTTATCCTTGGGGCGTTATCTTCGGCCCAAATCCTTAAACTTTTAAAAAAGCCTTTTGCGTTAGTAAAACAAAAATTTTCAGAAAAAGAATTTTTGATGGTTTTCTTTTTTACTTGCCTCCTTGCTTCAATTCTTTCAATTTACCCCGGACTGACAATTATTCGCGAGAATGAGATTTATGTGCGTTACATGCTGCCCGCGCTCCCGTTTTTTGCAATTCTTCTTGGAATAGCGTTTGATAAATTAAAAGGAAATTTTTGCAGGATTTGTTTAGTGTCGCTTATTTTATTTGCCGTTTACTCTTTCGCAATGACCTCTGTCAGCGCTGTTTTTTATCAGTCAGTTGAGCAAAGCAATCAGCCGTTATACGATTACATTTCCAATAATGCCCAGATAAGCTCTGTTATCTCAATGCAAAACGCAAGAGCAGTGAGGTACTACACAGGAAAAGAAACTGTTGTTCTTGACAACGGAGATTATACACTTGATGAAATAAAACTGGCGCATTATTCCAAAACGCCCTATATTTCAGTATCATGCTATAATGAGGATCTAATAACTTCAGTAAAGGATTTGTTTGATAATTCAAAAACAGAAGTTGTTTTTGAGAAAGGGTGCGCAAAGCTATTGAAGATCAAGTAAAGAGATTAATTAAGTGAAGATATTAGTTAAATAAAGGTGCTGATTAAGTAAAGAAGTATGTTTTTTTTATTTATTTTTTGTTATTTTCAAGCATCATTTTCTTTTGCAAATAAATGCTTTCCTCTACTAGTTTTTTCTGCCTGTCAATTAAATCAGAAAGGAGGGCTAGAATTAAAAGCAAAAATCCAAGTATCATAAACGTTGCTGAAAAAGTTATTAGCGAACTGTATGGGTGAGTAATCCCTAAATTCAGCCACCTGATAAATAACCAGAGCCCGGGGAAGAATCCGACAGCGAATAATGTTCCCCCTAGGAGTCCAAAAAACTTTAACGGGTGGGAATCAACAATCGCGCGCGTAATTATAATCCCTGATTTGATTCCATAAGCCCACCAGCTCTTAACTATTTTGCTTTTTCCATGTTCTCTTTCGCCCCTTACTTTTATAGGAACTTCAGTGATAATCATTCCTTTGTTTGCAAGATTAATGAATGTTTCCTGGGTATACGTGAATTTCCCAAAAAGATTTGCGCGCAGAGCAGCTTCTTTACTGTACGCTCTAAACCCGCACTGGGTATCAGTGAATTTTTTATTAAGGATAAGTGAGATTAATTTCGTGAAGAAGAGATTCCCAAATTTTTTTATGAAAGGCATTTTCGGCTCAAGTTCCTTAACGGCAAATCGGGTTGCAGTGCACATGTCCGCCACACCTTGAATTACTGGCTTTGCGATAAGAGGAATATCTTCAGGGTTAAATTGCAAGTCCGCGTCAATATTTACAATGACATTAGCGCCCATTCTTAGTGCTTCTTCAAGTCCTTTTCGAAAAGTTACTCCAAGGCCTTTGTTTGGGTAATGGGAATAAATTTTATCCGCGCCGGCTTTTTTAGCTTGCGAAACAGTATTGTCTTTGCTACCGTCGTTTAGTACAAGCACTTTAACCTGTGAAACCCCGTTAATTTTTCTTGGTATCCTCTTTACAAGCTCCGCAATTGTCTTTTCTTCATTAAAACACGGAACCATTACAACAAGAATATTCGCTTTTTGCTTCTGCATAAATTATGTTTGGTTTAATCGCTTAATAAGCTTTGTGGCGCAATTTGAGAGCTGATAGGTTACGTTTAATTATGGGAACAATTGTTATTGGTAGGGAACAAGGATTTAAGTAAATTGAATAATGTAAAAGTGAGTTTTTTTGCATGGTTAAAAAATCATCCTCTGTCGCGGTAGTAATTCCTACAATTGGCAGGGAGTATGTTGCAAAAACTTTGCCTCTTGTAATAAAAAACATTTCGCGCTCTGTCCAAAAAGTTGGTACTAAACCATTTTTTATAATTGAAGACAGCACGCCTGGCGGACTAAAAAGCGAAGTTTTGGATTTAATTCGTGAAACAGGAGAGAAAGTAACTATTGTTCCTGCTCAAGGGCTTGGGGCGAATGAGGCATGGGAACGTGGATTTAAACTGGCGACAAGACGAGGCGCGGTTGCGATGCTTGGGTGTTGTGATGATTTTGTTTCTGAATCAAGACACTTTGATAAACTGGTTAAGCCCCTTCTTGAGGGGCGAGCAGAATTAACCACTGGAGCTTGGAAGGAGTATGGGAGAAATATTTTAAGTTTTCCAAAGCCTCAATACTTAAGTGAAATTTGGGTATCAAGACTAATGAATTACGCAAACCCGCGGTTTGATTCCCGTGCATTTGATTCAAACCCCTTTCTAAAAAATCCAAATTCGTTCCAAGCCTTTACAGGGATAGTAGGTTTAACTCCTAAAGCCCTAAAACAAATCTCTCATTTCGTTGACAAGACCTTTGAGAAGTCCAGTCCTGAAATTAAAAGAAAATTGAGCGGCTGGGGATATGACCCTATGAGAATATTAGTCGCACTATCCCTCGGTTTGAGAACTGCTAATGTTGGTTTTGCTTCAAGAAGGTTTGAGCATAAGACTCCAGCAACAAAGGAGCTGAGCAGATTTGTAGCAAGCCGGTTATCACAATATACTGACGCAGTTGATGTGCTGCGCGAATTTATTGTGAGAACAAATCAATCCCACAAGCTTAAGCAATTTGATAAAATGGCGGCGATTATTCACGAAAGAATTTCAAGAGGGCAGTACTCTACTGCAAATCTGATAAACAGAAAAGGAAAAAGAAGAGAGATTTATAATAGGATGAAAGCGATTGCTCTCCGAAAAAAATAATTATTTTAAAACTTGCTTATAATAGTCGTAAGTTTGTTTGAGCCCGTCCTTGACTTTTGTTTTTGCTACCCAATTGAGCTCTTTTTTTATTCTTGAAACATCGCAGATAATTTTTAATGGAGGGCTTGGTGCTTTGTCCAAGAATTTCAACTCAACCCCGCTTATTTGCGAAAGTATTTCACTTACCTCCCCGACAGAGGTTCCAATTCCTGTTCCAAGATTCACTGTTCCGTTATAAGGCGCACCAAGCCCTGCGATAATAGCGTCCACCGCATCCTCGACAAAAATCCAGTCCCTTACAGGAACCTTGTTCCACACTTCCATTTTGTTTTTTTGTATTATGTCAAGCATTAATTGAGGCACTAGGTTTGGATAGTTTTCAGTTGATTGGTAGGGTCCGTACACATTCGATAATCTGAAAGTAATAATCGGCATTTTGTATTTTTGTCTGAATTGTTCGCAAATGGTTTCGCAGACCCCTTTAGTATAACTGTAATTATCATGGTAAATGTCAAGCTCCGATTCCTCTTTTATCGGCAGTTTTGGATCATTTGAGTACACAACAATGCTTGACATGAAAATTATTTTTTTAACTTTCTTCTGGGCTAATTTATTCAGCAAATTAAAAGTGGCATCAACATTTGATTCAAATGCGCTTTTATTATCCGCGCACATTCTTGCGTTAGTTAAAGCTGCAAGATGAACAACACAGTCAAAATCTATTTCATCCAGGAAAGAAAAATCAGTTTTAGTAAGATCAACCTTCACTGTTTTGACATTTTGCTTTGAATCAACTTTGTCAACGTTAATTACTTCCATTTTTTGTTCAAGAAGTTTTTTTATTAAATTGGTTCCAATGAAACCAGATCCGCCAGTAACTAAAATTCTGCCCAAGTTAAATCCCCTTAAGTATTTCTTCAAAACTTTTTATTACATAATCAAGTTGTTCCTTTGTCAAGAATTGGTGGCAGCCCACATACATTGCGTTAAGTCCCACATACTCGGCATTCGGTAACTTTCCTTTGTACTCTTCTTTTAAGTGGCTGTATGCGGGTTGTTGCGTTGGAATGCAACCGAAAAGGGGTCTTGTCTCAATTCCTCTTTTTTCAAGTTCTGCTCTTAGTTTCTTTCTTGAAATAAGATCAGGCCTTTTAATTACAAGAGGATAAGCGAGGTAACTTATTGTTTCCTTGTCCGAGTACTCCGGAAGGTGGAACAAATGCTCAAATTTTTTTAATCCTTCGTTTAAGTATTTCACATTACTTATTCGTTTTTTCAGGATATCATCAACTTTTCCTAAATTCACAAGTCCGAGCGCCGCTGGGAACTCCATTGGCTTGAAATTATATCCAATCATGTCGTGTGTGAATCTTGGATCAAAATCCTCTTCTTTGCCAAAATCAGCTCTTGGGCAGTACCCTTTAGACCTAGTGCATACTTCACACTCGCACATTCTCCCGTTCGCTTTTATTTTTTTAGTAATCTTTT
>Ga0247841_10014128_pt1 | contig 10055 bp, 11 predicted proteins | sample LaCruzMarch2015__2_FD_192410 | JGI IMG/M metagenome (GOLD analysis project Ga0247841, IMG submission 192410) | Freshwater microbial communities from meromictic Lake La Cruz, Castile-La Mancha, Spain - LaCruzMarch2015_18m | ecosystem: Environmental > Aquatic > Freshwater > Lake | place: Spain...
TTACTGGGATCTGATTTTCCAAAAACACTCCGTGTTGACTAATTTTTCCCATTCTTGTCCAATTTAAATATCCTCCATGGTTAGCCGCAAATACTTGATTTTGCAAAAGTCTTATCGCCAAATTTCTGGCCTCAGTATATTTTCCCGACCTGGTTCCGGCCACTCTAAACCACATTCCCAAAGTATTTTCTCCATTAATTTCTTCTCCGCGAATATAAACTTTTGTTTTCCCATTTTCCAAATTAAAGGTTAAATCTTTATAAAGCGATCTATTTACTTCGACTCCCAACTTTTTAGCTTCAGTTTCTAATCTATCCACTTCAAATTGGCTTTGTTTTAACGACATTGTAAATGTGACTATTTTTTTATTATTCATATTTATAAAGATGACGAGATAATATTTTTAAGCGCGCAGCATCCAAGATGCACTATCGCAGGGGTCGAGCACTGCAAAAATATTATTGAGTCATCATAAATTATTAACTTTTAAATTTACTAAAAATTTAATTATTTCTGCTGGCACATCAATTCCAGTTGCCTGCATAAAACCTTTAAATTGAGGTCCTTTATTAACTTCCCAAATTATTGGTTTTTTTAAATCATTATCTCTAAATGCCACATCAACTCCAGCCACTGCCAACCCACAAACTTTGGCCGCTTTTACAGCTAATTGCTTAATCTCTTCTGGCAAATCAGCCACTTCTACTTTTCCCCCAGCTGAATAATTATTTTTAAATTCAGCCACTGACTGACTACTTCTTTTCATCACCCCCAACACTTTTTCACCCAAAACTAAAACTCGATAATCGCCATTATTAGGAATAAATTCTTGTAGCATATATCTTCTTCCTTCTTCAGTTTCGCTTTTTCTCAAATCTCTCACCAATTTTTCCATTTCTTCTAAATTATCAGCCTTAAAAACTCTAGTTCCTCTATCCCCACCACTTCCCTTCAAGATTACAGGAAAAATAAAAGGTGTAGCAATCATTTTTTCAGTCTTCATCTGTTCATACAAATACCACAAACTTCCATAAACCGTTTTTGGCACTTCAATTCCCGCTTCTTTCAAAGCCAACATCTGCCAAGCTTTACAAGCCATCGATGGTTTTCCACTTCTCACTAATGGGTCAACCACCACCACATCATCTCTCTTTATACTATTAATAATAAGATCGACCTCTTCCCAATGTTTTCCAGTCGTTCTAAAAAACAACACATCATAATCATCAACTTTTTGATAATCATCAAACTGCTTAATTCTGCTTTCACCAACCAAATTTGGTCTGATTAAAATTTTCCTACTCTCAGTGTCAAAGCAAATTTTATTATAAGAAATTAAATCTAATTTCACTCCCAATTTTTTTGCCGCCTTTTTTACTAAGACTAAATGTTGACTAATTTTTCCTCCAAAAAATACTGCAATTTTTGTGTTTTTCATAATTATTTTTTTGCACTAACTAGAAATCCTCCTAGATCCTTTCTACCTAGTAAAAATTTAGTTCTCAATTTATTTCTATCGGCCACATTTACTGCTGTCATCACTTTTCTTCCATTAAGCCAAAAAGTAATTCCAATCACCGGTCGATCGTGATGTTTTCCTAGGCTCGATTTATAATTTCGATAATACAAAATTCTTTCTTTAGTTAAAAGTCCCAATTTTTCGGCCAAATTTCTATCAATTGAACTTCTAAATGCTCCAGTATCAACTTTAGCTCTAACATCAACTACTCTATGTTTTCCTTGTTTAATAATCGGACTTTTTTGCAACAGTGGTTTAAATCCTTTTGGGATTTTAACTTTAATTATTTCAATTGGGGCCACTGTTTGTTTCTTTTCTTTTTCCTCAACTTTTTCAAAAAAACTTTCTCCAAATAAATATTTAGCCAAAGTAATTGCATGATCGATACTTCTAACTGTTATACCATCAACCTTTTCTATTCTTGATTTGAGTCCCGCCTTGTTGCAAATTTGAATCGAAAGTCCTGGTCTAGCGTTTACTTCCAAAACCATCGGGCCCTTTTCTTTATCCAAAACCACATCTACTCCCATAAACCCCAAAGTTGGCACTGCTTTTTGACAATTAATTGCCGTTTCTAATATTTCCCTCCAAAAAGGAATTTTAATTCCATTCACTTTTCTATTTTTCTTTTTACCAAAATCATAAATCCGATAAATTTCTTCCCCTTTTCCTTCAATTCCAAAAGTCGTAATTCCAGTTGCCAAATCAATTCCCAGCCCCAAAGCTCCCTGTTGTAAATTAGATTTTCCCCCACTTTTTTCAGTCGGAATTCTAAACATTGCCATCACTGGCACATTATTGTAAACAATTACTCTGATATCTGGAGTTCCTGCTTTAGTTAAAGACAAAAACATTGGATGAATCTTAATTCTTTCCTCAATTAATATCCTGTCTGGCATCGCATGTAAACTATATTTTCCTGCCAAAATTTCTTCACAATGCATATTTAAATCGTAACTTTTCACAATTTCTCCATTCATTTTTTGCCATTCTCCAGCCCATTTTCCTCTCTTTCGGATAATTAAAATTCCCTCTCCACCATAACCGGACTCTGGTTTAATCACAAAATTACCTTCCAAATCTTCCCATCTAAATTTAGCCAAATCTTGCTCTGTTTTAAACCTAGCAATCAATTTTGGCACCGACACTCCTGCCTTAGAAATAACTCTTTTTGTCTTAAATTTACTATCAGCAATCGCCTTACCACTGGCACTATTCTTTCTCAAATAGACCTTATTTCTTTCATTCTTAGTCAAGAATTGTCGATATTTTCTTAAATTAAACATGTTTTTTTTCTCTAATTGCTCCCTTAAATCTTTTTATTTCTGTCAATCTAATCCCCGAATAATTTCCAATCAACAAATTTGCCACCAATACTATTAATATAACTAGTTCTGGATATCTCAAAACCAAGCTTTGAACCGAACCAAAATTCATCAAAACCCCTCCACTAATAGCCAATACAATCGTTCCCGCCATCAAATTTTTAGCTTCACTCTTACTTTTAACCAATTGAGTTCTCACAAATTCTTCCGCCAAAAGGATCATAAATAAGATTGGGAAAATAGAAATTGAACTAATATCAATTAAATCGACAAAGCTAGTTAATAACATTAACCCAAATACCGCCACTGAAATAAACATTAAATTAATTGCTCTAGCTGGCCAAAAATGAATCTTCAATTTTTTTAAAATAAAATTACCAACCAAAGAAATAATCAAAATCAAAGCAAAAAGTAATAATCCCCCAAAAAATCCGGTTGCCAAAAATGCCACCGCAATCATTGTTGGCATAAAAATTCCATAACCCGACAAACCAACCACATAATGTAAAAATGATACTAAAGTTGCAATCAACGGCAATAATAAAAGTAACACTATTGTATTAGTTGACACTCCTCTTTCAATTGCTAATCTAATCATCCATCTTAAACTATTTAAACCATTCCACTTAGAAACTTGATAATCAATTTTATTGCTTTTAGCTTCAGTAATATTAACTACTGTTGATTCTATTGTTGGTATCAAAGTTGCTGTTGGAGTTGCTATTTCAGTTGGGGTAATTTTTACCGTTTCAGCTTTAACTGGTTTTATTCCAAGTAATAAATACAAAACACCAAATACTATTAATAGTGGGGCAACTATTTTTTTCATATGTTTATTCTACTTTATTTAATAAAAATCTACGATCTATGATCTGCGATCAAAGATCTAATTTGTTGCGTATTATAACACCGTTTTTATTCAATCAACAGTCTAAATAAAACCTCTAATTTTTATTAAAAATAAACCCTCTTTTTAAGCCTTAAATATAGTATAATTTGGCAAGTATGAATTCTGTTTTAGCTTTTAGTCTTGATAATATTAAATTAGGTAACACCGACAAAACCATTAGTACCACTTATGGAGAAGGTGGCATTAGTGTTCTAATTTCTATGATTCTTAAAAATTCTCTTGTTCTTGCCAGTATTATTCTTCTTTGTCTTTTGATTTTTGGTGGAATTACCTTTATAATGAACGCAGGCAAAGGTGATCCTAAAAAAGCTCAACAAGGCAAATCTGCTATCACCAACGCTCTAATTGGATTTGCTATTGTTTTTTTAGCTTTTTCCATTATTAGAGTTATTGAAGTTATAACTGGATTAAAAATTCTTAATCCAACCAATTTATTATTTTAAATATGGCAAACTTTTTTGGAGAGATCAAAGCTCCCGACGCAGTTCAAAGAATTGAAGATGCTAGTGGTGTTGGCATGGGTTATGGTATTTTCGTCTTTTTAAATGCTATTTTAAAATTAGCCGGCACCATCGCCGGTATTTATTTTGTCTTTCAAATTATTATTGCCGGTTACACTTATCTTTCTGCTGCTGGTGATGAGAAAAAAACTGCTCAAGCTTGGGCCACCATTTGGCAAAGTCTTATTGGTATCCTTATTGTTGCCTCTGCCTTTATCCTTACCAACGTTATTGGTAAATGGATAGGCATCGATATTCTTAACCCACTTATATATGGACCCAATGGAGTTTGAAACACCATCAATAATAACTAAAAACAGGCTTAACGGTCTCGGTATTCAACCAACCGGAAATTCTGTTTCCCAACTCGAAAGTATTATTAGTGCTGTCATTGGTATTATGACTGTCATCGGCGTCGTTTATTTTACTATCCAAATAATTTTAGCTGGTTTCACTATGATTGCTTCCCAAGGAGACGTAAAAGAACTCGAATCTGCCAAAAAAAGATTAACCACCAATGTTCTTGGTCTAGCCATCATTATTATCGCCTATGGATTAGGTGCTTTGATTTCCACCTTACTCGGTATGAATACTATTTTCGAGCTAACTACAATTTTTCAACCAATAAATTAATATGATAAATCTAATTAAACCAGTCTATGCCATTGTCTGTAACCCAGTTTTAACCGATTGTGAAGACAAAATTCAAGCTAATCCAAAAGGTTACGTTAATAGTATTGTTCAAAGTTTAATTTCCGTCTTATTTGTTTTTGGTGTCATTTATTTTGTTTATCATTTTATCCTTGCTGGCTATAAAATGATCTCCTCTCAAGGTGATCCCAAAAAATACGAAGAAGCCCAACATGCCCTTCTCTATTCTTTAATCGGTATTGTTATTATTTTTTCCGTTCTTGCCCTTCTTAAACTAGTTGGCTATATTTTTGGCATTGAAGGACTTGGCAATTTGGAAATTCAATGGCCAACTATTTAAAATATAAAATTTACTGTTAAAATTAGTTAATATTAATAATTATTAAATTAAAAAAATGATCAAACAAATCAAAGAAAAAATTCAGTTCGCTGCTATCGCCGCCCCAATTTATGCCGCCGACAGTTTAAATCTTAATCCAAAAACTGGAAGTAGTTTTGAACCTCTTAAAAATATAACCATCAACAACATGGTTTCCGGTGCCATCACTATGGTTCTAATTATAGTTTCTTTAGTTTTTTTCTTTATTCTTGTCATTGGTGGTCTTAAATGGATTACTTCTGGTGGAGATGAAAAGAAAGTTGCTGCTGCCCGTGCTCAAATTACTAATGCTTTAATCGGTCTAGTTATCGTTTTTGCCGCTTGGGCTATTATGAATCTTATTGGAACTGTCTTCGGTATCAAACTTCTTGAAACTTTGACTTTCCCAACATTCACTGGCCAATAAAATCAAATTGATTTCTAAACCCCCTGAGTTTATCGAAGGGGGTTTTAGTGGTTTTATAGTATAATCATTTTATGAATTTACTCTCAAAAATATTCTTCCCCTCTCCTATTTATGCTCAAGAATCCTGGTTCAGTAATAGTAGATGTGTCACCAGTGATGGTGTTGCTAAAATTCAAGGTTTTGAATGTATCTTCGCTAATATTGCCCAAGTTATAGTCTATTTTGCTGGTATTGTTTTTTTTATTATGTTTCTCAAAGGTGGTTTTGAATATCTCACTTCTGGTGGTGATCCCAAAAAAACCGCCAAAGCCACCTCCACCCTCACTACCTCAGTCATTGGTCTGGTTGGTGTCATAATTTCTTATATAATAATCAAATTTATTGGCACATTTACTGGTGTCAACATTACTGATTTTATAATCCCAGGTTAATGAAACGTGTTACCCTCATTTTATTTTTTTTAATCATCCCTTTTTTAAAAATCTCTCCTGTTTTTGCTCAAAATCCAATACCAATTCCAACCTATACTTGTAGATTTCAAAAATATACCGATCCTAATCCTCTTGCTACAATCTGGGCTTGGATTATCAGTCTTTTTGAAAAACCATACGATATTAATACTAATCGCACTCCAGAAGAAAAGACTGAAGATATTTCCAATTATGGCAACGTCGATTTACCTGAATATAAAGAGAAACATTCTTATGTTGGTTCTCGCTCCACTGTCAGTAATACTCAAGACTGTCTCAAAGGCAAAATAATTAAAGATGTTCTTTCGGGTCAGGCTACCGATAAAGCTATTGGTATTATTTGTCTGGATAATTCTGGCGGTTGCACCGACAAAACCATAAGTGACCTAGCTCTTTTTCTCACTCAAACCAATCAACAATTTATTTGTGATGAAAATGATATTAAAATAAATACTCCTTCTAATCTTTTGGGCCAAATTAATTCTAAACCGCCAATTCCTTCTTATGAATTACCTTGCTACGGTGGAATTTACGACGATTTTTTTCTAACCCCAGTAAATGGTATTTCTACTAGCAGTGAAAATACTATTAAAATAATGGACCAGCCAATTCCTTATCAAAATCAAGATCAAAATAAAACCGTTACTAATCAAAAAACAAAACTAAATAATTTATTTTCACCTCAATCAAGCCTCGACATAAACAAAGCTAATGGTCTCGAAGGTCTTCGACCAGAGGGATGGTAATTTTTTATTAGTCCATGCTAAAATTATTCAATGTCCATCGCTAATGTCCTAAAAAAACTCAATTCTCGCGATACTCGTATTTTGCCAAGTATAAACACCTTAACTAAAATAATTTTTATTGCCATAATTGCTATCACTGCCACCTTTTTTGTTAAAAATATTCTCGCTGCTACCAGTCTTCTTGAACAAGTTCAAAATGCTCAAGAAAAAGGAAATAACGCCGAAAGTTGGCATGAAAATTCATGGAATACTAATGTTGTCAATCTTTCAAATTCTTTAACTGGTAAAATCCCTTTCAAAGATGGTAGTGTCGACACCGAACAACTTAAAGTTAAAGGTCTTCTTGGAACTGCCAATACAATGATTGCTTCGCTTTATCTACCACAAGCCTCTGGTGTTGAATATATTGCTCAAATTAAAGATAATTTTTTGGGTAAATCTACCTACGCTCAAGGAGTTGCTTTTAACGACAGCAACAATCTTAAAGCCTTATTACCAGTATGGAAAGTCCTCAGAAATCTTATTTATGCCTTATCTTCCATTATTTTTATTATTATTGGCATTATGATTATGCTTCGGGTAAAAATCAGCCCTCAAGCTGTCATCACTATCCAAAACAGTATTCCAAAATTAATTACTTCCCTAATTTTAGTAACTTTTTCCTATGCCATTGCTGGTCTAATTATCGACATTAGTGTCTGGCTTCAGACTTTTGTCATAGCTTTACTTTTCACCGCCAAAGGTGTCGATCTAAATAAATCCCTTTTTTCAACTGGATATAACAGCCTAATCCCTATTGATTTAATCCCTGGTGCTATAGATGAGTTTTACAATTTCAAAGCATTAACTACCAGTATGACTTGGACTAATTTTTCAGTATTAGTCAATTCTACAGTTCCCGGGCTTTCAATGATCGCCCTTGGTGGAGTTGTCGGACAAGTAATTTTAGGTAGTATTATTGGAGGTCTAACCTCAATGATAGGTGGTACTGCTTTTGGTACAATTGGTGATGTAATTGGATCAGGAGTTGGTTGGATTGTCGGAGACATTGGTGGAATGATTTTTGGAGTAATATTGTTTATTCTTATTGCTATTTGGTTAATTAAATTATTCTTCGGTCTTCTTACTACTTATGTAACTATCATTATCCAAATAGTCACAGCTCCTCTTGTAATCGGTATGGGTGCTTTCCCCAACAGTAAAATTGGTTTTTCTTCTTGGCTTATTGATTTAATTTCCAAAGTTGCTGTTTTTCCAGTTGTTTTAATTGCTATGGTTTTTGTTAATTTTCTTATTGATATGTTCTCTATCAGTGGTATTAATACAATGTGGGTACCAAATCTTTTAGACACCGGTCCTGCTGGTGGTGGAGATGTAATTAGGGCTGCTATCGGTCTTGCTGGTCTTGCTATGATGTCAAACCTTCCAAAATTAGTTCCTGAAGCCATCTTCAGTCTCAAACCATCACCATTTGGCAAAGCTATTGGTGAAGGTCTTACTGGTAATTTCTTAGTTAAACAAGGTCAAAAAACCGCTAATACAGTTCAGTCATATGGAACTGAAAGTATCCTGCGTAGTTTTGGAACTAAAGGTGATATCGACTACAAGCGTAAGAAAGGTGGTAAGCCAGGAGCAGGCGAAGGAAAAACAGGAAAACCAGCCCCACAAGGGTAAATGTTCAAAGTAATAATAAAAAATTAACCCTTTTTTCCACCCAGAAAAGCTTGTACTATTTCATGTCTTTTTAATTCTTTTAAGTTTTTATCAAGGTCTAATTGGTCTTTGATCCATTCCCATTGTTCCTTTGTCACAAACGATTTTTCCACCCCATTTTCTGTTGTATACATATAGTCTCTAACCAAACTCTCTAAATGTTTAAAATTATCTCTTGTCCAAGATGAATTTGGTTGAAATAAAGCCATTTGTATTTTTCCGGCCAACCAATTAGTTTTTACTACTCCAATCGTCCCGATTTCTGCATCAACTTTATTAAAATGGTCAATAACACCCTGAAAATATTGTTCTGATAATACTTCTTTTGTATCTGGTGTTGTTGGATCTAAAATATCAGCTCTAGCAGCATAAAGCTTACTTGAAAAGATAGAACCCCACCATGGAGCCCACAATTTTTTCCCATTTAAGCCTTTCAAATTAACTCTAAATTTACTCTCCAAAGCCTCTTTTTCACTTCCTTTAAACTCAGATATCCCTTCTAAAAATTTATTTTCTCCTATATATATAGGTTTAGATGGATCCGGCCAAAGATTATTATCCTTATCTATAGAAAATTGCCTTACAAAACCAACCGACAAATGAGGTATTCTACTTATACTTATCTTCGGTCCAATTAATTTACCCTTTTTACCACTTGAACTATCAAGTCTTCTACATAAACCAGAATTTATTACTTCAGATACTTCATCTCCATTAATAAAATCCCAATTAACTACCGAGAATTCAGCTGTTGCATTATACATAAATTCAGCCAATTGTACCGATTTTTCCGCTTTATATCTTAAATTAACTTTATCATTTTCAGTCAATTCATAATTAGTAACCCCTTTTTTTGCCATTTCGCTTTTTTTCTCATTTGCAAACGTTTCCCAAATAGTAGAAATCATATATTCTCTACAAACATCAGCTCTTGGCATTTGTCCACATTTATCAAGATAGTAATTACGGCTCTTACCCTCAAACTTTGTTCCCTTGGTATTTCCCAGAGGCACCATCTCCAAAAATTCATCTCTACTAAATCCAGAGTTATCAATTAATCTACCAACATCACCATAAAACTCATTTCCATTCTCTTTTTTACCCCATACTTGGTCCAACATCGTTTCATAACCAAAATTAAACATCTCCAATAAATTCCATCCTTCGGCAGTTTTAAAATCATTTATTCTGTTCTCCATAAAATCTTTCATAATTTTAGGACTTAGATCAAAACCTTCTTTAGCAAATTCGTTAACAAGTCGCTTCAAATCTTCACAACCCCTACCACAATAACCACTATTTTTTTCCATCGCATCACCTATTCTTTTTAGGGATAATCTTGCATTTAAAATTTCTTTGATTCTTTCTGGAACTTTGTTTTTAAATGGATTATCTTTAAGGTAAAAAAGAGGGTAAGTTATCTGACTTAAAGCTAA
>Ga0247841_10014129_pt1 | contig 10053 bp, 2 predicted proteins | sample LaCruzMarch2015__2_FD_192410 | JGI IMG/M metagenome (GOLD analysis project Ga0247841, IMG submission 192410) | Freshwater microbial communities from meromictic Lake La Cruz, Castile-La Mancha, Spain - LaCruzMarch2015_18m | ecosystem: Environmental > Aquatic > Freshwater > Lake | place: Spain...
AAGCAAGAACCGCAATGGTGTTATGCCCCTTCTTCAGGTACGGCGCCAGTTCCAGCGCATCATAATAGCCGTCACTCGGTGTAGGGCCCCGCTTGAGGCCACCCTCGCGAACGACCAGTTTGCCATTGATCCACAACCAGTATTTTGAATCAACCGCAATACGGGCTGGCACCGACGTGGGAACACGTCCCATCTCGAAACGCTTGCGGTAACAGATCCACGTGTTCGCATCAGCCTTATCGGGGCCGATCCACTTGCCCGTCCATGGGCTACTCACAGTCTGAACCGCAGACGTGCCCATCGCGCACCCGACCAGAGGGAACGCGTGTCCCGAATATTCTTCAATGTTCACGAGCCGAGGCGAAGCGCCTTTCCAGGTGAATGCGGCATCCACCAGATTGGCATGATCACCCCACTTGTTATCACCCGTATCTGACACTTCAATCCTGAGCTTCTTGACACCTGACAGGTCAACATCAATTACCTTGGGCGTGTCGCCGACCTCCGTCACCACGCCATCCTTTTTTAAGTCACCCCTTACCGTACCGCTCCGATATAGGACTTTTCCATCCCCGGTTAGAATGAGTTCAATCGAGCCTCGATCGCCCGGAAAATCACTGAGCCCAAGAACAGTATGAAACTTCTCCGTTTTCCCATCGAGGACCAACATGGCAACCGCCGGAGCATGAAGCCCCAGCCCGTGTTCATATTTCTGCCCCTTCATCTGCAGGGGATGATCGGAGGTCGCCCGATCTTTTCTCGGGGCCCCATTGCTATTTTCGATCAGGTTAAGATTAGGCATATCCTCAAACCGAATGCTATTGTCAGCCGCATGAATAGACCCGTACAGGCCTCCAGCCAACACAGCAACCCTCAACCATAATTTTAACTTGCTCATATTGGGTCTCTCACGCTTGCAGTTTACAAATGACATTCCTACCGTGCAACAGGAAAGACCCCCACTCGCAACCGCGTGCTTCCATACGGCACAAGGGTAAGGGTCTCAACAGCGGTCTCACATTGAACATTGTCCTTATCTGGCAACGGCGGCGTATAGCGATTTTCGAGAAGCGTCCACCCTTTCACCTTCCTAGCGGGCACCTTGATCACTAAGGGACTAGTCCCGGGATCAAACGGATAGCCCTTGGCTCCCGTGTTAACTAGCGAGAGCTCCTCTACTGACTTCGCCGCGAGCGCATAGTTCCACGCTCCATCGGGACGGATATCAAGCGCGGGGAAATTCACGGGGTCTGAGGATTTCTTGCCTCTCATATTATCATAGTTTTGATTATCGAGTGTTACCTTTTCCGGCACCGGGTAGGCAAACAGAAGAGGCCCACGCTGGACTGCGACGCCTTGATTTTCCCACGCGAGCAACTTCACAGGCATCGGCAGGTGAAGGACAATCTTCTCGCCATCTCGGAAGGTGCGATTCAGGGTGACAAAGGTTCCGGGCGTGAGTGAGCCGTCATAAGGTCTCTGGTTGATTGTGATTGATGGGGCTTCGCACCACCCGGGAATGCGGAAGGAAAACGGCATCGTGACAGGTGTGGGCATATTAAACGTGAAGGTGATAGTCTCAGAGAACGGATACCCGGTCTCTTCCGCTACGGATAGGTGCTGACGCCCTTGATTGATTGGGAGTGTCACGGAAGAAGGCCCGTAAAGAGTGGCAACAAGCCCGCCATTCGTGTCGCACATCCACATACGTGCAGCATAATTGGGCATGAAGCGATGAACATTTCCAGCGCAACATTCGGTTTCATGGCAGGGCCTGTAGGCCATCCAGGTGGAGCCATGAAAATGTTTATTGTGGTTAGAGTCCCCAGTCGCGATGACCTGATTGACTCCAGAAAAGTATTGAAGATTTTTAAAATCCTTGGAGATGCACCCAGGGCCTGCATTGAAAATAGCCTTCTCAATATGATCAGCCCACGTTGCATCGCCAGTGGCCATCAGGAGGTAACCGACGCTCCAGGTGTAATCAGAAATATCACAGGTTTCATGACTCTGATGAATGTCCTTGCCCGCTAGAAATTCGTTGGAACTGGGCACGCCATCAGGGAGCATGTGATCGCGATCAAGCTTTTTGAAGGCATTCAGGGAGGCCGCGAGATAGTTCGTATTGCCCGTAAATGCGTAGAGTATGGCGGGAAGCTTGGCCTCCTCCATGTAGGTGACCCCATGGTCAATGTCTCGGCTCGGCAGCATACAACGGCCTATACCCATAGGACCGCCCAAGCAAATCTTCTCCGCGCGTTCGAGTAACTTGGGATCGCCCGTTTTACCGTAGGTCCACAGCATGCCTTCAACGTTGACGACATTCCGTCCCTTACGCAATTCCTCGATTGAATAGGACAGGTAGTGCTGGCGTAGGGCTTCGCACATGTTGGGGTCCGAGGTAGCAGAATACTCAGCCTGCATCGCGCGGAAAAAGACAGCCATCGGCCATTGACTTGAAAAGAAAGGGTGGCCGAGACGACCTTTTTCCATGGGATTCGCGAGCACATACGCCACGCCGTCACGCCCGGTCTGGATGAGCTTGTCATCGCGGATGAGATAGCCTAGCCGGAGCATGCCGTCGGTCAGGTAGGCGGCTTGTTCGTAGCGCCACCAGTCATCGCCGTTCCCGTTGTACGGAATGCGTCCGGCCCAAAGGCAGGTATTGAACGGGTAGGACAATATTTCACGGTTTCCGGTGAGGCCGGTATTTTGCCGAACTAGAAACTCGCGTAACCACCCCTGTGGCGTAATGGCGGTAATGGGAATCTCCTTAAAGGCGTTGAACTGCGCGGCCTTTTCAGGAGTGGCATGGGCGACATAATCCGCTGATACAGCAAAGCTGGTGGAGGTCGCCTCCGCTAGGGAGCCCTCGCAGGCTACTCGTAAAATTACGCTGCCCGCCTTCGTTGGCCTAAGATCATTGAAGGTCGCTACACCAGCGACTGCATTCACAGTGAGGATGCTGTCACGCGAAAAAGCGTCTGCCGGGCCACTGATCGTCACAGAACGAGTATCGCTCACGGTATTGCCGTTAGCATCCTGTATCTGCACGGTCACTGCCGGCGTGATTTTCCACCCAGAAACCACCGTAGCCTCAGGCTGGGTAGCGAACACCAACTTGCAAGGTGCCCCAGGCACGACGGAGAAGGTCGCGCTGGCACCATCCCCCACCCCATCGCATAAGGCGGCAAGGGTTACACCGCGTTCCGACTGACTGTACGTTACGCCCCTCATTTTTGTTGCCGAGGTCCCAGCCGAAAGGGTGATGTTCGTTGTCCCGCCTATTGTTCCTTGACCTGTCTTGCAAATCAGCGTCACCACGCTGTCCGTTTCAAGAACGGACGGTGCATTATTCATGTCTTGCACCTGCACAATCACATCAAAGCCGACACCTGCGTTCGGGGATGAACCGTCGTTTATGGAAGTGATTGCCAACTTTTTAGATAGAGGAACGAGCGACAGTGTACTTCCCTGTACTTGGAATTTATTGAAGTTCGTTTGCTTCAAGCCGTTGACGCGGATGTACCCATTGGAAACCAAGTCCTCGTAGTAAGCCTGACTTTGGGTTCCAATCGTAAGCTTGGCTTGTGATGCTGACGAGCCAGAGGCGAAACTGATATACTCCCCGTCACGATCCAATCCCCGAAGGCGTGCAGCTTCAAATTGGGCTGTTCCGCTCAGCATAAGATGATTCGCTGCGCCTGAACAAAAATCCAAAGCCCCTCCAAGCGTTGCGCTGGCGGTATCGGTCAAACTCCATTCAGCGACTTGGCTTCCGCCCTTATCCCTCCCGAGCAATACGTCAGTTGTAGAAAAAAAAATGGCCGACCCCGACATCCTGTAGGAACCCCCGGTGCTCCAGCCAATAGAAGCAACAGGCACTCCCCAATTGGTGAGACTGCCCAACGCACCCCCTGTCTGCTCAAAGGTGGCACCCGAAAAGATCATGAACTCACCGAACCCCAATAGACCGTCCCCTGTTCCGCTTGTAGGGGTCCACACCTCATCGTCAACACTCACATGTTTCCAGCGCTCACGTTTTTCCGCATGGAGCGCAGCAGGCAACGCCAACAAGCACAACGCCACAAGCGCCACCCTGCCCTGGAAGTGTAGGTTTTCCAACGTCATTATTTCACGCCATTCCAATCTACTTCGCATCGATGCCTTTTGTCTTGATGGTCTTCTCTTCACCATTCACGCGCACTTTGACTTCGCGCGACGTGGTCGAACGGATGCTATAAGCGGTCACTTTTCCCTGATCCCAGGAGATATCCACCGTAAAGTTTCCGCGAGCCTTCAACCCCTTGACGCTGCCCGTTGGCCACGCCTTGGGAATCGCCGGCAACAACTCTATCGTGTCGGTGTATGACTGCATCAACATCTCGCAGACACCCGCAGTAATGCCAAAGTTCCCATCCATCTGCATGGGGGGGTGGTTACCGAACAGATTAAGACACGTGTTCCGTTCGTTCAACAAATTCCGAAACATGGTGTAGGCGCTTTCACCTTCACGCAAACGGGCATAGAGCGCGGTCCGCCAGGCAAAGGACCACTCCCGGACATCACCCACTGGGCCCCGCGCATCAAGTGATTTCTTAGCCCCTGCTGCCAGCACTGGCGTCTGGGCAACACTGAACTGCTCTCCGGGGAAAAGGCCGAACAGATGCGAGGTGTGGCGGTGGTGATCATTCGGATCATCACGATCAACCATCCACTCCTGGAGTTGGCCCCAGTTGCCAATCTTCGGAACCATCAGCTTATCGCGCATCTCTGAAATTTTCTTTCGGTACTCCACATCCACGCCTAACGCCTCACTGGCCTCTACATAGTTGTTAAAAAGATCCCAGCAAATTTCCTGATTATAACTGACGCCGTCCTCGACAGGCCCATGCTCTGGCGACCAGCCGTTCGGCACGACCAAGGTTCCATCTGGCAATGCTTTCATGCGCACCTCCCAGAACTCACAGATTTCTTTCATGATCGGGTATGCCACATTTTTGAGCCAGGTCTTGTCGCCCGTGTAGGCATAGTGCCACCAGAAATGCTGGCAATACCAAGCGTTCGCCGTGATGTCCCACTGCCACCCCATGTCACCGTTGATGCCATGGGAGGTCCGAACAGCCCAGCCCACCGGCTTGCCCGTCGTGGATTTAAACTCGTTCGCTTCCGCCGTTGCCTTACGCCATGCAGGAAGCTGGCTTACAATAAGGTCCAAAAAGGTTGTATGACATTCGGAAAGATTGGCTTGCTCCGCGAGCCAATAGTTCATCTGCACATTGATGTTCGCGTGGTAGTCGCTATGCCAGGCCGGATTGTTGTTGTCGTTCCACATCCCCTGTAAGTTTGCTGGCAACCCCCCAGGCCGTGAACAACTGATCAGCAGGTAACGCCCGTACTGAAACATCAGTTCCTCGAGATCAGCATCTCCGCCCTTCTCGGCATGTAGGCTCTTCCGCTTGTTTGTCGGCAGTGCCAACTGCTCCTGAGATGTTGCTCCGACATCAAGCTCCACCCGGTTGAAATAGGACTGGAATTCCTTGATGTGTGCAGCTTTTAAAACGTCATACTTCTTTTTAGCTACCTTAGCCAGACGCTTCTCAACAACCGCCTTTGGGTTACCACCGCGATACTGGGTAGAATGGTCAGAGGTATAATCCGTGCTGGCCGCCAGCAAGATTGTCACACTGTCACAGGCCGTGTAATAAATCAACCCCTCACCCGCCTGTACTGAACCACCCTCGTTCAACACCCGAACGCTGGTCATATATTTTAAATTATTTGCTAACACACCTGAAAACTGGAGTTCGTTTTTTGAAACCAGCGTGACTTCCCGATGTCCACCCTTCAGCATTACGGCACCGCCGCAGGCACCTGGCTTATCGGCGGTCAGCCGCATCACCATAACCTGATCTGGGGCGGAAGCAAATGTTTCACGGCAATAGGTTACGTCGCCGGCTTTGTAGGTCACCCGATGCGTCGCCGTTGAAAGATCAAGTGCGCGGCTATAGTTCTCCACCTTTTCTGGTGCGGCTTTGCCCGGAAAAACGACACCTGGTATGGAGATCTCCGCAATCTGAAAATGCATCACACCCTTTTTAGGTGCAAACGTCAACCGGTAGAACTTGTACGCCGTATCGTTCGCGCAGGTGAACGTTTTTACGGCGCACCGTTTTTCCATCGGCGGCGCGTTCGTGTGGTTGTCCAACACAGTCCACTCCTTGCCATTGTTCGAACCGCTGAAGGTCCATGTGGACGGGTCACGCTCCTGAACATCCCCTGCTGAGGTGAACACGTATTGGCTGACCACGCGGGCTTCTGATAACCGGAGCTCCCAGATTAGCGGTACGCCATCTGGCACTACGCACCATTTTGTACCCACATTGTTATCCGTACTCGCCTCAATGTTTTCACTCTGGTAAAAAGACTCCTGGCCGCTAGCACAAACAACCATCGGCACTTTGGACTCACCAGCACCTGACTTAGCAAGGGTATCAATGTTCAGGATACCGAGTGTCTGATAGGAGCCCATCTCATCATAACCGCCCGTGGCTGTCTTCTCGTCACCAGTCCACAGGCTGATATCATTGAGCACCACGCGTTCAAACTCAGGTTTGCCGTGAATCATTCCGCCCAGCATCCCATTGCCTACTGGCAACGCCTCCGTCATCGTGTCATTCGCCGGCGCATCATATCGCAAGACAAGTTCCCCTGCCTGAACGTGCACCATTACAGCCAGCACACTAACACTCGAAAACAGAATACTCTTTTTCATGTGATTTGCCTTATTTTTGGTAAAGCCTAGCCAGAACGCCCTGACTGTGGACGCTGGCATCAACAGATTTTTCTTAATCTTAGAAGAACTGGATGAATGTGCCCTTCGGCGGCTGTTTCAGCGACAATGTATTCCCCACCACAACGAACTGGCTCATGTCGGTCTGCGGTGCCCCGTCAATGCGGATCTTTCCGTCAGTGACCAAAGTGGTAAAGTTATGCGTAGCAGTAACCGTAAGCGTGGCCAAACTTTTTGCGACGAAGTCAATGTAACTGCCTGTGCCGATCGTTAAACTCTTGTTACCTACGGTCAGGCTGGCGCTGCCCGAGAGCACTACCTTAGCCGGCGTGCCGGCGTTATCCTCAAGCGACAAAGCTGCGATGTTCGCCTGGGCATTGCCGGTCATGGTCAATTTCGATCCTCCAAATCCTTGGATATGATAGATGCCCGCGCCAGAGTCAGCGCCGCTGAGGCTCGTCGCGTTGAAAACAGCAGTTCCAGACATGTTGTAAATGCCCCAACCGCCGGGGACATTTCCAATACCGTAAGCTCCCCATGTTCCGCTAATTGTGATCGAACCACCCGTCTGATTCAAAATCGCACCAGCAGTGTCCCACCTGCCAACCATAAACGCCTGGCCTCCCCCGATAATATATTCTTGGCCTGTACCCACAATCGTAGTCGTGTTCCCGGGCGGAACGAAGGACTGCACCGGCGTAGCGACGTTGAACGCGCTGGAGGTCGCCTCCGTCAGTGAGCCATCGTTGGCCTTCAACGTTACACCGTTGTTCTTCGTCGTGGGTTTAATATTGCTGAAGGTCGCCACGCCGGCCACTGCGTTCATAATGAGAGTGCCGTCAAGCGTAGTCCCACTGCTAGTGATCGTCACGCTGCGGGTGTCGTTGGTCACAGTGTTGCTGTAGGCATCCTGCACCTTTACCGTCACTGCCGGAGTTATCGCTACGCCCGGACCCGTATTGCCCGGCTGCTGGCCGAATCCCAACTTATTGGCGGCACCCGGATTGACGTTGAAGGTGTTGGTGCCAGTTTTGCTGTTTCCCGTAACGATGAAGGTCATGCCGCTGCCCGCCGAGGTCGGCATCACGCTCACATTCGTCAACACTCCGGACATGAAGAGCGCGGACGTGCCCGTAATCCCCGCCGTACCGCTGTAGACGACTGTGCTCGCGAAATTCGTATAGATGTTGCTGCAGGCGTCCAGCGCGGTGAGCGTGATGTCCGTGATAGCCGTACCCGCTGTCTGCGGTGAGGCGATCGGCGATATCGTGAAATGGTCCAGCGCACCCGGATTCACGTTGAAGGCCTGAGTGCCTGTCTTGCCGGAGACGGCATCTGTAATAGTGAAGGTCAGGCCGCTGCCCGCCAGGGTCGGTATGATCGTGACATTCGTCAAGACGCCGGACGTGAAGAGCGCGGACGTGCCCGTGATCCCTGCCGTGCCGCTGTAGCCGACCGTGCCCGTGAAAGCCGTGTAGGTGTTGTTGTGGATGTCCTGCGCGGTGAGGGTGATGTTCGTGACGGCCGTGCCTGCCGTGGCTGGCGACACGATCATCGAGATCGCGAAGTGATCCAACGCGCTCGGATTGACGTCGAAGGTGTTGCTGGTGCCAGTCTTGCCCGACGCGGTCACGACAAGCGTCCTGCCACTGCCCGCTGTGAGGGGTGTCACGCTCACGCCGCTCAGCACACCGGCGCTGAAAGCACCTGAGGAGCCCGTGATGCCTGCCGTGCCGCTATAGCTGACCGTATCCGTGAACATATTCGGCCCGATACTCAGGGTGTTGTTGTTGGCGTCCTGCGCGGTGAGGGTGATACCCATGATGGCCGTGCCCGCCGTCTGCGGCGAACCGATTGCGGAAATCGCGAAGTGCGCCAGAACGCCCGGATTGACGTCGAAGGTTTGGCTGCCCGTTGCAGTGCCCAAGGTGAAGGTGAAGGTCATGCCGCTGCCCGCCACGGTAGGCGTCACGCTCACGTTGCTCAACACGCCAGCCGAGAAACTGCCCGACTCGCCCGTGATGCCTGCGGTACCGCCGAACGTCACTGTGCTCATGAAACTGGTCAGAATTTCATCACTGGCGTTCTTTGCCGTGATAGTGATCCCAGTGATCGCCACCCCAGCCGTCTTCGTTCCTGAGATGCCGGTAATGTCGAAGTGATCCGGCGCGCCTGCATAGACATCGATGCCGGACTGCGAGCTGCTTAAGGATCCGTCGCCAGCGGTGATGGATTGGGTGCCGACGGAATTGAGCGTCACACTGAAGACATGAACGCCGGCTTCAACGCCCGTGAACGTGTGGGGAGCCGGCAATGACGCCAACCCATCGCTACTGGTCAACGTAACGGTCCCGACATAGCCGGTGGCTGTGTTGCCAGCGGCATCCTTGGCAGTGACCGTGACATTCGCCGCGATACCCGCCGGTTGCGAGACCGGGAAACCTGCGACCGTCAGCGAAGTTGCTGTGCCCGGAAGCACGGCGAACGACGAACTGTTAGCCGCAGCGAGACTGTCACCACTGGTCCGCGTGGCGGTGAGCGCCACGCCGCTTTCTGCCTTGGCGCAGGTGACACCAGTGATCGTCTTGGAACTGGTTCCTGCCGTGATGGTACCGCTCAACGTTCCACCCAGGGTGCCGGCGGTGCCGGAGTACAGGCTGAGGGTGACAGCGGTATCCGCCAGCACATTGCGCGCCGTCCCGCCTGCGTCCCGCGCCTCCACCACGACACTGAAGGGCGTGCCGGAGACTGGACTGGAGCCGCCGTTCACGGAAGTGAGCGCGAGTTGCGACGGATCCGTGGAGGTCACCTGAACCTGGATGGCGGTAGCCGAAGCAACAAGCGTAAGTAGATAATTATGGCCCCCGACCGTGACCGACTGGGAAGTGCCGCCGCCGGTGAACTGCCAGGTCGGGCTACCGGTTGTTAGACCAGAGGCCGCAGTGATGAGATTGTAGGTGCCGGGTGTCAGCGACGTCGCGCCGGTGGTGTCCACGGTGACATTAACCGTGCCGACCACGGAAGCCGCCTTGGTGACAGCCAGTTTGTCGGCGCTTGAATTGCCGAGGTTGAATTTGAAAGTCGCGCCAGTGGCAACAGTTAACCCGGCGGGGACGAAGCTGGCCTGCTGCTGGAGGTTACAAGTACTGATGAAACCATCCGCCATGTCGAAGGTTTTGTTGGCTCCAATCGTCAGGGTCGCCCCGGCTGTTCCAGCAACCGTGGTGCCCAGATTGATCGTTGTGGCATTGCCGTCCAGC
>Ga0247841_10014130_pt1 | contig 10053 bp, 13 predicted proteins | sample LaCruzMarch2015__2_FD_192410 | JGI IMG/M metagenome (GOLD analysis project Ga0247841, IMG submission 192410) | Freshwater microbial communities from meromictic Lake La Cruz, Castile-La Mancha, Spain - LaCruzMarch2015_18m | ecosystem: Environmental > Aquatic > Freshwater > Lake | place: Spain...
AGAAAAGATAATCGGAAATTATATAAAATCTAAAAGGGGAGGAGAAATATTAAGAATTAATGAACCAATTTTAGTTTATAATCCAGAAAAATTTTCTATACCAAACCAAGAGAAATATCTAAAGGAAAAATACGTTCTTGCTCAGCAAAAACTAAACTCATTGCTTGAAAACATAAGCGGGGGAGAAAAGCAAAATGGTTGAAGTAAGCACACTCTTGGTTGTTCCAAAAACAAAAAAATGCAATGCTCATTGTAAATTTTGCATAACTGATCAGCTTTCTAATTTGGATTCTTTTGAAGGTATAGAAGAACAAGAGATAAATCTCAATAAACTTGAAGCAGTTATAAAATTTTCTAAGTCTATAGGAGTTATAGATGCAAATATCACTGGAGGAACAGAGCCCACACTTACCAATTCAAAAAACTTATATGATATAACTTCCATTCTTTCAAAATATTTCGGAAGAGTGAATATGTACACAAACGGAGCAAGTCTATTAAATAAAACAGGCAACAAAACTCTGACAGACATGCTTTCTGATGGAGGATTAACTAATCTTGTTATTTCAAGAGCACATTACGATGATGAAAAGAATTCAGAAGTAATGAGATTAAGAAAATATGATTTAAGACAAACAGTTCAAAATCTTACAGAAAATGGAATAGACACAAAACTGAGCTGTTTAGTAGCAAAAGATTATATAGGAAATGAAGGAGAAGTTATAAATTATATAACTCGCGCAAAATCTTTAGGCATAAGAAAAATAATATTTAGAGAACTTTTATATTTAAAAAATGATGAAGATTGCAATGAATGGGTGAAGAATAATGCAATTCCTGTTTCTTTTGTCAGTAATTTGATGAAAGTAATAAAAATTAATGAATTCAAGGGTTTGTGGAATCAAACAATATGGAATTATAATGGTGTTGCTGTCACAATCTGGCCAGATAATTCAAGAAAAGATACTATTAACAATGGAGATTTAATTTACATGCCAGATAACCATCTATATTCTTCATGGTTGACTAAAACTTCTAGAATAATGTAAATTTGATATTTATCTCTATCTTTTTATTCTACTAACTTAAACCTCGATTATTTTTCCTTCTCTACCGACATTTATTACTCTTGTTTTTCCTATTTTTTCTTCTATTCCAGCAGCTTCATGTACATGGCTGCAAAGAGCAATATCTGGCTGAAATTTTTTTATTGCTCTTGTTACCCCCTTGCTTCCTAGAAAAATTTCTGTAAATTTTTCCATCTTAGATCCAGCTGGGTGAACATGAGTTACCATTATTTTTGTTTTAATATCTTTTACCTTATCAGCCCCCCTTTTTAATAAATCATAAATGTTCTTCTCGCCTAGCTGAAATATTCCTATATTCGCTCCGCCTGCTCCGAATATTCCAACATTTCCTTTTTTAAAATAATATCCATGAAGACTTTTTACATCAGGATATGCCTTGCAAAAAAAATCTATTGTTGAAATAGGCTCATGATTCCCAGGAATGAGCAAAACCTCTTTTTTCACTTTTACAAATGGGCTTATGAGATTTTGTGCTTCCATATCTGCGTAAGTTAAATCTCCAGTAAGAATAACCAAATCTACATTTTCTTTCTTGGCTTTTTCAGCTAATCTTTTTACTAGCCTGCTGTCTCCATGGATATCTCCTGCAGCAAGGATTTTCAATTTTTTCTCCTTTTTCTTCTCATTTAGTTTCATATTATATTCAATAAAAAATTCTTAATAAAGCTTTTCATTTAACAATCCTCTTTAACAAAAAATCCATTTTATTTCTAAAATATTTTTATAGCGAAAGATTAATATACTTTAAATTATTTAATTTAATAACAAAAAATAATAAATAATTTAATTTTTTTGTACAAAAAGAGAAAAACTAGAAAATGAATAATCATTCGAACGGAAGTACTCCATATACATATACTCCTAAAAAATTTCTTTTTGTCTCTGAGGAAAGTTTAAGCGGAGATTTAGCTTGGCAGATTCAAAAAGAAGGAAATAAGGTCAAATGTTTTATTAAAAGAGAAGAAGATAAAGATGTTTATGATGGAATTTTAGAAAAAGTTGATTCTTTTGAAAAATATAAAGATTGGGCAGATGTAATTGTTTTTGATGATGTGGGTTTTGGAGCAACTGCAGAAAAATTAAGAAAGGAAGGAAAATTAGTTATCGGAGGCTCAATTTATACAGATAAAATAGAAGAAGACAGAGAGTTTGGACAAAATGAAATGCAATTATCTGGTTTGAACACTCTTCCAACAGAACACTTCAATAATTTTGATGATGCCTTAGATTTTCTTAAGAAAAATCCTGGAAGATATGTTTTCAAGCCTTGCGGTTCAATTCCATCTTGGGACAAAGATTTGCTTTTTATTGGGCAAGAAGAGGACGGTTTAGATTTGATAGAAATTTTAACACACAATAAAAAATTATGGTCAAAAAAAATAAAAATATTCCAATTGCAGAAATTTGCTTCTGGAGTTGAAATTGCTGTTGGAGCATTCTTCAATGGAACTGATTTTGTTTATCCAGTTAATATCAATTTTGAGCATAAAAGATTATTTCCTGGAGATATCGGTCCATTTACAGGAGAAATGGGAACTTTAATGTATTGGGATGATGCAAATAATCCATTATTCAAACAAACTTTAGAGAAAATGAAATCTCAATTAGTAATGTCAGGTTATATAGGGTATATAGACATCAACTGTATTGTTAATGCAAGGGGGATTTATCCTCTTGAGTTTACTTCTAGATTTGGTTATCCAACAATCAGCATACAAATGGAAGGAATTACTTTTCCAATGGGAGAATTTTTGTATAGATTAGCAAAAGGAGAAAATTTTGAATTTAAAACAAAAAAAGGTTTTCAAATTGGAGTTGTTGTTGCTATCCCCCCTTTTCCATTTACAGATCCGAGCACAATAAATACATACAAAGACTCTTCTATACTATTTAAAAAACCAAATTTAGAAGGAGCACATATTGGTGATGTTAAGATTATGGATGGGGATTGGCATATTGCAGGAGATTCTGGTTATGCTTTGGTTGTTACAGGTTCAGGAGCAACTGTAGAAGAAGCAAAAACACAGGCATACAATAGAGTAAAGAATATTATGTTATTGAATATGTTTTACAGAACAGACATCGGAGACAAATGGACAGTTGATAGCGATAAGCTGCAGACTTGGGGATATTTGTAGAAAGGTTTATAATATTAGCAATTAATTCTAAAAAATGGAAAAAGAAAACAAGCAAAGCAAGCTAGAAAAGATAACTAAATTTTCTTCAAAAGTTTTAGTTGAAGGAGGATTTTATGTTTTTGCTGCTGGAACAATAGCTTACTTCTTGAGCTGTGGAAATAATGAAGTTTTCAATTATGGATTTAATGTTTCAAACTGCGGGGCATCTCTTTGTGCTATAGGATTGCTTAGTGGGAAGTATAAATAATTATTTTCTTTATTGTTTTTTTATCACTCTTTAAAACAAAAAATCAAACGAAAGATTTATAAATATAATATATCTGTTTAGAAATATAGTTTAAAGTATAATGTTTAAATATAGCAATTTGTAATATTTAAACAAGGGAAAGACAAGGGAAAAATGGCTAAAGACGGATTTGAAGTATTTTTTAGAAAAAAACCTGCATTAATGCTCGTAGCATTAAAGAAAGTTTCTAGAGCAAGATATGGAAGTCTTTTAGCAAAGGAAGTAGATTGCACATACAGCCACGCTGTAAAAATTTTGCAGAGCTTAGAAAGATTTAATCTTGTAACTTTTGAAAAAAAAGGAAGAACAAAGCTAATCAAGCTTACAAAAAAAGGATTAGACATAGCAAACAATATAGATAATATAAAAACTCTTCTTAATTAAAATTATAAAATTAACAGATAATCAAAATATATGCTCATCAACTTCTTTTAATATTTTTGGAGCAGCAGAACCAACACCTAATCTTTCAACATAAGGAATATCTAAAAAGTTTAAAGATTGTTGTAAGGTTTCTATCCCACCAGAAGCTTTGATAGCAATTTTTCTTTCTAAATTGTCTATTGTTTTGCTCATTAATTCAACATCTTCAATTCTTGCGCCGTATCTATCAAATCCGGTTGAGGTTTTTATAAAATCTGCTCCAGATTCAGAAACAATCTTGCATGCATTTTTTATACCATATTCATCAAGATTGCATGTTTCAACAATAACTTTAACTATATTCCTGCTATCCTGCTCTTTGACTAAATTCACAACCTGCTCAATGTCCTTTTTTACATAATTAAATAATCCTGCTTTGAAAAGAGTAATATCCCAAAAAATATCTATTTCTTTTGCTCCATTTTTTAAGGCGAATTCAGTTTCTTCTAAAGTTATTTTTTGATGAGTAGAGTTCTTAATCACTCTTTTTCCATTATAGTAGGGAAATCCGGCAACACTGCAAATTGTTATATCATTGAACCTTTGGCTTAGATATTCTTTTGTTTTTCCGATTAAATTTGGATAAGTGCATATATGCTTGAAATTATTTTCTATTGCAGAATCTAAAGATTTCTTTAAACTTTCATCAGAAACATTTTTTAGAAAAGTATAATCAATGCTCTCTGTCAACTTTTCTTTTAAGTCTTTTCTAAAAAGTACAAGTTCTGTAATTAGGTAATCCATCAAAATACATACTCTTTAGATATAAAAGCATTTTTGTTATTTAAAACAACCATTAAAATAACTAATAAAGAATAAACTAAGAATATAATTAAAGCGGACCCGATGGGATTTGAACCCACGACACCCTGATTAAGAGTCAGGTGCTCTACCAAGCTGAGCTACGAGTCCATGTATAAGAATAAATAGAAAATAGTGCTTAAAAAATTATCCTATTAGTGATAAGCTCTCCAAGTGTATTTACACTTAGTGCACTTGAAAAATCTTGTTTCTCCCTCGTCTCCAGCTCTCATTTGAGCTGACCAGAAATATGCTTCTTTATTTCCGCATTTAGGACATGATTCGCTTGTTACTGGCCAAACATTTGTTTCTTTTTCATTCAAAACACCAACAATTTTTTTCTCAGCAAAATTTTCACTAGTTTCTATCTTTACTTTTTCCTTGGATGAATAACTGCATTTAGAACACCCATAATTTTTTCTTTTTTCTATTAATACACTTCCACACTTAGGACAAAATTGCATTTTAATTAATTCTTTAAGTTTAGCGCTTTAAAAGGTTTACGTTTTAGTTTGTTTCAGCTCCTGAAAGGGCTTGAAATAATATTAATAAATTTGACTGTTGCGATTTTTACCAAACCGAGTAAAGGAATACGCGCAGAAGCTTTTCCGATTATTTGCTCTTGTTTGACTGCTTTTTCAAATTGAAACTGCCCACAGTTGTTATCCCCATAGGTTTCATAATAAATAGTTCCTGATTGATTGTAAACTTGAACAATTCTATGGATTATTGGCTTGGCTTCTCCAGCATTATAAATAATAACATCTCCAGGTTTTAGATTATCTTTATTTCTTCCAGAAAGCAAAATTATATCTCCTATATTCATTCCTTTGCTAAATTTAAATCCTAAAAATTCAGATTTAGAAATATTATATCCAGAATATGTATTTTCATGATTTCCCCACCAATCATCAAATCCCAATCTAACGGCCCCAGCATTTCCGCATACAGATTGATGCTGCATACTCCCAGTTTCAATAATAACAGAAGGCAATGCAGAAGCTGAGATTAACGCAGCCAATGGGAATAAAACACATTTAATTATAATCCATAAAATAATTAAGTCAGCAAGCCAGCTCCAAATAGAATCAGAATTCCATAAAAAATCCCATATTTTTCTCCCAGCCGACTTCTTTCTTAAATCCTCTTTTTTCATTTTTAGTTTAAAGAGAAATTGTATATTTAAGTTTATCCTAAATATTCAAGATTTTTCTCTCGCGGTCTTTCAAGAGCTGCTTTTGCGCTTCTTAGATATTTCTTCTCTATCTCTTCATATCTTCTTTCGTCTTCTTTGCTAACAGATGCATTAACTTTTTTCAAAGACTCTTCAAAATATTTTTTGCTTACTTCTTTTACATTGATATTATCTCTTAAGGCAAGCATTGCAGCTTCTCTTACTAAGTTTTCAATATCTGCTCCAACAAAACCATCTGTTCTTTCTGCTAATTTGTTTAAATCAACATCTTTTCCAAGAGGCATATTTTTTGTATGAATCTTTAATATCTGTAATCTGCCTTTTTTATCAGGAACACTTGTTGCAATTATTCTGTCAAATCTTCCCGGTCTTAAAATAGCAGAATCAAGCATGTCCGGTCTGTTAGTTGCACCAATAACAACAACTCCTTGTAATTCTTCTAATCCATCCATTTCAGCAAGCAATTGATTTAAAACTCTCTCTGTTACATGATTCCCAACATCTGCTCCTCTTTTTCCAGCAAGAGAATCAATTTCATCAAAGAAAATTATACATGGAGCGACTTGTCTTGCTCTTTCAAATATTTTTCTTACTCCTTCTTCACTTTTGCCAACCCACATGCTCAATAAGCTTGGGCCTTTAACTTGAATGAAGTTTGCTTCACTCTCGTTTGCAACAGCTTTTGCAAGTAATGTTTTTCCTGTTCCAGGAGCACCATAAATTAAAATTCCTCTAGGCGGCCTTATGCCCAGTCTTTTGAATGCATCAGGATTTTTAATTGGCCATTCAACAGCTTCTTTTAGCTGCTGTTCAATTTCTTCTAAACCCCCAATGTCCTGCCATTTGACATTTGGCTTTTCAACCAGAACTTCTCTCATAGCACTCGGTCTTACAACTTTTAGAGAATCTTTAAAATCTTTATTATAAACAATTAATTTTTCAAGAGTTTCTTTTGCAATTTCTTCTCCTTCTTTTAAATTAAAATCTGGAATCACTCTTCTCAAAACATTCATAGCAGCTTCTTTTACAAGAGCAGACAAATCTGCTCCAACAAAACCATGAGTTATTGATGCTAGTTCTTCAAGATTAACATCTTTTGTAAGAGGCATATTTCTTGTGTGAATTTTTAAAATCTGTAATCTTCCTTTTTTGTCTGGAACATTTATTTCAATTTCTCTGTCAAATCTTCCCGGTCTTCGCAAAGCTGGATCGATTGAGTTAGGCATATTTGTTGCTCCGATAACAACAACCTTTCCTCTCGACTTCAAACCATCCATCATAGTTAAGAGTTGCGAAACAACTCTTCTTTCAACCTCTCCAACACTATCTGATCTTTTTGGAGCAATTGCATCAATTTCATCAATAAAAATTATACTTGGAGCTGCTTTTTCAGCTTCATCAAAAATATCTCTTATATGTTTTTCACTTTCACCATAAAATTTACTCATTATCTCTGGCCCATTCAAAAGAATAAAATGTGCCTCACTCTCGTTTGCAACAGCTTTTGCAAGTAATGTTTTTCCTGTTCCAGGAGTTCCATAAAGCAAAACTCCTTTTGGAGGTTCTATTCCTAATCTTGTAAAAATTTCAGGATGTTTCAAAGGCAACTCAACCATTTCTCTTATTTTTTTAATTTCTTCATCTAATCCACCAATATCTTCATAAGTTACATCAGGAATAGTGTCTTCTTGAATTTCAATTGCCTGCGGATTTAAAACTAATTCTGTTGATTCTGTAATAATACATGGTTGACTCGGTGTAACAGCTGCAATTATGAATCTTGTTGAAGAAAAAGATGAAAATCCTATATTACCAAAAGCTTCACCAAAAATATCAAATAAGCCAAATTCATCCATTATATCTCTTCTTCTTTCAGTTCCTCCAAGAACAATTATATCCCCTTTGACAACTGCTCTTCCTAACAATCCTCCCTTTAACATTTCGCCTTCGCCTTGAACTATCATATTTTTCTGCGCAGGAGCGATTACAACTCTTTTTGCTTCTTTAACATCTGCAGGTTTGACATTTACTGCCTCACCGATTCCAGTTTTTGCATTTCTTCTTATAATTCCGTCGATTCTTATTATTCCCTCACCAACATCAGAAGGATAACCTCTTTCAACAATTGCAACTGTTTCTTTCTCGCCCTTGATAACAACAACATCACCTTTATTCACTCCAAGTTTTTTCATTGTTCCAGAATCAATTCTTGCAATGCCTTTGTAAGCATCATCTTGCAATGCTTCCATAACTTTTAATTTAACATTATTTCCGTTCCCATTCAAATCTTTGCTGTCAGTTATTCTTGGCATTTTAAAATTTTTGTTTATCCTTTTTTAGTTTATTTATTATTTAAGTTTATTCTTTTTAATTATTCTTATTCTTCTAACATTTTCATTATCCTCTTTTTCTTCACTTTCTTCCCCGCTCTCATTATCATTCTCTCCAAACATTAAAGACAATCTTCCTGCCTCTTCAAAGCATAATCTAACCATATCATCCATCATTTTTTCTTGTTCATGCATAAAATCAACAATTTCTCTTGGAATCGAAACAGCGTAGCTGTTTCCAACCATTCTTAACTTGACATTAAAATCTCTTTTTTTCAGCTCTGAAAATCTTCTGAACTCTTCAACATCTGCAGGATGAATGATCTTTTGCCCACATCGCATACACTCCACAGCTCTTAATGTAAATCCATTCTTAGAAACTTCTGTCTTTTGCATTTTCTCATTGCAGTCTTTGCACATAATTGTGTTATCGAATAAGTCGTTTACCATTTTATCAATTTTAATCTTATCAAGTATAAATATGTATACCTTGTGTATACACATAAGGTAGCTATAGTATTTATAAATCTTTCGGTTTATAGATTTATAAATTTATTAGATAAGAATTAGCTAAACTATCCAATCATTTACCGCGAAAATGATATTCCATTCCTTTATTAATATCCCAAGACCAATTACACTTAACATACGGAACAATTTTTTTTGTTTTAGAGTCCATTACCATTTCTCCCTCATGTAATTTATCAGATCCTGCCGCAGAGAAAAAATCATATTTTTTAGGAATAAAAACCATTAGTTGGCTTTTTCCATTACTTACTTTCCCTCTTTCAGTCTCATATACTTCGTAGGATTGATATGCTACCCTTCTTGGCATAGGACTTTTAGGATGGCAGTGCATATAATATCCTGCGTAATCCCATGAAAATCCAGCTTCTACCATTTCATTTCCCCAATGTTCTAAATGCTCTTTTTTTAAAACTTCAAGCTTCTCAGCTTCTTTTTCAATAGCATTTCCTTCTGTCTTATAAAATGCATCCTTGCCATAATCTGGCTCTCTTTCTAAATTCATAGGTGTTTTTCTAGACGACTTGTATGCAATCCCACCAATAATCGGAACTCTAACCCAGAAAGCAAAATCTTCCCATCTTTTATTATTTCTTTCTCTTGCATCTCTGCATAAATCATTAACTCTTTCTGTTAATTCCACAGCTCTTTTATCAAGAGCTTGTTCAATAGTTATTATTCTTTCACAAAGTCCGCATTCTGTTTCTGTCATTTTATTTTTCCTTATTTTTAGCAAGATATTTGTCTATTTGTGCTTTTTGTTCTGGAGTAAAACCATAATCTTTATAATTTTTGGAAAATTCTATTATCTCTTTCCTTGGAAAACCGCTAACCTCTAAAAGTTCTCCAAGATCATCTGTTTTTGCTTCAAGAATTTTTTTAATACTCTTTGCCAATTCTATTTCACTTTTGTATAATCTATTTGTCATTTTACTTTTGTTTTTCTTAATACTTCATATTCTTCATTTAATCTATCATATTCAGGAGCGCCAACACAACGATATGCTATTTTCAATACTGTTCTTATATAACCTAAAGTGTCTATATAAGAATTCTTCAAAACTCCCTTGAATGTTCCTGTTTCTTTAGGAATTATTCTCTTTGTTTCTTTAGCATCTTCAATTAAGCTTTCTATTAATACTACCAAATTATTCTTAACTTTTTCTCTTGTCATTTTTATTTTCCTCGTGCGATTATTGCTCTTGTTTTTGCTAAAGCGGTTTTTAGGTCCTTTTCTTTTTTTTCTGCAATTGTTTTACCAAGCCCC
>Ga0247841_10014131_pt1 | contig 10053 bp, 8 predicted proteins | sample LaCruzMarch2015__2_FD_192410 | JGI IMG/M metagenome (GOLD analysis project Ga0247841, IMG submission 192410) | Freshwater microbial communities from meromictic Lake La Cruz, Castile-La Mancha, Spain - LaCruzMarch2015_18m | ecosystem: Environmental > Aquatic > Freshwater > Lake | place: Spain...
ACCCTCACCAGGTCGGCCAGACCGGCAAGACGGTCAAACCGAAAATTTACATCGCCTGCGGCATTTCCGGCGCCATCCAGCATCTCGCCGGCATGCAAACCTCCGACATGATCATCGCGATCAACAAGGACCCGGAAGCGCCCATCTTCAGAGTGGCGAACCTCGGCATTGTCGGAGACTTGTTTGAGATCATTCCGCCGCTGATTGAGAAATTGAAGGAAAAATAAGGCTGATGACTGAAGGAAAGACCAAGATACGGTTCAGATTTCGGGGTTCGGGGACTATCACGTTTGTCATTTCGAGCGGCGCGAGAAATCTCTCTGTTCCTTCCTGTACCTTGAGATCCCTCTCTTCGTTCGGGATGACAGGAGTGTGGACGCGACCCGCCTACGCCAAGGCTACGGCGAGGCAAGCGAAGCGCGTCCCTCCGCAAACGAGGCATCACACAAAATCCTTGCTTTGAAAAAAAGGGGGAACTCCCGGTGAATCAAGCTGAACTGGATGCCCTCCAGGAAACAGCGGAACGGGCAAAAGATTGTCAAAAGTGCCGTCTGTCCCCGACGAGAACACAGGTTGTCTGGGGAACCGGCAACCCCGCCAACGGTGTCGTTTTCATCGGGGAAGCACCGGGATTCAACGAAGACAAAAAGGGAATTCCTTTTTGCGGCAAGGCAGGGGGCATACTCGACCGGCTCCTCCTCTCCGGAGGGCTCCGGAGACCCGACGTCTATATCACCAACATCGTCAAGTGCCGACCGCCGGAAAACCGCGACCCGGAACCGGATGAAATTTCAGCCTGTTCGGAATACCTCGACCGGCAACTCGCCCTCATCAATCCCCGCATCATCTGCTGTCTCGGCCGCCACGCTCTCGCCGTTATGCTGAAGAAATACGACCTTTCGGCGGAGGGGTCCATCACCAAACTTCACGGCCGGGTCTTTACGGCCGGAAACAACCTCTTTTCGACCGTCAACATCGTGGCCTTCTACCATCCCGCCGTGGCCACTTACAACCCCGGCATGTTTCCCGTCCTCCAGAAAGACTTCGCCGTATTGAAAACCCTGTAGGAAGCCCTGTATGTAGGGGGGGCAAAAAAACGAATTGCAGATTGGCGAAGCATGAAGGGACGACGCAGTTACTTCGAAATTCTGCGGTCCGCTTATTTGGTTTCTCCTGGTCTTTCCTTCAGCCTTCAGCCATCAGCCATCAGTCATCAGCCTGTTTCTGTTACAAATACCTGCCTGATTTCGGCAGTTTGAAGGTTGGCAGATACTCCCGGTTCTTTTCAAGCATTTCCTTCACCATCTTCCGGATCTCCGCCAACGAAAGGACCGCCGCCGTGAGCGGATCGTAGCAGACGGCGTGATAGATCATCTCCGCGTTGCCGGTCAACGTTCCCTCCACCGCCATTTCCTCGACGGCAACACTGATGTTGTTGAGCGCCGCGCATTGCGGCGGCAGGGGGCCTACATGGATGGCGTTGAACCCGCGCCGGTCGGCGAGAACCGGCACCTCGACGCAACAATCCTGCGGGAGGTTGGAAATGATGCCGGTGTTGGGAACGTTGCCGTTGAAAAGATACGACTCACCGCCTTCATGGGCGTTGATGATGGGAGCGGCGTACTCGAGACCCCGTGAAAGATTCATCTCCTTTTGGGCAAGCCATGCCTTGATATCTTTTCGCCACGTGTGCTCGCGTTTGAGATACTCATCGAGGATATAAGCATGGATGCCGGGATTCCAGCCGGTTCCCGTTGTACAATATTTTTTGATGAGGTCCTTCCGTTTCCTGAACCACCAACTGTACTCCGAGTTGTGGCCGCTCGATTCGGTGACATAGTGGCCGAGTGCGAGGAACATCTCGTTGCGGACGTGCTCTTCGTTATAAATCTTTCTGTTCTCAAGAATCGCTTTGCGGATGAGAGGAATGGCGTCTTTGCCGTCTTTCCGGTACTCGATGTACCACGACTGGTGGTTGATCCCGCCGCAGACGTACGTGACATGATCCATGGTCGTCCCGATCCACCGCGCCAGCATTTCGGCCGTACCCTGAACGGAGTGGCACAACCCCGTCACCCGTACCCCGGAGGTCTTCTGCATGGCACGGCAGAGCATCGCCATCGGGTTGGTATAGTTGAGAAAGATGGCGTCCGGACAAAGATTTTCAATGTCCCGGCAGATGGAAACCATCACCGGAATCGTCCGCATGGCACGAAAAATACCGGAGATACCCCGCGTGTCGCCGACGTTGATATCCACCCCGTACTTTTGGGGAATTTCGATATCGTGCCGCCACACGCTGATCGGAGCGGCGAGAATGGTGCAGATGACGGCGTCGGCCCCCTTCAGCGCCTGGCGCCGGTCTGTCGTCGTCTCGATCTTCGCAGGATACTTCCCCCTGGTGACGATGAGTTCAACCGCCTGCTTGATGTAGCCAAGCCGTTCCCGGTTAATGTCCATCAGAACCAGCGTCGAATCCTTCAACGCCGGGAAGGTAAGAATATCATTGACCAGCGCCCGCGTGAACCCGAAACTGCCCGCCCCGATAAATACGATCCGCGCCATATCTTTGACTCCTTTTTGTAAAAGAGGGTTCAGGGTTCGGGGTCCAGGAAAAAGACGGACAGAATCTTTGGGAGACTCTCCGGCGCGTCCGCACTCTCGTCTTTAACCCTGAATCGTGAATCCTGTCTTGAAGAGGTTGTCATCCCGAACGAAGAGAGGGATCTTCAAAGACGGAAACGAACAAAGAGATTTCTCGCTCCGCTCGAAATGACAAACGTGATAGTCCCCGAACCCCGAAATCTGAACCCTATCTTGGTTTTTCCATCAGCCATCAGTCATCAGCCGGTTTTCTCCCCTTGTCACTTCACTGGTTCATGTCAAACTTCACCCCACCGGTGGTGCCCGACGCGGTGATCGCATGGGCGATCCGTTTCCTGAAATCATCCAGCCGTATCGTGTTGGCGCCGCTGTCAATGAGAATATTGATGGTTGGGCCGAAGAACCCGCCCCGTACCAGAAAACTGTCCTTTCCCTGTTTGCCGGCAAGTCCTTCCACCGTAAGACGTCCACCTTTGATCGTAATCCGTCCGGCCGCTTTCCGGTAGGAAAAATCAGCCATCGCCATGGACCTGACGGGATTGCCGCCGCCGAGCGCGAGAACCGCCTTCACCGCCGCGAAGTTGAAATACTGGCTGATCCCCTGTTTCGCTTCTGTCGAAAAAGATAGTTCCCCCTCAATATCCTTTCCCCGCAGTGTCCCGTTGCCGGAGAGCCGCAAAAGGCCGGAGACGCCGAGATTCTCGTTGAGTGAACGGGTAAGAGGAAGGAGATCGAGACCCTCAAAGGAAAACCGGCAGGAAATCTCCGGATTTTTACCGGAAATATTTGCCGTGCCGTCAACAACCGCCTTCCCGTGGGCAAGGTCGAATATGACGTTAAACACCGGATCCATGCCCTCCAGCGTTCCACGGAAGTTGCGGACTTCACAGGCGCGGTATCGCGTGGAGATGCACCGGATCGTGGCACGGGGAACGCCCTGCCTGCCTTCACCCGAAAAAACGACTTCCTTGAACTCCACCCCGGCAACCGTCAGCAGGGGAATCGTCACCGAGAAGGTGCCGGCGAATCGGACTTTTTTTTTCCTCCCTCCGCCTCAACGTCGTTGAGGGACACGGGCACGGGATCAACACCCACATTGATTTTTTCCCGCAGATCCTGCGGCAGAAACGGCACAATGTCCTGGACCGTCAGTCCATCGCCGGACGCCTTGATGTTGAACTCATCCTTGATGATACTGCCGCTGAAGGTGATCTTCCCGCCCTTCTCATTTTCAAAAATGCCCTTCGTAATCTCCATGCGCCCGGCGGCCCCGTCCTGAAACCCGGCGAGACTGCCGTGAAAGACCGAACCGTTCTCGGCAACTGCGAGATCGGCGAACGTCAGGTCAAAAATAATTTTTTGCGTTTTCTTCGCACTGTCCGTGATAATCGTGACGGCGCCATCGGCGGCACCGCCCCGAACCGGCAGATTGAGGGAAAAGAGTTCGGAGAGCCGCCGCAGGGAAACCTGCCGGACGTTGACGAAAAGCGACATGCCGTCCTTGCCCCACTTCATCAGGCCGCCTTCGACCGCAAGATTGCCGAGACCCTCGATATCGAGGACGGTCTTTCCGATGGCGACCGTCCCGGTCTTCATGTTGCCGGAGAACGACCCGGAGAACCGGATGGGCTCGGCCGCGACGGCATATCGCGCGCATACGGCCCCCAGAAACACGGCCGCGACAAAACGGGCAAAAAGGCGGTTGCTTATTATCATGATGTTGTCTCTCCCTTTATTGTACGGAATACGCCGCCGATTCGCAAATCAGGATAACAGGAACAAGACTGAAAACACCGAAAAAGTTAAAGGATAAAGGTTCAAAGAAAACCAACCATTGAATTCCGGCTCCTGACTTCTGTATTCTGCATCCGGCTTTTCCACCTACCGTCCATTTATTTCCCCCGAACCCCTTCACTGACGCGGGACTTGACAAACATTAACGTTAATGTTTAAATGGGTTGCGATGAAAGCCACCATGCGGCAAACCACCCTCTTCGATATCGCCGACCGCGTCGGGATGTCGGTCAACACCGTCTCCCGCGCCCTGCGCGACAAGAACGATATCGGTCTAAAAACCAAGAACCGCATCCGCAGTATTGCCCACAAACTGAATTATCAGCCCAATCAGATCGCCCGCGGCCTGGTGCTGGGAAGAACAAACATCCTGGGACTGGTGATCGAAACACTCGACAATCCGATCTACGGACATTTGGCCACGGCCATTGATGCGGTTGCCGGACAATACGGATACTCCTTGCAATTGCGGGTGATCCATTCGCCCGACAGTATCAAGGAATACGCGGTTTCCCTGACCGGCAAGACAGTTGCCGGGGTCATCTTCGCGCCGATGTACACAGAAATGATGGCTGCGACACACCTGTTGCGCGACAAGGGAATTCCCTGCGCTTTTTCTGAATACCGGTTTTCCTCCCTGGAGGGAGACAGCGTCGTCGTGAACCGGGCGGCCGGTGCGCGGCAGGCGGTCAACCACCTCGCCAGCCTGGGCCGGAAACGAATCATCTATCTTTGCTCTCCCCCGGAGACAATCGCCGAGAATCCTTATCACCGGTTGGCCGGTTATAGAGACGCAATGGTCCGGCTCGGTCTTGAGCCGGTCACCGTACAGGGAGCATCCACGCTGGAAAACGGGTATACCAAGATGCGGGAAATCATCAGACGGGGCAGGTTGCCGGATGGCGTCTTCTGCAACAACGACTTGTCGGCTTTCGGCGCCATGCAGGCGCTCTATGAGAGCGGAGTGTCCGTGCCCGGCGACGTGGCCGTGGTGGGGTACGATGACATACCGGAATCAGCGTATGCGCATCCGTCCCTGACCACCGTGGCGCAACCGGTGGATGAATTGAGCCGGCTGTTGGTGAGCAATCTGATCGGGCGGATCGAAAACCCGGAACTGCCTTTCCGGCACGCGGTGATTGAGCCGTCGCTGATAGTACGCCAGTCAACCTGACCGGAAAGCAAAAGAGGGATATGCGTGAAGAATAAGCGGGAATCCGGAACAGGCAAATAAATTATCGAACTGAAAATAAAGGAGGGGGCACATGGAAAGGATCCATAAGATTCAAGATTCGGGGTTCACGATTCAGGAACCCTTCAGTCACGAGGAGAAAACAATGGACAGAAGAGGTTTCACGCTGATCGAATTGCTGGTGGTGGTGGCGATCATCGCCATCCTGGCGGCGTTGTTGTTGCCTGCGCTGTCCCAGGCGAGAGAGAGGGCTCGGCAGGCAACCTGCATCAACAATCTCAAGCAACTCGCATTGTGCTGGCGTTTGTATGTTGACGATTATGAAGGATCATTGCCGGTTTATAGCCCAAGGTACATCTGGAATGGATTAATAGACACAACCTGGATTCATCTGCTTTACAAGTATACGAATGTGAAGACAACTTCGGGAGGAACCGCCGGCTTCAATTGGCATCTGTATTTGCAAAATCAGAACAATGTGTTTGTGTGCCCGACAATCGCAAGCAGTATCGCCTTGCCCCTCGATGCACTGAACGTTCCGTACGGCATGAATACCTGTGGCGTGGGAGGAGGATCCACCGCATTAGTCGGAGAAGGGAACGGACCCCGCTATCGGCCGGGGATGAAGAAGGAATCCGATATCAGGCGACCGGGCAAAGCATTATTGTTCGTGGACACATGGGGAATTACCACGGAGAGGTCCTATTATGTCACACCGCAACATATCACCGTCACCGGCTATCTCCCCTATTATCCCAATCGCCGGCACTCGCTCTCCGCTAATGTGGCTTTTGCGGACGGGCATGTGGAGTCCATGCGGTACGAAGATTTGTGTGCGCCTTACGCTCCGACGTGGCCGAATCTGATCCAGAGTGATATGTGGGGCTGGGGGTATTGAAAATGATGAAAATGATTTGGTCGTTTTGCATCGGCCTGACCGGTTTCTTTTTTCTTCATAACGCCTGGGCAACACCGCTTTTTGTTGAGGATTTCTCAACCGGTACCGGCAAGGGAGCGCTGGAGAACATCGAAATCAAGGACGGGAAGGCCGGTCTCAAGATATGCAACCTGATCAACAACGGCAGTTTCGAAGTGTCGGACAAGGGGGAGATCCCGGGGTTCTATCTCTACGACGGAACCAAGGGTGCGCTGGATACCGCAACGACGCATGACGGAAAAAACTCCGTGCTGATCGTCAAACCCACCGGGCTCTATCTCCACCCGACCAACTCCGCGGCCGTCCGGGAAGGCGTCGGGAAGTACCTGGTTTCGGTGTGGGTCAAGACCGGGTTCGGTCCGACACCCGATGAGAATGCCGTCCAGATGAGAGCGGTGGGATTCGATGCGGAGAAGAAGACGCGTACGCAGGTGATCGGGGCCTACCTGGCGGGAACACACGACTGGACGCGGCTGGTCCAGCCCGTCGTCCCGGACAAGAACACCGCCTTCATCGGCTTCGATATAAAGCCGAGAATAAAGAATCCCGAGGAAACCGGGTGCAGATTGTGGATTGACGGCGTGCAGATCGAGGAAGGAAAACGGCCGAGCGCTTTCACCGAGAAGTACTACCGGGAGGGTCTCTACACCTCCCTGGAAATTCCTCTTGCGGCAGGCTCGGGACAGATTGCGCTGAAGACCGTCATTCCGACCGGAACCGGGGTGGAAGCGCGCTGGCGCGCGGCGAAAGATACCGCCGGACTTGAAACCGCGACGTGGAGTGAATGGAACGCGGCCAATCCGATTGCCTTCACGGCCAAAAACATGAAGATTCTTCAGTTGCAGGTGCGTCTCCTCTCTATGGACCGCGGATTGGAAACACCCCTGATCAGTTCCATCGTTGTCGAATAAGGCACACCATAACTCAAAGGAGTTCTTCAATGCTCAAAAGAGAATGGCTATTGGCGGGGGTGATATGGATGGTCGTTGGTCTTGTACAGCCGTCTCCGGCGGCGGACGAACCAATTCCGTTCATGGTCGTCAAGGATGGACAGGCGACGGCCGTGGTGGTGATTCCAGACAAGGCGCCGAGGACGGTAACGTTCGCGGCGGAGGAATTCGTGGCGTATGTCAAGAAGGCGTCCGGGGCTGAAATCAAGATACTCCCGGAAAGCAAATGGCAGGAGAAACCCGGTGAGCCGGTCGTACTGATCGGGCCGTGCGCGGCGTCGGAGAAGATGGGTATCACCGCCAACCGGCTGGCGGCCGGGGGACTGCGTATTAGAAGAGAAGAGAACAAGCTGTTTCTGCTGGGGCGGGACGATACGGTGCTCGTCTGGCGAGACAAGCCGTATGAAATGGATCCGCGCGACAAACTACCGGCGCAATGGGGAACGCTCTGGGCCGTCTACGAATTCCTCGAACAATTCGTGGGCGTACGATGGTATTGGCCGGGCGAACTGGGCGAGATAATTCCCGAACGGAAGACGATCGCGGTTGGCGAGGTGGACATCATCGAAGCGCCGGACTTCGAATACAGGCGTCCAACGGGTTTCTCTGTCGGTATCGCGCCGGAGGAAATGTGGCTCTGGTGGCGGAGAGTGCGCGCCGGCGGCGCCGGTAACGCGAATGCCAATCACGGTTTCGCCGCATATCCGGAGAGGTACGGCAAGACCCATCCCGAATACTTCGCTCTCCAGAAGGACGGAACGCGACTGACCACCGACGTCAAAGGCGGCGATCCGTGTTTCTCCAACCCGGACCTGAAAAGGATCTGGACGCAGGACTGCATCGAATACCTTAAGACTCACCCCGACTTCTTTTCCGCGACCGTGATGCCCGGCGATTCTTTTGGAAACTACTGCTGTCAGTGTCCGGAATGCAAGGCGAAATACGAACCCGCTCTCGGTGAGACCGGCGTCCATTCCCGGATTATCTGGACATACGTGAATGACATTGCCCGAGAGGTCGGCAAGCAGGTGCCCGGCCGGTATGTCGGGTGCTGTGCATATACGAGTTACCATGCCTATCCGAAAGGGCTGAAACTGGAACCGAACGTATCCGTAACCGTTTGTCGGGAAGATCTGGAACTCTATGCCTGGGACGAGAAAGACAGAGAAAAATCCCATCGGGATATTCTTGATTGGACGGCAAACGCCACCAAGGTCTTCACCTGGGAATACCCAGTTCTGTTAACCAGGCAAGTCCCGGCGATAGTCTATCCGCACGGCATCAACCGGGAATATCGTTGGCTAAAGGGAAAGATTCTCGGTAGCTATATCACATTCGAAGCGACCGATGCGCTGGCCCTGGACAACTACGTGCTGATGAAAACCATGTGGAAGACGGACATAGACGTGGACCTGATCGTGCATGAGTATTGCCGCGATCTCTTCGGGCCGGCGGCGGCACCGATGGAGACGTTCTACCGGCGGATGGAAGAAATATGGACTAAAGGCGACCACGGTCACAAGCCGTATTACGAGAACTGGGACAACATCTGGGGCAAACTCTATAACCAGAAAGTGTTGCGAGAAGTAATGGGCTATCTCGATCAGGCGCGCAAACTCTGTCCGGCTGGAAGTGTCTATGAAAAGCGGATGGAGCGTGTCTTGAAAGCGTTCTCCGGGATAAGAGAATACGCCTCCAGATACGAAAAATCCCTGTCGTTCCCGAACCGCGCGCTGGCCTGCGTTCGAACCGCGCGTCCGCCGGTGGTGGACGGCGTGATCCGGCCGGAGGAATGGAAGGGAGCGGCGCTCACGGAATCCTTTGTGGAATATATGGCCGCCGCGGAACCGAAGGTGCAGAACCATGCTTTTACGATGTACGATGCCAGGAACCTGTATGTAGCCGTTTTTGCCGGCTTGATTCCCGGGCAAGAGATCAGGTTGACCCGGCGCGGGCATGATGATAGCGGTATATGCAATAATGACAGCGTGGAAATCTTTCTGACCGGCAAAGACGAGCGGGGAGCTTTGCACAAGTACCAGTTAATCGTGGACAGTCTGGGTGAACTCTACGACGCGCACGGAATCATGATTGATCTTGCGCAGGATTTCCCAAATGACCCGGAGTGGGAGAGTGGCGTCAGTATTGCGGTGAAGGTCGGCCGGGACGCCTGGACCATGGTGGCGGGCATTCCTCTGAAGAACCTGGAGATTGCCGCGGGGCCGGGGAAACTGTGGAAGGTCAACTTCAACCACAACTATTTCATCAAGGAGAACGGCCGGTGGCAGCGGCAGTTCCTGGCCTGGAACCCGACTTTCGGCGGATTCCATAACATCAACCGCTTCGGCACACTACAGTTCGAGTAAGAGAAGACGCAATCCAGTGATTTCATGGGGAAAACGGCGCCGACATGACCTGCATAGAGGGAACCGGCACGTTTTCGCACGTCTCGCTCCGGGAGAACCGGAAAAATCGAAAGGAAAACCAATGTCGAAGAAGAAACACATCTTGTGCAACACGGAGCTGATTGATGAACAATTCCTGGCGGACCTGCCGAAGCGCCGGAAACGACCGGA
>Ga0247841_10014132_pt1 | contig 10052 bp, 6 predicted proteins | sample LaCruzMarch2015__2_FD_192410 | JGI IMG/M metagenome (GOLD analysis project Ga0247841, IMG submission 192410) | Freshwater microbial communities from meromictic Lake La Cruz, Castile-La Mancha, Spain - LaCruzMarch2015_18m | ecosystem: Environmental > Aquatic > Freshwater > Lake | place: Spain...
TTCGCACCTACGGCGCGAAATTCTCCTGAACCTGATCGTTCTACCAATATCGCGCACCTACGGAGCGCATGGAAGAATGTCACTGTCCTATATGTTAACTTCACTGGTATAATAGCGCTCAATCAATAAATATTATGAAGAAAAATCAAGAAAATAATCTTGTTTCCTGGGACGACCATATAGACAAGAAATACGGAAAATCAGGCACTCAGACAAGAGATAAATACGAAGAGGATTTTGAGAATTTCAAAATAGGGGTACTTATTCAAGTAGCAAGGAAACAACAAAACCTGACACAGGAAGAACTTGCCCTAAAATGCGGGACAACAAAAAACTATATTTCCAGAATTGAGAACAATGCCAGCGACATTCGACTGTCGACGCTAAAGAGAATAATTAGAGAAGGGCTTGGCGGACACCTCAAACTAAGTCTGGAACTCTAGGAAAATAAGGTTCGATGGGATAAAATGGCTATTATAAATGGAAGGGTAATAGCCTCAACCGTTACCTAATAATAACAAAATTCTTTGTAAGCGTACCTTTCTCAGTTTGAATATTTACACCATACAGTCCCTGCTTCCATCCTGAAACATCGATCTGCAACTGGTCGGCATTGCAATGCTCCGTAAGGTAAACGATTTCGCCAAGAATATTGGAAATTTCAATTTTACTGTTTTTAATCAACGAAATATCGGAAGAGATATTCAGAATATGCTGCGCAGGATTCGGGAATACCTTAATGTTGCTTGATAATAAAAGATCATCGATCATTATGTGAATATCGCCCGCTTGTGTAACGGTAACCTGCGCCGGGCTGCTGGTTGCCCCGGGGGCCGTTACGGTGATTATGCCGATCCTTTGTGTTGTTTCAGGGTTTTGCGTAAACGCTACATTGATCGTTCCCTCATTCCCGCCTGAGCCGCCGCCTGTGATGGTCAGCCAGCCTGAGCCGGTTGTGACCTCCGCAGTATAATTCATCGTACCGGTTCCCATGTTGGAAACGGAAAAAAATGTTGTTCCGGCCGGGAAGGAAACATCCTGGTTTGAAGGAGTTACGTTCAGCACAGGGATGGTCCCGTCTCCATTTACTGCACCGTTAACATAGTCCGGAACGAAAATATTGCCATCCCAGGTGGCAAATTCACGGGGAGTAGGATTGTCGCTCCAAACAACCGCCGAACTGTCGGCGAGGTAGTTGAAATTGATGTTGAAAAAAGTTGCGTCCGTGATGTTAATGCCTCCTGTATCTCCGGCCCAGACGAAGGTTAAATGGCCAGGGGTAGGTTCGCCACTGGTTACCGATGTAATCCCGGCGTACCACCCGGAAGTACCGGTATAGCTTAACCTGGCCGGATCATATTCAATGGTGAACTGGAAGGAACCCATGTTGACAATATCCATGGCATGAACGGGCACTTCAACTGGACCTGGTGTTGAAACATCGATGGTGCTGATCGTTAAAACAGGTTGAGAAGGAGGCGGCGGAGCCTGGGTTACCGTAACCTGAACCGGGCTGCCTGATGCTCCGGGGGCAGTGACAGTTATTGCACCGATCCGCTGGGTTGGCTCAGGGTTTTGTGTGAATGATACTTCAATAATCCCTTCGTTCCCGCCAGAACCGCCACCGGTAATGTTTAACCAGTCGGAACCTGTGGTTACCTCTGCAGCATAATTTATGGTTCCCCCTCCGGTATTGGCAACAAAGAATGAAGTAGTTCCAGAGGAGAAGCTGACATCCTGATTAGTGGGTGAAATCGAAAGTGCCGGTATTGTGCCATCGCCATTTACAGCTCCATCAATGTATGCCGGTATAAAAATGTTACCGTCAAAATCAGCAAATTCCCTGGGAGTGGGATTGTCGCTCCATATCAACGCTGAACTATCGGAAATATAGTTGAAATTGAGGTTAAAAAAGGTTCCATCGGGAATGCTGATGCCACCGGTATCGCCGGCCCACACGAATGAGATCTGCCCGGGAGTTGGTTCGGAACTGGTTACCGATGTTATCCCCGTATACCAGCCGGAAGTGCCGGTATATGTTAATCTGGTCACATCGTATTCAATGGTGAACTGAAAAGAACCCATGTTCACGATGTCAGTGGCATGTACCGGCACCAGTATCGGCCCGGGTGCAGAAACATCGATGGTGTTGATATTCAAGACTGGTTGGGCAGGAGGTGCCGGAGCCTGGGTCACGGTAACCTGAACAGGGCTGCCTGTGGCCCCAGGGGAGGTTACTGTAATCGTTCCGATTCGTTGAGCTGTTGTCGGATTTTGTGTAAATGATACGTTGATAACGCCCTCATTTCCGCCGGAACCACCTCCTGTAATGGTCAGCCAGTCGGATCCGGAGGTAACCTGCGAGGAATAGGTCATGGTACTTCCCCCGGTGTTTGAAACAGAAAAAGAAGTAGTCCCTTGTGGAAAGGTTACATCCTGGTTTAAAGGAGTAACAGTTAAAATTGGCGGAGTTCCCCCGCCATTGACAGCTCCGTTCACGTATGTTGGAACAAAAATATTGCCGTTCCAGTCGCCGAATTCACGGGGAGTGGGATTGTCGCTCCAGATTACAGGTGAACTACCGGTGAGGTAGTTGAAATTGATGTTGAAAAAAGTTCCATCCGGGATGTTTATCCCGCCAATATCACCGGCCCACACGAAAGATACATGGCCAGGGGTGGATTCTCCGATGGTAACCGAAGTAATGCCGGTGTACCAGCCTGAAGTACCGGTATAGGTCAATTTTGTTACATCATACTCAATGGAGAACTGAAATGAGCCCATGTTGACAACATCGGTGGCATGAACAGGTATAACAAGGGGTCCGGGTGTTGCGCCGTCAAGGGTGCTGATGGTTAAAATTGGTGTAGTTGGAGATGCGGCCATAGCGAATACTCCAGCCCGGAAAACCAGCATTAAAAAAGCGAAAAAAGCAATCTTAGTCTTCATAATTTCATTAATTGATAAGGTGTAGTGCGAAAAAAAAGGAATTTATAAAAATACATAAATTTCCCGACAGATTATTTTTTTCAAAAATTTGTAAAACTGTAAATTTACGAAGTAACTTTGTTAGATTCAAAAAACCTAACCTGGACAAGCCAGAACCAAAAAGGTTTAGTAATTTTGTTTTAACCTTTTATACACTTGCATAGCAAGAACAGATTTACAAATGCATTAGAAAACATCATCGGTTTGGATTAGACCGTTATCTCTATTAAGAGCTAATCGTGAGGAGAAATACACACTATAATCCATAACGACAATTGATTGGCGTAAGAAATTTTATTTTATTTTTTTCAATATTTTGCCATTTTTGGCTAAGAAATTATTTTTAAGATACTAAACCATGAAAAAATATCTTCTTTTTATTGTTATGCTGTCCATCGGTTTCACAGCAATAGCACAACTTACCCGTGTGAGCGGTTCCAGATTGGTGAAAGCCGTACCTGCTGTTACCATTGATATGCCGATGATGAATCCATTGCAGGCAATTAATGCATCTGCTAATTCCAAAGCAGTTCTCGAAGATGACCTTGGATCAACAAGGTACGATTTGCAAACAAATTATGCAATTCAAAACAGGGTAGTTAACTTCGCTGATGGTACGATTGCTGGCACGTGGACGCGAGGGATGACTGAAACCGCCTTTTCTGAGAGGGGAACCGGATATAATTATTTCGATGGCACATCATGGGGCCCTGAGCCAACATCCAGGATTGAAACCGTAAGAACAGGATGGCCATCGGTTGATGCATGGAATGGCGGCGGCGAAATCGTCGTTTCTCACCAAAGTGCCGTATTACCAATTGTTAAAAACACTCGTCCGGTTAAAGGAACCGGAAACTGGACGCAGGCATTAATTCCGAAACCTGCGGGATGTGCCGGTATCTTCTGGCCCAGGATGATCACAAACGGACCCAGTCATAACTACATACATATTATTACCTGCTCGGGCCCGACAGCAAACGGAGGATCGCCTTACCTGGGAATGGATCCTGCGTTTCTTTATTACCGATCGTTGGATGGAGGGGCAACCTGGGATAAAATTGGTATCCAGATTCCCGGGCTTGACTCATCAAATTACACCGGGTTTTCGGCTGATACCTATGCCTGGGGTGACCCAAAGGGCGACACCATCTATTTTGCCGTGGGTGGCGCATATTCCGATACGTTCATCATGAAATCGACAGACAACGGGGAAACCTGGACCAAGATTCCCATCCTGAGCAATGTGAATAAAAAAATTCCCGATGGAACCACCTATCTGCCACCCTGGAAATCGACCGACGGCGCCGTTGCCTGTGAAATGGATCAGAACGGAGTCATCCATTTCGCATCCGGAATTGGTGGCGGATTCGTAGATGGAGGTGCAAATTACATCACCATCAATTACAATGGTCTGATATACTGGAATACCACAATGCCCATGCTCCGTGACAGCCTTGATCTTGATACCCTTGATGCACATGGTCAGTTACTGGGTTATTATTCCGATGGACCCAACCCGGGCGATACATTGAACACCGTTACCGGATACCGGGTGGCTTTGACCAGTTTTCCTCAAATATCGGTCGATGCTGCCAACAACCTGTATGTTATCTATTCAGGAGTCACCTGGGAAAATCCCAGCCCCGAAGGCATTAATTACCGGCATATGTTTGGCCGTGCCAAATTCCACGACAAATCTACCTGGTCATCTGATCCGATCGATCTCAATGATGATATATTCTACTACGGATATGAATTTGTTTTCGCATCAATGGCAAAACGAATAACAGGAGATAAATTGCGGGTCATTTATCAAACAGCTGATCAGCCGGGTACGGCGGTTGGAACTTCAGGTACAACGGGAGCAATCCCATACCACGATAATATAATCCAGTATCGTGAAATACCCGGAAATACCTTCTGGCCAACAGGGCTGGACAATCCTCCTGCGGTAATCAAAAATTTTGTCGGTCAAAACTATCCCAATCCTGTTAATGGAAATACTTTTTTTAATGTTAATCTTGGCAACAGTGCGAACATGACCATTGAAGTTGCAAACATGGTTGGACAGAAAATTATTATGATAGATAAAGGATTTGTGAACAGCGGAATGCAGAAATTCAACATTGATTGCAGTCAGCTCACTCCTGGCATTTATTTTTACACTGTTAAGTTCAATGCTGAATCAGTCACACATAAAATGATCGTAGAATAAAAAAATTGCAATACAATTCATCCGGATTGTTAATCCGGAGCAATATTTTTTCCATTCATTTAATAATAAGTTCAGTAATTATTTTAACAATCAATTCATTATATTTACATTTCCATAAATTAAAACCAGAGACTATGAAAAGAATCTTACTTTTTACGATTTTGCTTGTGTTCGGGTTAAGTGTAATGGCACAACAGAAGCCTGCAAAAATCTCCAGATCCTTGCAGAGCAAGATGGCCAGCACGAATAAGATCAGCGATATCCCAAACACTTTCAGCCAACCCGGCAATGTGTTGGTTAACAGTAAAGCAGCGCTTGACGATATCATTGGTGCGTCAAAGTACGATATGCAATCCAATGCCAGTATGATGAGCCGCCTTTATCTGTGGCCCGATGGAACTCTTGCCGGAACATGGACCATGGGATTGGAGGAGACCACTTATCCGGATCGCGGAAGCGGTTATAATTACAATGATGGCAACGGCTGGGGCCCTCCTCCTGATGCACGTCTGGAGACGACCAGGACAGGTTGGCCAAACATTAATCCCTGGATGGGAACGGGTGAATGTAATGTGTCACATAATTCTACCACATCACTGGTTTTAAATACCCGTGCGGTTAAAGGTACCGGTGACTGGACACAAACCCTGCCCCTTACATCACCAGCGGGAATAACCTCACTGGTTTGGCCCAGGGCAATAACCAATGGTAGCAATTTTCAGAATATTCATATCATCACTGTCGGCCAGGGAAACCTGGGGGGCCAAACAGCCCCGCTGTTGTATTACCGCTCACTGAATGGCGGGTCGACATGGGATAAGATGGGTATTGTTTTACCACAACTTGATGGTACGAATTATAAAGCTTTTGGCGGTGATGATTATGCCTGGGTCGAACCACATGGCGATACCATCGCTTTTGTCGCCTGCGGAGGATCAATAGATGCCTTTCTGATGTGTTCATACGATAATGGGAATACCTGGACCAAAACGATCATCATGCCAAATGGCTACACGCACATCCCGGCTGGAACCGCTACACCAGACTATATTGGCGGCGATGGCTGTATCGCAGGAGCCATGGATAAAAATAGTGTGTTCCATGTTGCCTTCGGCCGTATGACCTGGGCAAATACGGGTAGCAATTATTATCCAGGGACCGATGGCCTCATTTACTGGAATTCAACACAACCTGCTCTTGACACACTCATCGTGGCAGATTTTGATTCCTGCTATGCGCATAACCTTTTACTTGGTTATGTGGTAGAGAATTCATCAGGAGATACGATTATTGATTTTCCAACCTATGGTGTTTCGGTATCTTCCTTCCCGCAGATAACGATTGACGAATACAACAATATCTATTTCCTGTGGCAGGGCCTCACAGTTGGCAATCCCTCACCCGATCCATATAACTATTGTCACATTTGGGGCCGTGCCTGGTTCCATGACCATGCTGAATGGACCGAAATGATTGATTTTAACACCGGTCTGTTCTATCTGTTCATGGAGTTTTCCTACCCTGCCGTAGCAAAGCAATTAAAGAATAATAAACTCCAGTTAATCACACAAACGTCGTCACAGCCGGGTTCGAATATCAAAGATACCGCGATCCCTGTTCATGATGTAAATATCGAGTACCGTGAGATTCCAACAGCAGACTTTATCCCGGTTGGAATTGACAACAAGGCGGTTGCCTCTGAAATTGTCGTTAGCCAGAACTATCCCAACCCGGTTAAAGGCGCAACATCTTTCCATGTAAATCTTGAAAAAGTTGCAAACGTGATTGTTGAAGTTACCAATATGATGGGGCAGAAAATCATGAGCATGGATAAGGGCCTTGTCAATGCTGGTTTACAAACTTACAGTATTGATGGAAGTCAGCTTACCTCAGGGGTGTATTTTTATACGGTAAAAATCAATGGTGAATCCTATACCCGTAAGATGATCGTTGAATAATCAAACTCATCCGACCTGATTTAAATAGGCTGTCTCAAAAGTCATGAGGCAGCCTTTTTTGTAATCCTAAAGGATGGTCGATAGTAAAGTCAGGAAGAACGGTTTTTTTTATTGTTTTGTCCGTGTCTGACACTGCTTCATCGAATATTGATAAAATTCAGGCTGGTTAACTTTATGGGACGATATTATTTTGTATATTTGTTTTGAAAAAATAACTAATATCTGGAGTATGAAAAAATTTACCATTTTTCTTTTGGTCATCTGCATCTCGGCAATGGCCATGGCACAATCAAAATTCGCCAAGTCGCCGGTGAAGTCGATGCCGGCCCAGGCAATTAAAAATCAAAATCTGCCTGTTCAGTCTGTGAACCCGATTACAAATTCCAAAGCTGTGCAGGAGGATGTCCTCGGATCAACAATTTATGATATGCAAACCAACGGGGCGATCCAAAACAGAATGTATATTCACCCTGATGGTACCATGGCTGGTACCTGGATCAGAGGAACAGACGTTGGCTCTCAAAGAGGCACAGGGTATAATTATAATAATGGAACTACGTGGGGAGACCCTCCCACTGGTCGTATTGAAACCCGCCGGGCAGGCTGGCCTTCTTACTCACCCTGGGGAGCCAATGGTGAAATGGTTGTCACACATGATGATATCCTTGGACTGATTGTGTGCAAACGGCCCAATAAAGGTACCGGTTCATGGACCCAATCTATCCTGGCAGGACCAACCGGAGCTGCTGATATCTCATGGCCCCGTATGATGACCAATGGCCCAACACATAATTATGTGCATATCCTTGCCACAACCTATTCAGGGTACATGGGGCTGGATGATTCTTATGCCTTATTGTATTATCGTTCACTCGACGGGGGCGCTACATGGGATAAGAGAAATGTTATCCTCCCCGGTATGGACTCTACTATTTATGGAGGATTTAATGGCGATGAGTATGCATGGGGAACACCCTATGGCGACACCATTTACTTTGCCGTTTCAGGTCCCTGGATCGACACTTTTATTATGAAATCAATTGATAACGGCGAGACATGGACAAAGACAACCGTGCTGTCGAATGCTAATAAGAAACTGCCAGCATCTGTCACCTATGTGGCGCCCTTCAGAAATTCCGACGGGGCAGTTGCAGTTGAAATGGACCATAATGGCGTTATACATTTAGCCTTCGGAATTGGAGGGGGGTCAATGACCGCTGGAACAAGGTATATTACAATAAACCAGAATGGGTTGGTATACTGGAATACCACAATGCCAATGGTTACCGATAGTCTGGATCTTGATGTCCTCGAAGCCAATGGACAATTACTCGGATATGTTTCCGATGGACCAAACCCAGGCGACACCATCGTAGGGGCTCCCAGCTACAGGGTAGGTTTATCGAGTTTTCCGCAAATATCCATTGATGAGTGGAATAATCTATATTTCATATGGGCGGCAGTAACACCCGGCAATCCCTCCCCCGATCCTTATAACTACCGTCATATCTGGGGCAGGGCAAAATTCCACGATAAAGCAGATTTTTCGGAGATGATCGATTTTAACTCAGGAGTTTTTTACCTGTTTTATGAGTATGTGTATCCTTCGATGGCCAAATATGTCAGGAATGATAAACTTTCCTTTATTTATCAGACTGCCTCAGAGCCCGGGTCAAATATCGTCGACACTTCAATTCCGGTGCATGAGTGCAACATCGAATACCGTGAAATTCCAGGATCAGATTTCTGGCCGACAGGCCTGGAAAAAAATTCTGCTGCCCGCGTTAATCCGGTGAGTCAGAATTTTCCAAATCCTGTTAAAGGAACAACATGGTTCAATGTAAATCTTCTCAAACAGGCGAGTGTAATTGTTGAAGTTTCGAATGTTATGGGCCAGAAAATCATGACGCTGGATAAAGGTGTGGTGAATGCCGGTTTACAGCAATACGCCCTTGATGGCAGTCAGCTTTCTTCCGGTGTCTATTTCTACACCGTAAAGATTGATGGTGAAGCCTATACCCATAAAATGATCGTTGATTAAATCGATCTGAATCTGAAGTGATTGTAACGGAAACGTTTACAGTACATGGATTAACCCTGCGGGAAACCGCGGGGTTTTTTTATCTTTGCAAAAATTTTCAGAAAAAACAATGCAATACCTGGAAATAAAATATCTTGTCGAAAAAGAGATAAAGCTTGAGTTAAAGCAGAAATATGTGCTTAACGGGATCCTGCTGTACCTTGTTTCGACCATTTTTGTTACGTACCTGGCTTTTGAAAATGCTATCACTCCCGAAACCTGGAACTCATTGTTCTGGATTATCCTGCTTTTTGTGGCAGTGAACGGAATTTCGAAGAGCTTTGTTCAGGAAAGCCCCGCACGGCACCTTTACTATTATACTATTGCCAGTCCGCAGGCGGTTATCCTCTCGAAAATCCTCTATAACCTTTTCCTGATGGCCATCCTGTCGGTGCTTGCTTTTATTTTTTTTCTGCTGCTGATGGGTAACCAGGTTGTTAATATCCCGCTCTTCCTGTTGACGCTGGTACTGGGAAGCCTTGGATTATCATCGGTGCTTACCATGGTGGCCGCCATCGCCTCACGTGCCAGCCATAATTTTTCATTGATGGCCATTCTTAGTTTTCCTATCGTCCTTCCCTTGCTGGCTACCCTGATGAAAGTTTCAAGGACGGCTATGAGCAGCATGGAATGGTCAGGGTTATCCGGACTTTTGGTTATTCTGGTCACCATCATCGGGGCAGTGATTACCTTGGCCTACTTGTTATTTCCGTACCTATGGAAAGACTGAATGAATTACGAATTACAAATTACGAATTACGAATGACCAATATTGAGTCCACTCCGAAAAGGCAATTTAACGGAAAACCGG
>Ga0247841_10014134_pt1 | contig 10052 bp, 12 predicted proteins | sample LaCruzMarch2015__2_FD_192410 | JGI IMG/M metagenome (GOLD analysis project Ga0247841, IMG submission 192410) | Freshwater microbial communities from meromictic Lake La Cruz, Castile-La Mancha, Spain - LaCruzMarch2015_18m | ecosystem: Environmental > Aquatic > Freshwater > Lake | place: Spain...
TTTTTGGTTTTTCTTTTTCTTTTTCCATGCATCTTCAGTGAATTTTTGTTTTATATAATTAATTATCTTTCAATATATATAATCAAATGCTGGAGAAACATTTAGTATGTTCAATGCGGATGTGAATAATAAACGCGTCTCAGATTCAGTTAAGATAATTAATTAATTCTCTAATGAAAATCTCCAACCCTACTAATCGGCTAAGTCTAACAAAATTGTTGAAGCGAATGAGTGGAACGAATGAGTGTTTATATTATTCACAGATACCTAATTCTTTTTATCTTATATTTAAGATAATTCCAAAATAAAATCCTCCTCGACAAATCACAAAAACATCATAAAAAAATGCAAAATTCACGTCGGAACAGCGACGTAATATAGAAAAAACCTAGTGTTTTCACAACAACAAAGCTTTTAAAGAACTAGTCTTTCTACATTTTATTAAATTGCGTTATATATATAAAAAAACAAGAGCTACCAACTCTTCTTTTTCTAATGAAAAAAATAAGTGTAACTAGTATTTAAACTTATTGCTGGATTACAGCAGGTTACAGACACACAAGGAGGAAAAATATGGTATTAGATTTCGCAAAAGAGGCAATACAAAACGCTGATAAGAATAGTATTAACTTCGACGAGTTGAAAGCTGGAAAAGCAAACATCAAGGTATTTGGATGTGGTGGTTGCGGCTGTAATATGGCTACATGGCTTTTCAACAAAGGAATTAATGGAGCTACTATCTATGGCATAAACACTGATGCACTACACCTTTCCATTACTAAAGTAGATGAAAAGATCTTAATTGGTAAGGAATTAACAAGAGGTTTAGGTTGCGGTGGTTACCCTGCTAAAGGAAGAGAAGCTGCTAAGGAAGCTATTACTGACTTGAAGAGGGCTGTTTCGGGTTCGGATATGGTCTTTGTTCTAGCTGGTATGGGCGGAGGTACAGGCACTGGATGTTCTCCAGTTGTTTGTCAGCTTGCTAAGGAAGCAGGAGCTGTAGTTATTGCTGTAGTTACAATGCCCTTCGATGCTGAAAAAGCAAGAATCGATAAGGCTGAATTTGGACTGCAGGAATTAAGAGAAGTTTCAGACACTGCTATTGTTTTAGATAACAATAGATTAGTTGATATTGCAGGACAATTGCCAATGGAACAAGCATTTGCAGTAGCAAATGAACTTGTAGCAACTATGATTAAGGGTATTGTAGAAACAATCACTCTTCCATCATTAATCAATCTTGATTATGCTGATGTTTCAGCTATAATGAAGAATGGTGATGTTGCTGTTATTGGTATTGGAGAAGACAATTCAACTTCCAGAGTTGATACAGCAGTTCAGCAGGCATTGACACACCCTCTTCTAGATGTTGATTACAGAGGCGCAACAGGAGCATTAATTCACATTACATGCGGCCCTGACTTAAAGTTAGAGGAATTTGATAATATTGGCAGATTAGTAACTGAAAATTTATCACCTGACGCACAAGTAATCATCGGAGCTAGAATTAACAAAGAATTCCAGGGCAGAGTTAGAGTTATTACTATTATGACTGGTGTTAAATCTCCATATATCTTGGGAAAAGATAATTATGAGAGAGAAGTTAAAGCTGGCAGGAAGATGGTCAATGATTTAGGCTTAGACGACTTAAGTTAAAATTAATTTTTTAGCTTAATTTTTTATTTTCAAAAACGCCAACCTTCAATGGGGAAAAAGAGGGTTGGCTGTTTTTCTATTTTTTATTTATTTTTTCATCACAATAATCTTTTTATACCTCTAATTTCATAAATTTTCATGTCAGTTTCACCAATTAGAAGACCAGAAGATTTACCAGATAAATCTCCACTGAAAGCAACAATAGATGCAATTCCTACTGAAGATACAGATTTGGTTCACGAAAGCCAAGAAAGACCATTACCTCGTTTTGCTGTAGCTGCATTTACTTTAGCTACAACAATAGGATATCTACCAGATTATCTTATAGGAAAAATTTCTAGAGCCTATAATTATTTTAGAGATAAAAAAATTTGTATTTAACCTTTTTCAGGATTCAAGGGATCACCAATAACACTGCTTTTTTCCCCAGAAGATAATACATCTGCAATTGTATCGTCAAGTGAGAGTCTTTTAAATTCTCTAATTCCTGGTTTTAAACTACGTATATGAAACAAATTATCTGGTCCTTTTTTAAATAAAAAAACTTTTGCACCCCTTTGATAATTTGTTTGTTGAGCATATCTTTGAATAACATCTAATTTTCCAGCACCACTCACTTCACCAAATTCCCTTCTAAATCTAGCCTCATCTATTTTATTAACAATAAGAATTCCATCATAATGAGATGGTATATCTGCGTCACCATTATTAACAAAAAGATTAAACCCTTCACCATTTGGCTTTATGTAGCTACCATCCTGCAGACAGAACTGAAAATCTCTTAAGCTTGTCATGGGTTATCCTATATTTTCTAGCTTTAAAAGTATTGTTGCTCTGCAGTTTATATTAAATTTTCAGTATTCTTCTTTTAACCTATTCATTCGGCTGTGACTCACAAACGCGCCTTAGATTTCGTAACAGATAATTAATTCAAGCACACAATAAAATCATCACAATAATCTTTTTAAACTAATAATTTAATAAATTTCTATGACAACACCTCCGGGTCAAGAGCAAAACCCTAGACCTCAAAAAGATTCTCTATCTAGAATGGCTGGCTATTATGAAGAAGAATTACATTTTAAGCCAGGTGTGGGCGAATATTTCACAGCAATTATGTTTGCTGTTCCATATGTTCTTGGAAGTGCTATTGTAAAGCCATTTGAAAAATTATACCATGCCCTCAAAAGATAATATAATTCTTTAAGGAAAAACTCATAATCATTTTAATGCGGCTAAGGCTATCAAACGCGTCTCAGATTTCGTAACAAATAATTAATAGTTTAATAAAATTCTAAATCTCTTTTTCTGTAATACCTAATTCCTGCGCAATCGATGGCCCACTAACTTCAACTTTAACCTCTGCTGCCTTAACAACTTCTTCATTAGATTCTAATTCTTCCCATCCATTTTCTTCACTAAACTCTTCTAAATCTTCTCTTAACTCACTCATTTCTTCATGCATTTTTTCAAGCATCATATAAATTTCATCAAAATGTTTCTCCTGATTTAAATAAAGTCTATCTTGATTAGTTAAATGTAAAACAGGCAGAAAAGCAGAAAGCTTCTCTTCTCTAGAAGGAGCAAGCTCAGAAAAAGTCATTTTCATTTTCTCTGGTTTAATAATAGTCATTTTAATTTTTGCAAAAACAGCAGCAATTCTATCTTTCAATGGAATCTTATCAAGTCTTGGAAGAACAACAAGTGCAGACTTCTCAGCCTGTCTAACCTTAATTTCTTTTTTAATTCTTCTATTTTCAGTTTCAATTGCCTTATTTAAAGCAGTCATTAATTCCTGCAAAGAAACTTTCTTATATCTTGGCAATGGAGTTCTAGGAACTAAAATAGGAATTTCATCATCATCTAAATTAATTCTTTCATATTCATACTTCTTCTTATCTTCAACTCCATACAAAAGTTCATCAACACTCTGAATATCCCTATTAATTAAAACCTCAGCTTTCAATCTCAATAATAAAGCGCAGGCAAGCAAAACCTTAGATGAAAGAAAGAAGTTAGCTTCTTCCATTGCTTTAATTATCTCTAGATATTTATCAGCAAGAACAGCTAGATTAATATCCCATGGGTCAAGTTGTTCTGTTTTAATTAAATCATAGATAATTGATTGCCAGCTTACATCCTCACCTGTAATTAAATCATAAAACTGATTTTGACTAATCCTGTCTTCTACCTTAATTTTTACAGGAGCTATCACCTCCTCACTATCCTCAATTTCCATGTTCTCTAAATTAAACCCAGATTAATAAATGTTGGGATTTTTCAATAAAAATCCCCCCATTTAGAGGTAAACACCCACCCATCTAATCGGCTATGAATAACAAATGCGTATAAATCGTCCTAACAGATAATTAATATTTTCTTAGATATACTTAACAATCATCCCTTAGCAATAGAAATAGCCTGAACAGGGCAAATACTCTCTGCTTCCTTTTCGCACGTAACCTTCTCAACAGAAGCCTTTATCGGAACAGACTTGCCATCTTTCATCTTAAAATTAGAACAAACAGCAGTACAGCTACCACATCCAATACATTTCTCTTTATCAACTTTGATTTTAAATGCCATAAAAATTAACAACCAGATAATTGTTTTAGTTTATCTAAAGATTGAGCGCCAGCATATTTTTTTCCACCAATTACCCAAGTAGGATATCCTTCAATTCCTGCCTGTGAACAAGCAGTTGGGTTTGCATTATCTCCATTAGCATCACATTCTACATAAAGATTATTATCTTGCAATACCTTTAAGCCACCAAACATTATCTCTTGGTCCTGGCAATGAGGGCACCAATAAGCTCCATACATCTTAGCTCCTTTTTCACTTAAGCATTTAGCTAAACTATTTTGATTATTTGAATTTGAACCAACAGCAGACCCAGTTATAGAACCAGTCAAAAATCCACTTGAAACCGGACCACTATCAGATTCAGAATCACTAGAAGAGCTATTTAATGAACTATTATCATCTGTTAAAACAGCATGACCTGTAAATTTTGTAATCGATTGTGTTGCGAAGAAAAATCCAGCTATAAGCAATATACCAATACCCAGTGTAATAAAAAACTTGGTTTTTGTCTCCATCTTTTAAATCCTAATATAATTTTTGTTTATAAATCTTTCTGGTTTTTTATTTGTATATTTAGGTGATTACAAATCCTCCTCCAAAACCTTTATAAATCAAACATCACTAATACAATTATGAGCTTATGGTTATGGATTTTAGGTGGTGTAGCTGTTTTCCTAGTAATTTTATTCTTTGCATATTATAACAGATTTGTAAGTTTAATTAATCAAATTGAAAATTCTCTATCTCAAATAGATGTTCAACTTAGAAGAAGAGCAGATTTAATTCCTAACTTACTAGAATCAGTAAAGGGTTATATGAAACACGAAAAAGGAGTTATCTCTGAAGTTACAAATGCAAGAAAAGCATTAGTTGGAGCAAAAGACATTCCTTCAAAAGTTAAAGCAGGAGATAAATTACAATCTGCTCTAGGAAGCTTATTCGCAATTGCAGAAAACTATCCAAACTTAAAGGCAAATGAAACATTCTTACAATTGCAGAACGAACTATCTTCAACAGAAGATAAAATAGCCTATGCAAGACAATACTACAACGATGGTATAATGTCCTATAATGTTTCAACAACAACAATTCCAGGAAAATGGTTTGCATCTCTATATGGTTTCCAAAAGAAAGATTATCTTCAAATTCCAGAATCATCAAGAGAAGTTGTTAAAGTTAAGTTTGATTAATCTGAGATTTTTTAAGATTTAATTTATTGGAAAACTTTTCACAATCGCGTCTAAAATCGTTACAAATTGTAATTAACAACATTTTTATATCCTATTTTCTAGCTAAATTAAAAGAGTTCTTGATGATAAAATGGCAAAACCAAAAATCACAATTGATGAAGCAGATATCTCATGTGTTGTAGCTATGAATAATTCATATTATACAGAATATGCAATTGCAAAACTTCTTAATCTTAGAGACGACTATTCCAGTGAAATTTCAAAAGAAATAATTCATAATCATGGTTGTTTTAAAGTACGAGGTGTATGGTTTGGAGTTATTGGATTAACCAGTGGATGCTTGTATCAAAGAGGATTAATTAGTAAAGATACATTAGAGTATTGCGAGGATATGCTTAAGGTGGTTCATCAAAATATGAGGTTGAACCAGAGAACAACTCCAAACGATATCAATGTAGGAGACAGAATAATAAACACTCTGCTTTCTCGTATAGAATCATCTGTAGAATTTAGAGTACGAAATAATTATTGGGCAGGCTTAGCTTCCACATCCTCCCTTGCATCTAAAACTCTCGCGCTATTTTCCTTAGATGTAGAATAATCTTTTATTCCTTTTTGCACCAAATCAGCAATCTTCCCAACTTCGCCCGCAAACTTATCTAAATTATTTTTAGAATCAATAAATGCATTCATCAACATCTCTTCGATTTTATTTGTTCCAGACTCATCCTGTTCATCTAAGCCCAGATTAAATAAAATAATAGGCAGCTCTCCAATAACTAAACCAATGCAACACATCTTATTAATAATCAAATCAACAACATGCTCTTCCATTGTTCCCTTAGTTGCAAGAGAGTAGATATTCATATTTCTCTTTTGCCCAATTCTATCAACTCTTCCAATTCTCTGCTCAACCGACATAGGATTCCATGGCAAATCATAATTAATTAAATTCCTACAAAACTGAAAATTCAAACCCTCACACCCTGTTTCTGTGCTAATTAATATCTGAGAATTTTCCTTAAAATCCTTAATTATTTGTGTTTTCTCTTCTCTATCTAAACCACCCATAAATTCCAAGACTTTCAAATTAAATGGTTTAAGTTTTTCAACAATATATCTTAAGGTTGTGGGGTGTTTGGTGTAAATCAAAATCTTATCATCCTTATCTTGTTTTAAGATATCTCCAACAATCTCAATTAGTTTTTCAATCTTAGAATCTTTCTTTAGTTCCTTATATCTTTCAAGTATCTTTCCAGCTAAAGCCCTTGTAGATTCGTGATATTTTTCATTTTCTGCAATTTTCGCAAGAGATTCCATTGCTGACTTAGAAGACGAAGTTATCTTTGGAAGAATAGCATAAATAATTAGTCTCCCATTAATTTCATTTCCTCCGCAGGAAAAATATTTTGTTTTCAATAGCTCAGAAGTCATTTCATAGATTTCTTTTTCTTCATCTGTTTGTTCAACGGCAATAATCTGAGGAACTCTTTTCATATACTGAACCCCCTTGGCTTCATCTCTCCTTCTTCTAACCATTAATTCATCAAGTTTTCTCTTTAACTCGTGAGGATTTAATGGTCTTCTCTTATTTCCCTTAAGTAAAAATTGTTTTCTAAATTCCTGCATTGTTCCCAAGTGTCCTCTTTTCAAAAGATGAAGCAAATTATACAACTCAATCAAATCATTTTGAAAAGGAGTTGCAGTTAAAATCAAGAATCTCTTTTTCTGCAAATGGTCCACAAATTTCCACCTAACAGTACTTCTATCTTTTAGTTTATGTGCCTCATCAACAATCAATAAATCCCATTGGATAGTATGCGCCTTAGCATGCCTATAGTTATGTGTTCCCTTAATATAGCTCTTAACCCTATCTAGAGAAGCAATAGCTAAATTTGCCCTATCCCAATCTTCTTCTTTTTCTATAATTGTAAAATCCAATTCAAACTTATCCTTTAGCTCAGCAACCCACTGGTCAACCAAAGAAGGCGGAGTAAGAATAAGCGCCTTTTTCACAAAACCACGCAGAATACACTCTTTAATTACAATTCCAGTTGTAATAGTCTTGCCCAAACCAACCTCATCTGCCAGCAGTCCTGTTCCATTCAAATCTCTCAATAGTCTTAATGCCCCATCTGGCTGGTGAGGTAGCTTATACTCCAGATTTTTCTTGATTATATCATAAGCAATAAGTTCAGAAATCTCAGACTCTTTAGAAATCTCCTCTGCTTCAACTCTAAGCTTTAAAATATCAGACGATTCAAATTGATTATTCTCCAGTTTGTCAAAAACAACTTCCCCATCTGAAAAACTCTCATTAATTATCACCATCTTCTTATGGTTCTGGTAGATGTTGTGTGTTTTTAAGATTAAGTGTCTTGAATTATACAATTAATCTTAAAGGATAGCCAGAGAAACATTTATAAAAATTTAACATTTATAATATACATGGTAGATGGGAGTGAGAGGGTATCTATTTTTATTGATGGAAATAATCTTTATCATAGCTTAAATAGAATAAAAGCAGGAAAAATTGATTACCAAAAATTAATTAATGAACTTATTGGTACAAGAATCCTAATAAATGTCTTTTATTATATTGCATCATTAGATATCACTTCTGGCGAAGAAAGGTATTGGAAACACCAAAAATTCTTATCTGAACTGGGAAAAATACCTGGATTTAAAATAGTTTTATGTACTTTAAGGAAATATCTAAAACCAGATGGAACATTCGGATTTGATGTTAAGGGCGATGATGTTTACTTGGCCAATGATATGCTTGTTGGTGCCTATGAAAATCTTTATGATACTGCTATTTTAATTTCAGGGGATGAGGATTTTATGCCAGTAGTAAACACTTTAAAGAAATTAGGAAAAAAAGTAGAAAATCTTTATTTTACTTCCAGTTCATCTAAAAAACTTAGGAAGACATGTACTAGTTATTTTAATATACGAAATATTCTGGATAAAATAAAATTTGAAAAGGAAATATAAGTCCGGTATTGTCCGAAGACCATACCGGGAAAGTTATTAATTTTATTAATACTTTTGACTTTAAAAAACCTCCTATTTTAATCCTAATATTCCAAATACATCTTAAATAAAAGAATAAGCAACGCACCAATAATAAATGCAGCAAGATAACATAAATACTTTTTCCAGTTTTCTTCTTTCTTTAGCTCTGGTATTAAATCAGAAGCAGAAATATAAATAAAACCACCTGCTGCAATTGGAACAAGATAAGTTGCAAAACCACTTAATCCAGCAAAAAAGAATCCTAAAATTCCTCCCAAAAGAGAAACCATTTGAGATATGAAATTATAAATTAATGATTTTCTTCTTGAAAATCCACCATAAACTAAAACAGCAAAATTTCCAAGTTCGTGTGGTATCTCGTGCGCAAGCACAAGCAGTGTAGTAATAATACCAAAAGGAACAGATATAACAAATGAAGCAGCTATAATTAAGCCATCAATAAAATTATGCAATGCATCTCCATATAAAACCAAATAATTAAATGCATGAGCGCAATTTTCCTCATGACAGTGATGCCACAAGAATTTCTCCATTAAAAAGAAAATAGTAAATCCAATCATAACTAACCCAAAAGCCCAATATTCTGATAGTGTATTTAATGCTTCAGGAATTAAATGAAAAAACGCACCAGCAAGCAACGCCCCAGCAGAAAATGCCACAAGCACCAGTAGGGTTTTATGTAAAAAATCTTTAGAAAAAAGTAGAGAAATCGCACCAATAAATGCAGTCAGGCCATTAACTAGGCATGCCAATATAATCCAAAACAAAATATCCATATATTATTCAGGTTTTCTAGATATAAAAAGCTAATGTTCGAGGGATTTAGCTTACACTCCACCTTTTGGCCTGTTCATTTTCGAAATCTTCAATTATTCCAAGTAGGTCAGGATTTTTTCTTATATTTTCAGGATCATTAATCCAGTTTCCCGCAGCTTCCAATTCCTCATCGGGTAGCCTTCTTACTAAAGCAAAATTTTTCTTAAAATGTTCTCTCGGGCTTTCTGTAAGCTCTCTATCTCCAGAATACCAGAATGCTCTATCTCTATTTTTTCCATTATTCCCAAGTTTAAAATATCTCTCTTCGAATTTCCACCCAATCCCCAAGCATCTAATAAGACTCGCAAGATGTTCTCCTGCAATTAAAAAGGGATAGTGGCTAAAACGAACTTCTGGTTTTATCCGAGGAGAATAACTTCTTTCTGTAAAGTGAATACTACGCCCCCAAATATCCCCATATTCGCTTCCAGGAGCCTGATATCCCCGTGCCCAACTTTTCTTCCATTTACTAAACTCTTCAGGTAGGGCTTCTGCAAAGTCAATAACTCGTTCTAAAAAATAATTTCTATATAATTCCCAATTTGCAAGATATTTTTTTGAGTCTTTGTAGCCAACACTTGAAGGCATAACTACTAATTTTTTTGGCAAATGAGGAACATTTGGCTCAAATACTCTAAAAATTGGTTTCTCCAGAATCGGTCTTCCAAACATTTCTCTAGGTGGACCTCCAATATCGAAAAGAGATAAATCATTATCCTTCTGAAGTTCTCCAACTGTTTCAACTAACCTATGGACTGTTTCTTC
>Ga0247841_10014135_pt1 | contig 10051 bp, 15 predicted proteins | sample LaCruzMarch2015__2_FD_192410 | JGI IMG/M metagenome (GOLD analysis project Ga0247841, IMG submission 192410) | Freshwater microbial communities from meromictic Lake La Cruz, Castile-La Mancha, Spain - LaCruzMarch2015_18m | ecosystem: Environmental > Aquatic > Freshwater > Lake | place: Spain...
CAGTGCCTATCCCTGGGATGGGAAACCAAAGCATCAGACGGCTGATGGATGGGGCCATTGAGGTGAGTATGGACATCATAGGAATGACAGAACGGATCTCCAGGAGTTTCGTTGCGGCGTCTTCTCTGGACGGTATGAGTCGGGTCCGGGCGGTTCGGAAGGTCAACGATGTGCTATCGAGGCACACGAAGGGATTCTTCCGGGATGAGGATTGGAGCAATGTAAAGCGTACGGTGTGGGATGAGTTGGATCGGGAGGGGATCACATACACGATCACCTCGGCGGACTATCAGACGGATGGTCGTGGGGTCCCGGTATCGAAGACGTGGAAGTTGCAGATTGAATGGGTCAATGATCGTGGTCAGGATCAGACGATGTATGGCGTGGTGATTGCGGCCGGAGCAGGGACGGTGGAAGACCCGATGAGTCGTTACGATCTTGTGGCATATTGTTCGTGAGGTGAGTATGGACATCGCAGGGATGACAGAGAGAATCGTTCAGGCAGCCGTGGCTCAGTGGGCCAAGGAAATACCCTATGCGGTCGCTGTGGCGATGGGGGAAATTCCGGCCTATCAGAACGCCGTGGCTGTCTCTTTTTGGATCGGGCGTGGTCGTGCGCTCATGAAGAACCGGAAGCGGGAGGTCATTGAGAAGCATGGGCAGGCAGAGTATGATGCGATCCTCAAGGCTTTCGATGAGTTGGAGAAAGCCTGGGAGCAGCAGGAAGTGGCTCAGGACAATCTGAAAGCCATGAAAGATAAGCACGGGGCCATGAGTAAGATGGTACTGGACTGGGATTGATCCTGGAGAGAACATGAAAGCACAAGCAAGCGAACTTTTGGTGTTGGCGAAGACTCTGCTTTCCGGGACGGATATGCGGACCATTCGTGGTACTGGCTGGACCCAGGAAGAAGCCCTGACGAACGCTCTGAAGGACGATGAGCGGCAGCATGGGCATGATGATGGGTACGGCGGAGGAAGGATTTCTCTGCGGGATGTGCTTCGGACGAAGGTGCTGAGGGAGCCGAGGCCGGCCAAGAGGGTTCGGATTGAGAAGTTCCCGGTTCGTAAGGGTCCGGTCGAGAAGCGTTTTACCATCGAGACTCGGTGGGGATTCAGCAGCGACGAGACGAGGCCGATTGATCGTGATCCAAGGTACAGGAAACGGTACGAGACCCAGAGTGAGGTCCTCCAGGCAGCGAAGGATTTGGCCTTGCAGTACGGCGTCGAATTGGTCATCTCACTGGGGGCGTTCTGCGTAGGGGATACGAAGTTGGCGGTGGTGTCGCCCGAGGCAGCCCAGCCGGGTGAGTGGGCCTTCGAGTGCGACTTCAGGAGTTGATATGAGTGTTTTCCCAGGAACTTTCATCCCAACCGGATTAGGGACGACGGCCAAGTTCAGTCATCTGATTGACGACTTGCTGACACCCAGGCTGATGAGTTTTCGGATGATTCACATCGCTGATGAGCCATGTGAGTTGAAGCCGGATCGTCTGACCTGGTATACCACCTTCGGGAACTGGCTCCAGGGGGAGCGGATCATCCTTCGTAAGGGAGGGATGATGCTGGATATGACTACGGACGTGTCGAACATCGATTACGTCTATGGTACATTCCAGGCAGGAACACCAGACTTGGATGGACAGAGAGTATCTCGGGATGTTGTGGAAGCGACTTATGTGTTCGACTACTTCCCGGAGATGGTGTTGGAGGGGATGATCACGGCGGCGGTGAGCATCATCAACACAACGGCTGTGGGACCGCCCACGAGTTATACGGTGGATTCGGCACCGACAAACTGGGAAGGTGTCATCGTGGATCTGGCGTTTGCGATGGCAATGGAGAGGCTTCTGCTCGACTACGATCTCTGGCGTGGGCGGTTGGTGTTTGCCATTGGTCCGAATGAGATGGAAGGTGGAGGGGGGGATATTGCCAGTCAACTCACGACGCTCAAGCAGAACTCAGAGCAACGGGCTGATAAGGCGATGGACAATCCGAAGTTCAAGACGGGCAACTATCTATCGCCACCGACGAACTACTATTTCAGTGCAATTCGTGGGTTTGGCGGGTCGTCGGGAGCGCATGGTGTCCCATTCATCACTGGAAGACTCAGGGGATGGAAACCGAACAAAATGATATGAGGTGAGTTATGGCAGGATCAATCAAGTACAATTCGAGCATGGTGTTGGTAAATGGGACTCTGAATGACACCTACAACACCTCTGGATTGACAGCCGTTCAGACTACACAGGGATTGGTCAGGAATATTCAGACACTCCTATCGGCATCTGTACAAGGGGATGCATTGGATCTGGGTAGTGTGGTGACTCCCGGAATGGCGATGTTCTCAAACCTGGAAGTTTCTCCTGGGAACTTCTGCGAGATCGGGGTGCAGGTGACAGGGACATTCTATCCATTCTTGAAGTTGCTGGCTGGACAGCAGAGTGGTCCGTTGATTCTTGGAGCAGCGGCAATTTATGGTCGTGCGAATACAGGAAACGTGAAGTTGTTTTACATCATCTACGAGACGTGAGGCAGTATGGATTTCGGACGGGAACTTGAGGAGATCGGGCAACTGCTCGTGTCGGCGGCCTTGATTCAGGAAATTCGGCGTGAAGTTGCCTCGGTAATGCGGGACGGCTTTGTCGTTACGGATGGGAAACATCATCCCCTGGGGATGGGTTATGATGTGGTGGTGCGTTGTGGTTCGACGGATCGTCCGGATGTGTTCCGTCGAATTCGTGGGAAGATGCCGGATGTGCATGTAGAGAAGATCGAGGACGGAGTGTTGGGGATCAGGACGGCTCGAAGGATGAGAAAAGTGAAGGGGGAGTTGTCATGAAGGTGCGTTCAATCATCATCGGCTTGATGATGGCAGTATTATTTGTTCAGGCCGATGTTACAAACATCTTTGACTCAGTCATCTCGAAGCAGGTGTTGCTGGGGACGAAAATCAGTAATACCGACATTGGGACGATGACCATAGTAACGGCAACGAATGTTACATCACTGGAAGGCAGGACATCGACATGGAACCAGGCATCGAGTGATTCGATCTCGGCTACTGGTCGTTTGACAGTCATTGAAGGTAGGACATCGACTTGGGATCAAGCATCGAGTGACGGTATCTCAGCAACAGGAAGACTTGTTGTCATTGAAGGCAGGACCTCGACCTGGGATCAGGCATCGAGTGATTCGATCTCAGCAACAGGAAGACTTGTTGTCATTGAAGGCAGGACTTCGACTTGGAATCAGGCATCAAGTGATTCGATCTCAGCAACAGGAAGACTTGTTGTCATTGAAGGTAGGACATCGACCTGGGATCAAGCATCGAGTGACGGTATCTCGGCTACTGGTCGTTTGACAGTCATTGAAGGTAGGACATCGACTTGGGATCAAGCATCGAGTGACGGTATCTCTGCTACAGGAAGACTTGTTGTCATTGAAGGTAGGACATCAACTTGGAATCAAGCGTCAAGTGATTCGATCTCTGCTACAGGAAGACTTGTTGTCATTGAAGGTAGGACATCAACTTGGAATCAAGCATCTTCTGATAATGTGATTCAGGATGAGAAGATCACGACGATTGTGGGTGTGATTGCGACGCAAGTTACCTATATCGTTACCGGAACCAACCCAACTCTTAGTGCGATATCGCAGTTTGCATCATTTGTGTTTTATCAGACGAATCACAGTACGCTCGCAATCAGTCCGGCCATGTTGGCATCTCAGCAATTTGACTTGTTGGTCATACCATCTGAGGCTAACTTCTCATTTTCGTTTCCGGATGGCATTCTGAGACAGGCAGGAGTTACGAGTCAGGTGATCACTAATACTACGGGGTTTAAGGACTGGTATACGATTTCATGTACGGGAACAAATGCGACGCTGGGGACCACATCGACGAATGTTCATCGGTCGGCAGGGCAGCAATGAATCGTCTTATTGTCATATCTCTGTTGATTTGTGTAGCCAGTGAATGTGTGGCTTGGAGACATATCGGGATGGATTATCAACCGATCAGTGGTAGTTCTCAGCCATCATGGACCGGAGACACATACAGATCAAACTATGTTGAGAACACAACGAACTTCATCTCTATCTCTTGGACGAACGATTTTGGAAGTTTCACATTAACTGGTTCGAAGGCTGTGGACTTGCTTGTTGTGGCACAAGGAGGAGGAGCGGGAGCAGATGTGGCGAATGGATATGGGTCAGGAGGTGGCGGTGCAGGAGGGATGATAAAAACGTCTATTGTTCTTACGGCAGGAACGTATAATGTTGTAGTGGGGAAGACATTGGGCGTTGGGGCTACCGAAAACTCGGCAGCATCTGGTGGAGATGGTAGCAATTCCATCTTTGGATCTTACATCTCCATTGGTGGTGGCGGTGGTGGAGCAGGGTCTGGAGCGAGTAGAAACGGGAGACTTGGTGGATCTGGTGGCGGTGGAGGCAACACTGGAACATATGGTGCAGGGACATCTGGACAGGGTTATCATGGTATGGGACCAACCGACTTTTATGGAGGTGGCGGTGGAGGTGGTGCAAGTGCGGAAGCAACCAAGATTGGCGGTGCGGCGGGGGTGTCTTGTAGTTTCTCTGGTGATAATCTGGTTTATGCGGCAGGTGGAGGTGGATGTCTTTGGTTGAATGATTACGTGACATATCCGAGTGGGGCGAATGGCACAAATCTTCGAGGCAATGGAGGTAATTGTGGGCAGTTAAGTCGAGCATCAAGCCCGGCGGGTGGAAGTGGCGGGATCGGGATAGTGATCGTCAGATGGGAAGCACCATAGTTGGACTTGGAACAAGAGGTGATTTATGGCTGACATATCTGTAGTTACCAATGAGGAATATTACTCTGGCTCTTGGCAAGACATTCAGGAGATCATTCGTGTTCTGAACATTGGCGAAGGCAAGATGGCGAGGGTGACTCAGCCGATGGTCAACAACTATCAGGAGATGGTTGATCGGGACATTGATGCAATCCTTCAGGATACCTATCAGACGCCCATCAGGGCATTCAACCAGGTGGTGCAGGGAAGTATTGGGGGTACGACAGCGGTGCCCGGATGGGCCTTTAGCGGGACAAAGGCGATCAATTCCGGAGACTCGTCTGTGACGATCTCTGGACAGGCTTGGAGTAGTGTCCCAGATTCGATCATTGTGTCTGTTGTAAAGCCAGCGGGAGGATTCAATCTGTATGCCGCTGTCCGAGAAGAGACGGTCACGACGGACGGATTTGTTGCGGACTTGTCGGCTTCTACGCCAGATCCTGGATACTCTATCTCATTCTTCGTATCGAAGATGGCCAGTACGACACCGGTGGTGGTTGGAGCTACGAGACGGGTGTTCCCTGGGGATGTTCGGCGGGCAGCCCGGTATTGGACTGCTGGGCAATTGCTGATTGCCGAGTTCCAGCAACTTGAAGCGAATATCACGGAACAGGCAACGCAGATGGTCAGTGACGCTCGTATGCAGGTATATGCATTCAGCCGGCCGAATCATCGGATACCTGGGCAGAGGAGGAAGAGTAACATCTCTCGGACTATGCCTCCAAACCTGCAACCTTCAGCCTTCCCGGAGCGTCCATCATAATGTTCACGGGGGCATGAACACGGGTGAAAGCATGAACAGGATTGCTAGAGACATTCTGAGCATAGCGTCAGAACTTCTACCTCGTATTCAAGCGACGTTTTTCAAGACGCCGAAGATGGAGGATCGGGATCTCAACACGGTTCATTTTGACATTCAGCGGTTCGTTTCCACCTTGCGACGGAATGAGGAGATTGACAGTTTTGTATCCAGGCGGGATGACGACAAGGTGATGGAGATCACAGTGGGATTCACAGATCATGAGGCGATGAAGGGTATCGTCGGAAGTATGTCCGAGATGCTTCGTAAACTCGGGAAGAAGTCCGGTATGAAGGTGGAGATCAAAACACCGGACTAAAAGTGAAGAAAAAACTGGAGTTTCTGTCTTGTATACAAACCCGTCAAATTTGATTGCCACGCTTGTGAAACTGTTGGATCGTAACTCCAAACAGATCAATCAGGTTGTGCGTGCATATCAGGGGAATCGGAAACTGATGGTGTTGTCTGGGATGAGGAGAGTGGTTCCGGCGGACGCATATCCAGTACTGGAGATTGAGCCTGGGGATATTCCAAATCAGTGGGCGACGACCAGGGCACAAAGGCCACGCTATCAATTCAGATGTACTCTGACTGTGAATGTGGACAAGGAGGAGTTTGGGGTGGAGTACATTTGTACTCTGGGGACGGCTATTGCGGAGATTATGACAAGTCCTGAGAATCTTCAACTGCCTGTGGTGAATGAGACGAAGTGGGATTTGGTGGGAGGGTTATGTCAGACATACATCCTGGACAGTTTGATCGACAATGCGAACTACTCAGCGGTAAAGGCGGGAGCCATGAGGACGGCGGAGTTCAACTGGTTTGCGGTCATTCATGAGCCATTTCCGGAATCGAAGTGGCGTGTGAACAGTTCAAGTACTCCGACTGTGATCCGTCCCATCATCATTTCGACGTAATAATTCTTTGATATTCGGCCTGTAGGTAGGAGACAGCGTGAATACGAATGGCACCTGGCTGAGTGAGTTGTTGGATCGGGTCGTACGGAACGGGGAAGTTCCATATCAGGCCAATCGGAAGGCTGTTGAGGCATTTGACATCCTGAATGAGCGAGCGGAAGGGAAGCAGCAGTTGATCGTAATGCTGGAAGGATTGGATCTCTTCATTTCGAGTATGGAGGCTTTTGAACATGCCACCGAGACTGTCGCAAAGCAGGCCGCACAGGCAGCCTCTCGTTAGGCTTGGGACGATCCGTAGTATGGCGGTAGTCGCTCGCAATCTGGCAATAGCCAGGAAAGCGGTCGATGAGATCAAGGACATCGAGGATGAGTTGCTTGCTCGGGGAAGAGAAAATCGTCAGGTGTTCAGGAAGAAGATGGAGTGGACGGCAAGTGTTGCTCGGAGTGCGGGGAAGGCAGTGTCTGATGCCGTAGAGATGATTCGAGTCATTCAGGCGGATGTTGAACAGTATCTGAGAGACGAGAAGAATGGGTCTGATTGACACATCGACGTTGTTGGCCGTAGCGGATAGGGCTGCCTATCAGTATGGTCAGTTGCAGGCCGCATGTGCTGTCATTCAAGCAGAAGGGAATGGTTACTACTTTGATCTGGCGTCGGCCACAGAGGACCCGGATGTAGAGATTCCATTGGATTCCGTTTATCACAGCGTTGATGATGATCTGTTGGTTGGGTTCATGGTAAAGTGGGGGACGCAGTTGCCGAATGTCATTGGTGCGATGAATGCTCATTTCAATCGTACGGATGGAACAGGAGCGCCATTGCAGGCTGGAGGATGGGATGGGTATCTGACATCGAATAACGAAAGGGTTAGTTACTACTTTTCTCAGTTGTTCTTTAACACACAGGGTTTTTACATGCTTGCGAACAACGTCTTCTCGGAGAGTGTTGATCAGTTCGCAAGGCTACAGGTGACGACAGGACCGGTGCTGACATTCACTGATGGGGTGAACTACGGAACTGGAAGCAGTCTGAATCCTGCGAATGGGACGTTTTATGCGGCGACTCAGTTGAAGGTGGTTGTGACGACGATGGGGGCAACTCAGTTGGATGTTCGGATGGCAGTGAAGGACATCAGTAACAACTTGGCAATCATCGATGTGACAATCCCAGGAGGATCACTTCCGGGTACTGTAATCCCGGTGGGGACATCGGCGAATAGGTTCCTTGATGTGACGGCGGCGATTTTCAAGCCTGCCGGATCGACAGGAACGGTCGGTGATGATGTCAAGGTGCTGAATCTCAAAGAGAGACAGATAGCGTTGTAAGGAGGAACGGTCATGGGTATGGGCGAGGGCATAGCGATAGGAGATTTTGCCGGAATGGTCGGCATTTCCTATGACGCATTGCGTCGCTTGGACTTATCCGGCAAGTTCATCCCACAACATTCTGTTGGTTGTCATCGCAGGTATGACGAATCACAGGTATCTGAAGCGGAGCAGTATGTTTGTCGGATGAAATTGTTGACTGGCGGGAAGAATGTCGTTTGCGAGATGTCGGATTTGGACGACTTTTTCGCATATCTTCTTGGGTTGATCTTTGCTGATGGAACGGTATCCGACGAAGGTCAAGTTCAGTTGGAGATGAAGGATAAGCAGATCATGGAGGATGTGGCGAAGGTATTGGGAATGGAGATTCACCCAAGACCTGATCGGCCATATTGGCGGATGACGGTTCCTCGCCATATGGCAAATCAACTGGTGGAGTATGGAGTCTGTCGTAGGAAGTGTGAGGGGTTTGAAGTCCCAGAGATGAGTGAGAGGTCTTTTGGAGTTTTTCTCAGGGGGCTGTTTGACGGAGATGGGAGTGTAAGTCGTCGTGGGAATTGTACTGTTCTTAGGATTCACGGACATCCAACGGCGATGGCATACATCCAGGAAACTTTACTGAGTCATTATGGACTGTACATGGCTTGGGTTCCAGATAACCGAGTCGAATCAGGAATGTTAGAGATCACACGGAAATCAGTCGTAGATGCCGTATATGCCATCATGTATGGTGTGAATGGTATCTGTCTGAAACGCAAGCAAACGGTGTTTGGAAAAGAAGGAGGATAGCGTCATGGGTATGGGTTAAGATTAGCCCATCTGAAATCTTCTCTGATTGACTCGGAAAGCCTTAGCGGGCTGACGAGGCGGAAGGAATGAAAGTTCCACCGTGAACGACTGAGCGAGAAGACACCGAAAGGTGATGCAACAGTCTGGTCTCCCGATATAGCGAAAGATTCCGAAAAAACGGGAGAGGAAAATCCGAAGAGGTTTTCCCGCCATTGAAAGATGGTAGTAACAAGCAACGTATCAAGGCTTCGCAAAATTCTACTCCAGTGGTCCGAGTACAGGGCCGTTGGTCATGTTGGCAACAGGAGCGAGTGTCAATCTCGTACTGGAGCCGATCTATTCAACGGCAGTGTGGGGTGCTGGCTGGTATAATGCGGCTGACGCAGCGCACTATGCCGACAATGCTCTTCGCTACGAAGGAAACCTCGACATCGAACTTCAGATGGGTTCTGCCGGAACCTTCTGGGATTACTGTGCGAGTTTCATCGTGGCGTCCAGGGCATACCCACGGTCGTTGGAGATCAGCCCGGATGGTTCGCATGTGTACAAGTACCTCACCACGGGTGCTTACAATGCGACCTATGACACTCACGGGGCCTGGTGTCGTTCGGCCAACTTCTCCACTTCGGAAGGTTCATTCGTGACGTGTTCGTTGGGCGTCGTGGCGATCTTCCGTACGGAGCAGGACCCGGCGGGTGGATCGAACTACTCGTCCTACTCGTACATCAACCAGAAGTACGGCGTCATTGCATCGAACTGTGCAGTGTTGGCATCCACGAACCCGTTGAATCCGTCTGGCGGAAACGTCGACCCGATTCCGTTCTGGAAGACCAATGCCCAACTCGGTGTCGGCTCGTATCCGGGTCCATTCGGCGTGGTAACATTGCCTCAGAGTGGCACGGAAACGGTTGAATGGAGCATTGATATCACGAACAACGAGCATATCCTGTACACTTGCTCCGGCAGTCGTCTGCCTCGTGCGGTGTTGATGGGACCGATGGCCGTTGGCGGCAATGTGACGCTCTATCACCCGGATGGCGTGTTTGATCCGATTCTGGGACCGTCTGGTACCGGCACGATCACATCTCCCTATTCCTATGCGGAGAACACCTGGTTCCAGATTGGTATTGCGAAGCCAGGTGGAGCCGGGACGGTCTACATCGAGGTGCCTGCGGCCGTCATCGAGTCAGATGACTACAGCATCTCGGGAGCGGACAACATCACGAACCGTGCATTCACGATCAAGGGTCTGGGCGGTCGGTGCGATAGTTCGACAACCCTGCCTCCTTGCATCATCTCGGACTACACTGGCGCACTGCCTTCATCGTAATCTCCGAGGAGGGACTCATGGCCCTCGGATATGAAGGCTACGTCAAGTTGCATGA
>Ga0247841_10014137_pt1 | contig 10047 bp, 9 predicted proteins | sample LaCruzMarch2015__2_FD_192410 | JGI IMG/M metagenome (GOLD analysis project Ga0247841, IMG submission 192410) | Freshwater microbial communities from meromictic Lake La Cruz, Castile-La Mancha, Spain - LaCruzMarch2015_18m | ecosystem: Environmental > Aquatic > Freshwater > Lake | place: Spain...
CGGAAGAATGCCCTTATGCGTGAGATCGCTGACATTTCAGGGATCAAGGTCGGCCAGAAAAGGCCATCTAAGGGAGGTGGATAATCGCCTCCTGCTTTTGGTTTTATGTGGTTTTCCATGGGAAACCAAAATAATGGAAGAGCAGCTTTCATTTGCACAAGAATTAAAAATGTGCAAATTGATATGCAATGATTCACATGATTGGATCAAGAAAGGGAATTATCTAAGTAATTTAGGAAATTTTATTGAGAGTATTGACTGCTATAATCTGGCACTAGATATAAATCCATTTTGCCTGGATGCATGGCATAATCGAGGTTCTGCGCTCATGAAGTTAGGCAGACACGAACAGGCCATCATGTGCTACAATAAAGCTATCGAAATCAATCCTCGATATGCATTAGCCTGGTACTACAAAGGGGTTGCGTCCTCTATTTTGGGCCAATATGAAAATGCTTTGTATTATAATGATAATGCAATCAATATAGATCCGTCCCTTGCGATAGCTTGGCAAAGCAGAGGATATGTTCTTTATAAATTAGTTAATTACAATGATGCGATTAAATCATTTGATATGGCTCTTGAGGAAAATCCATTATGTGCTGATACGTGGTACAATAAGGGGGTGACATTTAGGAAGTTGGGTTATTATGCAGAGGCCCTCAAAGCATATGATAAAGCACTTAATATTTATGAATTTAATCCACACTATTGGAATAATAAGGGCGTTGTTCTTAAGAACTTAGGACGATACGAAGAAGCACTAACTTGCTACGACAAAGTTATCATATTGGGTCATATGGATACAATTGTATTGAATAATAAGGGTAATGCTTTTTATGGTCTAGGAAAATATGAAGACGCAATTACGTATTATAATAAAGCTATCGAACTTAATCCAAACAGTTTTATAATTTTATATAATAAGGCAATTTCCCTCAACCGCTTAGGTAGAATTAAGGAAGCTATTGAACTTTATGAAATAATAAATATAGCCGAACCGGAATCTATTCGTGCTTGGATTAATAAAGGATTTGCTTATAAGAACTTATCTCAGCATAACGAAGCTATTGAGTGCTTTGATAAAGCGATTAGTTTAAAGCCATCAATAGGAAAATTATGGTGCTATGAAGGTGAAGTGCTAAACACTATGGGGAATTATCTTGAAGCAAATCGATGTTATAACAAGGCTATTGAGTTAAATCCTGAATTGGCTGAAGCCTGGAATGGTAGTGGCTTAGCTCTGGCAGGCTTGGGGCAATATACAGATGCACGGAAAGCTTTCTCAAAAGCTAAGTCTTTGGGATACCCATAAAGGGGCGAAGATCACGCCATGCGCACGCGCGTGGGAGACGGTAGAACAGTAATTTAAGATCAAGACTCTGGCAAGTATCTGACAAATGACAAGATTTAGTATTCAGCCCGGAAGCTCCATTCAAAAAGACCTGAAGACGGTTTTGAGGGAAGGTCGATAGAATTGTGGAAATGGATGAGACATTAATTGATATCTTTACTGATGTCGTCTACAAAGTTAGGAATGAGTATGTCGAAAAGCTGCAGAAGATTCGCCAGGAAGGCAAGTTCGAGTAGTTCTTGGATCTGGAAAGCCTGAAGAGATCATTAGAAGTAGGCTTAAGATGCCGGACCACTGCTGATGATCAAGAAGAATCTGAAGGCTCGTTTGAAAAAGTCATTTAAGAATAACAAGCCTCCTCTGAAAAAAGATAACTCAGCTGCCTCACTCACATCCCGCAGCTCTCCCCCTCTTCGCCCTCGTGACTCGCCTCTGTGGCTTCCTCCGCCTTGATCTTGCCAATCTTCACCCAGTAGTTCTTGATGGCCGCATGCAGCGCGTCAGCGCCCAGGTTGGAGCAGTGCATCTTCTGGGGCGGCAGCCCTCCCAGCTCCTCCGCCACATCCTTCCTGGTGATCTTCATAGCATCGTCCAGAGTTTTGCCCTTGGCCATCTCTGTGACCATGCTGGAGACGGCTATGGCCGAGCCGCAGCCGAAGGTGCGAAACTTGATGTCGTCTATTTTGTCTTCCTTGACGGAGATGAATATCTCCATGAGATCGCCGCACACAGGATTTCCTACCTGTCCGTATCCGTCCGGGTTCTCGATCACCCCCACATTCCGAGGGTTCATGAAGTGTTCCATAACTTTCTTGGAGTAACCAATCTGTGCCATTTTGTTTTCACCTTTTTAGAGCGGAGAGAGAGCCCTCAGCCTTTCTACTGTCTTTTTCGTCGCATTGACGATGGCAGATATCTGGTCGGGGTTGTTATGCCTGCCGAGCGTCATGACCATGGAGCCGTGCGCCTGCTCATGCTTTAAGCCTAAGGCCAAAAGCACATGGGACGGCTCCAAAGTGCGTGAGGAGCAGGCCGAGCCTGTCGATACCTGAATGTTGAACATGGCATCCATGGTGAGGAGAATGCTCTCTCCCTCAATGCGGCTGAAGCGGAAGCTGGCATGATGCGGCAGCCTTTGCGTGGGGTGGCCGGTCAGGTACGACTCCTCGATCTTGAGTATCTCCTTGATCAGAGCGTCCCGGATGGCCTGCAATCGCAGGCTTTCCTCTGCCTTCTCCAGGCAAGCCAGCCTGGCAGCTTCTCCAAATCCCGCCAGAGCATAGAGATCCTCGGTGCCGGGCCGAAGGCCCCGCTCCTGCCCGCCACCGAAAAGCACCGGTTGAATGCGAACGCCTGGATGCACGTAGAGCGCGCCCGCCCCCTGCGGTCCGTAAAGATCGTTCGAGGAAAGGGTGAGCAGATCGATGCCGTCCTTTTGCACGTCAACGGCAATCTTGCCTGCCGCTGCCGACGCATCCACGTGCAGGAAAAGCCCTTTTTCATGCACAAGATCACTCACCTCTTTTATAGGCTGGATGGTTCCAATCTCGCTGTTGGCGTACATCACCGATGTGAGGACGGTCTCCTTGCTGAGCAGGCTCTCCAGGGCCGCCAGATCGATAATGCCCGTGTTGTCCACCGGAACCAGATTGAGGTCGAAGCCGCCCTTCTTCAAATCCTTGAGGGGGTTAAGCACGGAGATGTGCTCGATCTGGCTGGCCAATAGCTTCTTGCCTTTAGCCGCGTTCCTCTGGGCAGCTCCCCGGATGGCCAGGTTATTGGCCTCGGTGACGCCTGCTGTGAAGATGATGGTCTCCGGGCTTTCTGCATTTATCAGCTTTGCCACTTTTGCCCGCGCCTCCTCTAAAGCGGCCTTTGCCGCCAGGCCCCGGGAATGCAGAGCAGAAGGATTGCCGAAATCGCTGGAGAGATAGCGCTCCGCAAATTCGGCAACCCTGGGGTCTACGGGAGACGCAGACTGGTAGTCGAGATATATTCCGCACATGTCATATCCCTAGAAGCTGATAGTCGAGTCTGCATCCAGCGCCAGGTCGTTTAAGGTTCCCGCACCTGCGATCTTGGCCTCGGGCATGAAGTCGCCCCGCGCCATGCCCAGGAGCTGTGTGCTCTGCTCGCAGATGTACATCTTCACGCCGGAGGCTAGGGCCTGGTCGATGACCTCCTTGAGGGAAGGAAAGCTTCCTATCTTGATCTTCTCCGCCTCGCCCTTCTTCATGGCGGTGATGCCCTTGATCATGAAGAAGATAGAGGCTTCCACGTCCATCGCCCGGGCAGTCATGCCCAGGATAAAGGGCGCGTAGAGTCTTTCCGACGTATCCAGGCCGCTGGTCTGAACATAAAGAATTTTGCTCATGATACTATCACTACCATCTTAATTTATTTATAGCTTGTAGCGCTCTTACTTATTCCTTCTTATCCAGAAGGTGATGATATTTCCGGACTTCTCCAGCCGGAGGACCTCATGGCCCGCTCGCCTGGCAAAGCGAGAGATGTCTTCCTCGGCAGCAGGATCGTCCGCTTCTACCTTCAAGATCTGCCCCACCTCTATGTTCTCAATCTCTTCCTTGGTCCTCGCGATGGGCATGGGGCAAAAGAGGCCCACACAGTCCAGCTCGGCATCATAAGCCAAATTTTGATCCGTTCTCGAAACCTCCCCATCTCTCGATTATTGATCCTTGGCTACAGCTTCCCGAAATGATCCCTAAAATGAATCCGTTCTGTTCTTCTGATGCATATTGATGGGTTTTATTATATTATACTTGACTGTCAATAGTAGTAATAATACTTTAACAGATAAAAAATTAAGCTAATTATGTGGCCTTATCCATTTGCCGCATGGGCCAGCTCCCTAGCTTTGTCAAAGGCAGCATTAGCTTCCGAATTTCGCTGGGCTTTCTCAAGTACACCTCTTTTATTGTACCAAATATCTGCCGATCCAGGGTCAATTCGGGCAGCTTTTTCAAAGCATTCTAGGGCATCATCATATTTCCTTAGGTCCGAAAGCACGAGACCTCGATTATTCCAGGCCATCGCATTCTCAGGCTCAATTTTTATCGTCTCATCATACGCCATGAGTGCCTCATCGAACTTACCTTGACGATACAGGACAAAACCTTTGCCAAACCAGGCATCCGCATCTTTGGGATAAATTTTAATGGCTTCATCAAAGCATTTTATTGCATTCTCATAGTCTCTATTTACACTGAATATGAATCCCTGGTTATGCCGCAAGATACTTTCATCATTCTTGGTCAGTTCAGTGATTTTCTCTTGAATTATATTAAAATCTTTCTCGTTGTTCAACTTCAAGAGGACTTCGCATTTGAGATTCATGACGTTTTTTTGCTGCTCTATAGTGACCCTGTAGAGTTCCTGAGCTTCATTGTATTCGGCTTGCAGATCTTGAGATTTTTTGCCAAGATTTGTTATCTCGGTTTCATAATCTCGGCGTCCGCTTGCTTCCCATTTTAAGCAATTTAAGGTACCGCTAAGAATATCATCAGAAATTATAATATTATTCAATGTTCGTTCTACCCACTTGGTTCTTTCGATAAAGCCACCAATCGGTTTAGGAAGTATTTTATAAGGAATCTCTATATAAATAAAAATCGCCATGGGAAACAATCTGTCTAATACTTTTAATGGGTCGCGCAGATCAGCACATTTTTGGTTATTTAGCTGATGGATCTTTTCACGTACATCATATTCCTGCGATACTTTAAATAAATTAATTAAAATATAGTCAGATATGACACCATTTGAATTTTTCTCGTATTCCAAAACAGCTATAGCACCATCATATGACTCGATTGCATCCTGATTTTTGTTCAGATTCATAAGAGCATCGCCTCTATGAATCCATGCCGTTGTCGACAAATTATTGAGGCCGATCGCTTTATTATACAATTCTATTGATTCGTTGTATTTTGCTTCGGAAAATGAGAGATCCCCCATATTTATTAAATCATCTGCAGAATTAGAAGCGTTCAGGGGCATGATCTCTTCTGCGTTTCCACACGAAGGCATTACTGAAATAATTAGAACCGCAAGAAAAATAAATAGTTTTGGAGCCATTGCTTCAACCTCCTAGATCTCTTCTAATCCTCTTTAGTCATAAGGCGTGATATTAGCAGAAGCATAGACACGGCAATAAGAGCCATAAATCCAGGCGTCTTCTTAGTTTTTTCGTCAACATCTTTGCTCTTATTCTCTACTGCAGCCGTACCATTGACCTCAGACGGATTAGCTCTTGATAGTGTCTCTTCGGGTAACAGCATGTTGTTTGTAGTGGCGACATTTTTTCTCAAGTCGGGATCATCAATAGTCGCTTCCCTGTAGATGAAGAATCTTAGTGGATTTGCCTCGCTCACTTCCTGATCAGCCGTCTTGATATAGAAGTCCTTCATGATATGGATAGATTCATCGTCACCCAAATCGAGGTGGTGGTCTTCATTTCTCAATGCTATATACTGCTCTCCCTCTGCTGTGTTTACTTCTGTAATGGTCATATTGCCTATTTCATCACCGTCATTGATTACCTCAGGCTGATCGGAGATCTGCCATATACCATTTAACGTAACGAGATTCGCTTCAGGATCGCTTAAATCATTACTGAAATTTAAGGCGATGGTGACTGCTTTTACGCTTCCCAGTCTTGTGCTGTAGCAGTAACTGGGAACCTCAGGGCTAGCTATCTCCACCACGTGATCTCTATCTTTCTCCACTCCGTTCTTGAAAAGAGTAAGGGTGATTCTGCCGCCCTTAACATTCAAATCGTTTACGCGGACTTCGTATCCTTCCTCAAGGTGTATGGAAGAGCCCGTAGCCAAAACTATCTCCTCATCACTATCGATGAGAACTTTTGAGAGGTATCCGTCATCCATTAAGTTTTCAACATCATCATCAGATCTCTGGAATCGGTAGGTGTCAGATGCTGGATCCAGTGGATCTTTATTGTATCCTATGAAGCATTTCTCACCTAGATAGCCCATGGCAGAATAGTTGCCCCATTTTGTGAAGTTGAAAGGCACGCTATGTGCATCACTCCGATAGGTAATATCCAAGTTGTTCGATCTCCAATCCGGAGGAGAACCTTGGACTGCTATCTTCATGACCTCTGTGCCTAGATTATTATCCAGATCGTAATAAAATCCTGAGAAGTCATTTGGGCCATAAGAATACTCTGCTCCAATCACCATCTCTTCTGTGTTTCCTCGGATCTCGTAGGTGTCGGGCTTAGTCAGCACTTTATAGATGTAAAACCTGAGGGGATCTCCTTCTGTCATCTTGGTTGGATCAGCAACTCTTATCCTTATTCCCTCCATCAAGACCGTATCTTTGTTTTTAATCAATTTGATTGTGTTATCTTTATTATCCATCTTTATCCGCATTAGGGTAGGATCGATTTCTGAGATCCTCATCACACCATATTTCGTATCATGCTTTATCGATCGCGCTTCGTCAGACACCTGAAAGATGCCATCAACAGTGGCCAGATTCTGCTCAAAACTTCGGAATGCGTTTTTGAAGTGAACTGCGATAACCACTAAGCCTTTGGTTTTTCCCACATCAGTCTTATAGTAATAGGTCTTATCGGCCATAGTGGCGCCTTCTGTGGAGGGAGAAATAACCTTGGAGTCTACTGTTGCTCCGCCCTTGGTTAGCTCAAGATAGACCTTACTGCCATCGACATCGATGGACCTAATTATAAGTTCATATCCATTTTTCAGCCGGAGAGGGATTCCAGAGTAGATGGTCTGTTCTGTGTCATCCTCGATTAATACCTCCAGAAGCTGCTCATCGTCCAAGACGTTCTCGTCTCCGGATTCCTCGAATAAAAAATCGTTGTTCCCATCAGTGTCGATATATCCAGCAAAGTACTTCTCGGCCAAAAATCCAATGACATTGTAGGCACCCCATTCCTCGAACTCAAAGGATTTGTTCTTAGCAAAGCTGTCATAGACAACGCCAGGAGATGCTGTATCGCTCTCGAGGGAGGCTCCCTTTATATTCAAGATGAGGGACTCGGTGCCTATATCATCATTAATATCATAATAAAATCCTGCGAATATATTTGCACCGGAGAATCTTGAGGCACTTATGATATATTGATTGCCATTTTTGACCTGATCTACGGGCCCTCTTATCTCGACGAGATTGCTTGCATCGACCAAAACGGTACAGATCAGTGCTATCAAAATAAGGATAGCCCCAGTAGCCATTATCTTCATGAGAAGCTCCTCCTAGTGGATTTATTTATAATAACGCTGGGCTCTGGATCAACGCATTTTCTGACCAGCGCCCAATCAATGGAAATCTCCGATCGCGTTTCTGTCTTGGAAAGGTTCAGGCTGAATGCTATGGGTATCCCTCCTATTGGCGGCTTAACCTTATGCGGATCAGCCGGCTTGCCATCGGCATAATACAATATCTTCGAATCCAGCCACTTAATCTCCCAGACGTTATACCCTGGTCCGATATACGCACCCAGGATATTGACAAAACTGGTATTTTCCTTAGCGTTGATCGGATACACGTGGCAGGCCAAAAGAAGCTGGTCTTGCCATCTCCAATAGACACCATTCTTCACGTCGAACAGATTCCTGCCGACGTTCTCTCTAAGGAATCCCATCCCCATCCTCTCATACAGCTTAGCTTCTGTAAGGTTTACCATAAATCTAACTGCCCTCGGAGGCGTGAAATTGACTTTGGATGTCAGATTCGCAGAAGATTCAGCAAAGGAATTTGCCCCTAACTTTGCACTTCCACTCTCTTCTCGCACAGAGGAGTTGAAGTCATTTGTATGATTCCAGAGCCTATCGTTCAGAGATTCATCGTCGAAATCATCGAAGAACTCAAATGTGCTAGATCCGTTGCTTCTGGTGGGCTTTGTGGAGCTGCTGATGTTCAACAAGATCTCTGAAGTTTTTAGCTTTGGCACATATGGTACCTTTACCCAGACTTTTGCCTGCCTAGATGAGGAATCAATCTCTTCAACCCAATAGTTTAGAATCTTCCTATCCTGATCTAAAAAGATCAACTGGGAGTTATCTTGCAGCCGATCGGGATAATTCTTGCAGCAGAGATCTATCAGAACAGGATACTCCGTTAGATTGGCTCCAGACCTATCAGTTATTTTGATAGTAAAATCTGTCTCAAAGTGCACGAAGTTAAGTGGTCTGTCCATGCAGTTGTTGTTCTCATCCAACTCATTAATCTCATCCATTGAGTCAGAACATGCCTGTACGGTGTGATTACCAGCTCCTGTGTATGGATAGTCCCAGGTACGACTCTCTCCCGGCTTAAGTGGTCCTGCCTCAAAAGATTGGTTCGGCACTCCTCCATCGATGCTGAGGTTATCGTAATGATTCTGAGCAGTGCCATTGCCCAAGTTGGTTACTCTGAAGCTTATATTGATTTTCTGACCGTCGAATGGCTCCTTGGGAAGATAACTCAACGATGTTATGTTCAAATCTGGAACCATGGGCGGTGGAGAAATGCTCTTACAGTTGTTATTCTCGTTAGACTCGTTGATCTCATCCATCGAGTCAGAGCATACACGAATTGTTTGATTGCTTGCTGTGTCATTGTAGATATAGTTCCTTGTATAATTTTCACCCGGCTTGAGCGGTCCTGCCTCAAAAGATTGGATCGGCACTCCATCGATGCTGAGGTTATCGTAATGATTCTGAGCAGTGCCATTGCCCAAGTTGGTTACTCTGAAGCTTATATCGATTGGCTGACCCTCGACTGGCTCCTTGGGAAGATAACTCAACGATGTTATATTCAAATCTGGAACCATGTGCGGCAGAGAAATGCTCTTACAGTTGTTATTCTCGTTAGACTCGTTGATCACATCCATCGAGTCAGAGCATACACGAATTGTTTGATTGCTTGCTGTGTCATTGTAGATATAGTTCCTTGTATAATTTTCACCCGGCTTGAGCGGTCCTGCCTCAAAAGATTGGATCGGCACTCCATCGATGCTGAGGTTATCGTAATGATTCTGAGCAGTGCCATTGCCCACGTTGGTTACTCTGAAGCTTATATCGATTGGCTGACCCTCGACTGGCTCCTTGGGAAGATAACTCAACGATGTTATGTTCAAATCTGGAACCATGTGCGGCAGAGGAATGCTCTTACAGTTGTTATTCTCATTAGACTCGTTGATCTCATCCATCGAGTCAGAGCATACACGAATTGTTTGATTGCTTGCTGTGTCATTGTAGATATAGTTCCTTGTATAATTTTCACCCGGCTTGAGTGGTCCTGCCTCAAAAGATTGGATCGGCACTCCATCGATGCTGAGGTTATCGTAATGATTCTGAGCAGTGCCATTGCCATCGTTGGTAACAGTGAAGTTTATCTGGATGGGTAGACCTTCGAGCGGATTGGAGCTGTTGGTCAAGGATGTAATGTTCAGATCTGATGGGGGCTCAATATAGATGCAGTTGTTATTCTCATTAGATTCTTTAATCTCATCCATCGGGTCAGCACATACACTAATAGCATTTTTGTCAACCTTCCTACTGTAGGTATGGTTCCATGGTACATGCTCAATAGGGTTATCACTTACTCGGCTTTTGCGAGCAAATCTGCCAATCTCGGCACGCAAAACTCATTAGAATAAATATCTCGAACATACTTAAAGAAGCCAACTTTTAGCTTTCTGC
>Ga0247841_10014138_pt1 | contig 10047 bp, 10 predicted proteins | sample LaCruzMarch2015__2_FD_192410 | JGI IMG/M metagenome (GOLD analysis project Ga0247841, IMG submission 192410) | Freshwater microbial communities from meromictic Lake La Cruz, Castile-La Mancha, Spain - LaCruzMarch2015_18m | ecosystem: Environmental > Aquatic > Freshwater > Lake | place: Spain...
AGAGCAGAGAAATCAAAAACCTCTCGTCATTTAACAGAATATTGGCATGCAGAAATGGAAGGAGCTTGGGTTGATTTTGATGAACTTCAAGATTATGGTGAAGGACTTCTAAAGCATGTAATCAAAGAAGTTCTTGAAAAACATAAAGAAGAACTTACTATCCTTAAGAGAGATGTAACAAAGCTTGAAACCGCAATTTCAAAACCATTTGTAAGAATGACATACACTGATGCATTACAAATATTAAAAGAAAAAGAAGGAATGGAAGTTGAATGGGGTAAGGACTTAAGAACAATTGAAGAAGATAAGTTATCAAAGATGTATGATACCTTTCTACTTATCAGTAGATATCCAAAAGAAGTAAAAGCATTTTACATGAAGGAAGATCCAGAAGACGATAAAGTTGTTCTTGGATTTGATTGTATAGGCCCTGAAGGATATGGAGAGATTATTGGAGCAAGCGAGAGAGAACCATCTCTTGAAAAAATAAAAGAGAAGCTTCTTGCACAAGGAGAGAAGGTAGAGCATTATGAGTTCTATCTTGACACAAGAAGATATGGTTCAGTTCCACATTCTGGATTTGGAATGGGGGTTGAAAGATTAATATCATATATAATTGGTGCAGAATCAATTAAAGATGCAATACCATTTCCAAGAACAATGGTAAGATATAAACCATAAATAATTCGTGTGCGTGTCAACTGCGCGAAACCAGTTGAATGCCTCGGTAGCTCAATGGCGGAGCAATCGACTGTTAATCGATAGGTTGTAGGTTCGAGTCCTACCCGGGGCGCCATAAATAAAAATACAAAAAAATAAAAATAGGAGATGAATAACTTATGAAAAAGTATGTAGCCAATTTATCCAGAGGATTATAAACCAAAACTAGATTATTATCAAACACAAGAAGCAATACATTTTATAAAAAAGAAATTTGAAAAAAAACTTTCAAAAAAATTAGATCTTATTCGTGTGAGTGCACCTAAATTTTTAGTTGCAGATACTGGCTTACTAGATGATTTAGCTGGAACTCAAACTCCTGTTTCTTTTAAAGTAAAGTTTTCTGAAAAACCAATTGAAATCGTACATTCTCTTGCAAAATGGAAAAGATTTATGTTAGGTGAATTTAAATTTCCAATTAGTAAAGGCCTATATACAGATATGGATGCAATAAGAAAAGACGAAATAGTTGATTCTACGCATAGTTTGTATGTTGATCAATGGGATTGGGAAAAAGTAATTACAACAAAAGAAAGAGATATTAAATACTTGAAGAAAATAGTTAAGCAAATATATTCTTGTATATATGAAACAAAAATATCGTTAACTAAAAAATATTCGTCTTTAGAAATAGCAATTCCAAAAAGAATTCACTTTATTCATTCTGAAGATTTACAAAGATTTTATCCATCACTAACTCCAAAAGAAAGAGAAGATAAAATTACAGAAAAATATGGCGCTGTATTTATTATTGGTATTGGTTATGATTTAGATGATAGTAAACCTCATGATATTAGAGCAACAGACTACGATGATTGGTCAACTATTCAAAAAATTGGAAGAAAAGAAACACATGGATTAAACGGAGATATTTTAGTTTGGGATAGTTTAAGTAAAAAAGCACTTGAGTTATCATCTATGGGTATTAGGGTTGATAAAGATTCTTTAATGTTTCAACTAAAACAAAAAAAAGAGGAACATAAATTAACTTTAGACTATCACAAGCAAATAGTTTCTGAAAAATTACCATTATCTGTTGGTGGTGGTATAGGACAATCTAGGTTATCTATGTTTCTTTTAGAAAAATCACACATAGGTGAGGTGCAATCCAGTGCTTGGCCAAAAGAAATAATCGAAGAATCAAATAAAAGAGGAATTCCTCTTTTATGATTTATTTGATTTTAATAATTTTCTGTATCTTTATATATTTTTCTATTCTAATATATTACAATGTGATAATTTATGAATAGAATCAAAAGAATTAATAAATTATATACCTTTTTTAAAAAGGATTCAAATAATAAGATACTTACAATAATTATTAAAAAAACAAACACTGATTTTAATAAATATATAGTTCCTTTAGTTAATGAGTACTGCCCAGAAATTAAAGATACTCCTTTTTATCTTAAATTAAGGCTAGGCTCTACATCAGTTTATGCTCTCGGAGCATATATTATGCTTTTTGTAAGTAGTAAAAAATATAATAAATATAGATATTTTTCAAAAGTACTTAACCTTAATGAAAAATATTTTTTGAAAGTATTAAATTTAATCTCTTTTCCAAAAGAAACACGTAAACAAATTATATACGCAGCTACCTTTAATGTTATAATAGATCATCTTTTTGATCATGAATTAAATAATTGTTCTCCAAGTAAAAGATCTAAAATAATTAAGTCTGCGCTTAAGGGTACTTCTAATGAATCAAATCTAGTTTCATTATTATCCTATTTAGCAAGTAAACTTAATTATAAAAAAATTAAGTATTTTGAAAAATGGTGTGATGCTGAAGCAAAAAGTATTACGCATAAAAAAAGTTACAGAGGATTTGGTGTTAAAGCAAGCATGGACCTACTATATAGTACAATTAATACTAGTGTTCCAAAAAAATATATTAATTTAATGTATGATGTTGGTTATTTAGTTCAAATGATAGATGATTATATTGATTTAGAAGATGATCTTAAACAAAATAAAATCACCCCAGTTATTGAAAAGAAATGGACATACGTGACAATAATTAATCAATATAATAAGTGTTCAAAATCACTTTCTAAAATTGCAAGAGAAAATAATATTAGTGAAAAAATAATATTGGTTATTGAAAGTAATTTAATGGCTATTGGATATAATTTAGTAAACAAGATGGCAAAAAGGGATGCAGATTAATCTTTATAATTTGTCTAGTTTAATTTACTTATTTTTAAATTAATAGATAAGATTAAAAAGAATTGGATGAGTAATATACCTACTATACTACCTAACAGAAACACATCTAATTATTATCAACAAATTAAATTAATTACTTGGTTTTCTATAAATCAAGATTATAAATTTAAAAAGGAGAAAAAATTATGAATAAATGGATTATTATTTCGCTTGTGGTTTTATAATTATAATTGTTGTAATAATTGCAATGATTATGAATAAATCACCAAGTACAAATGACACAATAGCAACTCCACAAAGTCTTGATGGCCCAGTAACTTGTACAGACATGTCTTGCCTTGGTACAAACTTTCTTTCTTGTGTTCCTTCTGTATTGAATATGAATTCTGAAGGTCAAGCAATAACAATTACAGTTCATGGGTTTGTAAATGATAAGTGTGGTTATACAATGAAGTTTGGAGATGCAATTGCAGCTGATTGTAATTTTGCAAGAGAAAATTTAAATAATAAGGTTTTAAATCAAATGTTTGGTAACCCTGAAGGACAAGATGCAGTAATTGCAGCATCATGTAAGCAATAATTTTGAAAAAATAGTTTCCGAAAGATGTGCGCGCTTAGCCTGAGCGAAACCTGCTCTATTCATATCTCCAGGTTGTTCCATCCTTGTTATCGAAAAGAACAACACCTTTCTTTTGAAGATTCATTCTAATAACATCTGCATCTTCCCATTTTTTCTTGTTTCTTAATTCATCTCTTTTCTTAATCTGTTCAAGTATTTCTGGTTCAGGCATTCTATTCTTCTTTGGTTTGCGAGGATCTTCTTTCTTAATAAAAGTAAATATTTTAAAAATTAGATTTACTTTTTTTAAAAACTCAAGTATTTTTTCAGTTTCTGAAACAGTAACTTTATCTGCATCTATTAATTTATTTATTTCTTTAATCAAAAAGAAAATTTCTGCAAATGCAGCAGGAGTATTAAGATCATCATCCATTTGCTTTGAAAAGTTTTCAATTGAGTTATCAATGATTACTTCTGCAAATTTAGTTTCTTTTTCATTCTTAACTTCTTGTAATCTTAAGATAAAATTATTTATTCTTTCAATTGCATTTTCAGAATCTTTAATTGAAGTTTCTGTATAATTTTGTGGTTTTCTATAGTGCCCAGAAAGAACAAGATATCTTAAGGCTTCAGCTGAATGTGTTTTTAAGAAATCCTCAATGGTTATGAAATTTCCTTTTGATTTACCCATCTTTTGTCCATCAACCATTAAGAGAGCAGTGTGCACCCAATAGTTAACAACCTTTTTTTGAAAATACCCATAATTTTGTGCAATTTCATTTTCATGATGAGGAAATAAATGTTCAATTCCTCCTCCATGAATATCAAATTCATTTCCTAAGTATTTAGTTCCCATAACTGAACATTCAAGGTGCCATCCAGGGTAACCTTCTCCCCAAGGTGATTGCCATTTTAGAATATGCTTGGCTTCAGCTTTAATCCATAAAGCAAAGTCTCCTGCATGTTTCTTTTGTTCATCATTCTTAAATCTAGTATCTTTTAGCATTTCTTCAGTATTGTTGTTTGAAAATTTACCATAATCATCAAATTTAGATATATCATAATAAACATTTCCATTAACTTCATATGCAAATCCATTCTTAAGCATTTTTTTAATCCATTCTTGCATTTCAAGTATGTGCGCAGAAGCTTGAGGTTCAAGATTTGGTCTAGTTAAATTAATTGCATCAAAACTCTTCCACATTTTATGAGTATACTTGTAAACAAGTTCCATTGGATGAATTTTTCTTTCACTAGCTCTTTTTTCTATCTTGTCTTCTCCACCATCAGCATCAGTTGTCATGTGTCCAACATCAGTTATGTTTCTAACATACAATACATCGTAGTTATGGAAGTACTTAAAATAATTAATAAGCATATCATAATAGATATATGACATAGCATGGCCTAAATGAACATCATCATAAACAGTAACACCACAAACATAGATCTTTAATTTTCCTTTTTCTACAGGTTTAAAGTTTTCTTTCTTTCTTGTGAGTGTATTATATAATTTAATAGTCATATAATCTTATCCTTTTTTTCTTGCTTTTAATTTATTAGTCTAGATATATTAAAGATAGAAAATACTTATAAATACATTTGGTAGACATATCCTTGCTTTAGAGATTAACCTTTTTAAATGTATCCATATAATATATAGATATTTTAGAATAACTAATTAACTTAAATGTGGGTAAAAATGAAATTTAAAGGATATATTCTATTTGCAATGATTGCATTAATGTTATTAATAAATGTTGGTAACGTATTTGCTAAAGACGGGGTAAATATTATTGGATATAAGGTATTACCTATTGATGGTCTAAATAATAGTGATACTCAAATTTTAGTTAATATAAGAAACACAGAATTAAGAACATATACTTCTGAAAAACCACTTTATTTGATTGGAGTTTTATCAAATTATGATGCTACATACAAGAATGATTTAGCACGTGGAATTCAATCTATGTTTATGTGTAGAGATATATCAAATCAAGCATATGGAATGTACGCTATTGGTAATCAATATAATGGAACAGTAGAAGCATTAGCAAATACTTTTGTTATGGTTAATAAGATTCCACCAACAGGAAGCATAAATTCTAATGATGATGTATTTTCAGCAACCACTTATCTTGCATTACCAAAGGATTATAAGAAATATAGTTCATTAAACATTTATGTTGTTGATCATAGTACTGGACGAGATTGTTTTTGGATAGCAAGATGGGTAAGAGAGATGTTTATTAATAATTTAGATGGTACTACTTCATTACAAATACCTGTAACTAAATTAACCTCAGAGAAACCAAAAATAAATACTAGTTCATCAGCAAATGCTACTTGTGTTGGTGGAGCTTCTAATGGAGTTCTTGATAAAGGAGAGCAATGTGATACAGATACATTCTATATGTGTAATGATCCTGAATGTAATTCTTCAAGTGATGTAAAAAATGCAACGTGTAGTGAGTTAAATAAAGAATTACCAATATTAGGTTACGTTTCTGGTAATTTAGGCTGTGATTCTGATTGTACAATTAATACAACTAATTGTACTACAACATCTAACACAAATCAAACAGATCCTAATTCAAGTTCATCAACACCTCAAACACCATCAAAAATTAAATTAGATCTAGTTAACGAAAGTGGAGATGGGTATATTTGTGATAATCATGTTTGTTATTATACTGAAACTTATATGGATAGTACTGAATACATCCAGCTTATAGTTTCAGGAAGAACAGGAGATACTTGTTATTTTTCAAATGCATCTAATGAAAATTGGAAAAATGATTCAAGTAAATTAAGTAATTGTACTGAAATGAAGAGTGAATTTGAAACTGGTCAAAATATTCATTATAAAATAAATATAGAAGAAAATGTTCCGATTAATGTTAATCTTTACTCTAATTCTTTTCCAAGTGGATACCTTTTAGTTGGAACTCCAAGTAATTATGATTATTATTTCTTTGTGTATGTAAATGATTTAACTAGTTCAGCAATTGATTTATATAAAATAAATAATAGAAAATTAATTGATTTCTATGGTGGATCACTTCCTGAATGGATTCCAAATGTATCTGGAGGAGTTTTAGATTCAACAACACCAGATGATTGTGAATTATTCGATTCTAAGTTGTGTTCATTTAGAATGGTAAATTTAAGTGATGATATAAATCAAGATGGAATAATAGGACCTGGCCAAATTATTAAAGATTCTGATAAAAATCTTGAAATGACAATAAAAATAACATATGATTCATTAAATATTTCAGAAGATGATGAAGTAATAGTTGAAATGAATAAAGTAGTTGAAGATATTGGAATGACTGAAGAAGAACATGCAGTTTGGTTTTCTATTATTGGTTCTGAATCTAATTTTAATAAAACAGTTACTGTTGGAACTGATGGAGTTTCATATGGTATTGGTCAAGTTAATATTAATGCTTGGGGTAATAGTAGTACAGATTATTTAACTACACACCCAAAAGTAGTTGAAGTTATTGTAAGTTCTGGAGTTACAATTACTACAAACCAAGATTATATTAATTTTGTAAATTCAACAAAAACAGATTGGAAGAAAGGATTAGTTCTTTCTGCTGCTGTATTCCTTGAATCTAGAGATAAACTTCAAACTCAATTTTCAGAGTTTGGAATAACAGATATAGATCAACCAAATGAAAGTATAAATGATGCAATCAACACAGCATTTGGATCATTCTATCAATATATGATTGGAAGCGATGTTGGTGCTCAAAATTTTACAAAAGGAATCCCAGATGTTGGAGATTATTATGTTCATAAAGTAAATGATGGAACTGGAGAGCTTGATAATTGGGCAGTTTATGCGAGCATGAGAAAAACATCTTATTATTTATACTTCTATAATAATTTTATGGAAGTATTCCACCCAGGATATGTTGAATAAATAATCAGTTTTCAACATCTCTCTTTTTCTTTTCATTTTTTAAATTCTTCTAATCTATATTATAGTTATGGTTAAAACCAAAAAGAAAGAAAGGTTAATTTCTCTTGGAATTGAATCAACAGCTCATACTTTTGGTGTAGGTGTAATTGATTCTAATGGAATCATCCTTGCAAACGTAAAGAGGCAATATAAGCAACCAGATAAAGGTATTAAACCGTTTGATGCAGCTCAATTTCACTATTCAAATGCTATTGATGTTCTAAAAGAAGCTCTTCTACTTGTAAAAATCAAGATGAAAGATGTTTCTGTTATCTCGTTTGCAAAGGGACCTGGTCTAGGGCCTTGTTTATCAGTTGGAGCAACCTTTGCAAGAACTTTATCAATTAAATATAATAAACCAATTGTTGGTGTTAATCATTGTGTAGCACACATCGAAATTGGGAAAACATTAATGAAAGCTGCAGATCCTCTTGTTATTTACACAAGTGGAGCAAATACTCAAATAATAGCTCTTGATGATAGAAGATACAAGATCTTAGGAGAAACACTTGATATTGGAATTGGTAATCTCTTTGATTCTTTTGCAAGAGAACTTGGATATGGTTTTCCTGGAGGTCCAATCTTAGATAAAGTTTATTTTGAGTCTCACAATTATATAGATCTTCCATATTCAGTTAAGGGAATGGATATAGTTTTTTCAGGCCTATTAACAAATGCAACCAGACTAATTGGTAAGGTTAAGAAAGAAGATTTAGTTTATTCTTTCATGCATACAGCTTATGCTATGCTTCTTGAGGTTTCTGAAAGAGGTATATCTTACACAAAGAAGAAAGAACTTATGGTGATAGGGGGAGTTGCAGCAAGTAAAGCACTTGAAGAGATGTTAATTAAGTTTTGCTCTCAAAGAGGGCTTAAATTATATATTCCTCCATTCCAAGTATGTCTTGATAATGGAGCAATGATTGCTGATTTGGGACTTAAGCATTATCTCTCAGATGGACCCCAAAATCTTGAAAAAACCATAATAAATCCAACTTTTAGGACAGATCAGGTCATAATCACGTGGTAAATATATTTAAAAATATATTTATCTACTTCTTTATAGAGAAAAGATATGTTTTATCTTGGATATTTATAAGAACAAATTTTGGAGAATGAATATTATGGAAATAAAAATACATTTAATCAAAAAGATAACAGATATGGAAAGACCAACAAACAATAAGTTTGAAGATAAAATTGTTTATGTTGAGTTAAATGAAGAGTTTGAGGAAGATAATAAAATTAACATTTTCAAAGTTATTAGTGCAAACCCTAAACACATAATCATGGAATATAATAGATTGTATATGGTTAAAAATGAGCATAAGGGTTATGAGTATAATACAGAACTAACTGTTGGAGAAACAAAAGAAATAACTTCTATGTGGGGAAAGAACCATACAACTTGGAAAGTAACTTACCTTGGACTTGAATCTTCTGATGTTGTTCTAAAAAAGCTTGAAGCTTTTGATGAAGAATAAATTTTATTCTCATCTTTTTTTATCTTTATCAAATAAATATAAATTAACTAAATAAAAATATGTACAAACAAGTTATTGTTTTCAGAAATGATTTAAAACTTGGAAAAGGCAAAATTGCTGCTCAAGTCTCACATGCAGCAGTTGAATCGTACATTCTAACTTCTAAGAGAGATCCAAGAGTAGCACAGGCATGGCTTGATGAGGGACAAAAGAAGGTTGTTCTAAAGGTAGAATCAAGAGAAGAATTGCTTGCTCTTTACCAAGAAGTAAAGAATCAATTAACCGCTGTTTTAATTAAGGATGCAGCACACACTCAACTTCCAGCTCCAGATTTTACTTGTATTGGAATAGGCCCAATTAAAGAGAGTGAAGTTGATAAATTTACTGCAAGATATAAATTATTATAATTTTATTTATCTAATTTTCTATCTTTTAATTCTTTTAAAGCAGAAATTGAAGTGTCATAAAGACATTTATTCTTAAGCCCTTTTTCTTTCTTAGCTTCTCTTTCAAGAGCATTAATTATTTCTTCAAGTTCCATGTACATGCTTAATCAGTCTCAATGTTTTTTCATATAAAATTAGAGTTTATCTTAATATATATTAATGTGTCATAAGGTTTAAAAACCCATGAAAATCAAGTCCTTTCTCAATAATTTCTTCTTTTTTTATAGAGTATGCCTTCTTAGTTTTATTAAGATCCTTGTAGGATATAAAGTACCATTTGTCTTTCCCAAGCCTCCAAGCAATATATGCTGGAAATTCAGCAAGTCCTTCCCAAGTTCTTAGCTCCTCAACTTGTTCTGGCCTGATATTTAAGTATTTTCCACTTTTTGTCTTACATTCAATAGCTATACATTTTCCTTTCTTGCAAGCAATAATGTCTGGAGTTGGTAATTGAGAAGAACCAGAACCAGCAACTCTTGATACTCCATATCCTTCCTTAAAGAACATAAGTAGGAGTTCTCTTTCAGCATTTGAACCTTTAGCTTTGTTTTTCATAACCTTTTCTTTCCTTTTTAATTAGTAATATAATATATAAGTTATTCCACGCTTTTATAAACATTTTGTTTCATTATATAATATAAGAATAGTGAGAAATTTAAATTTATATTTTTATTTAATTTTTTTAAAATG
>Ga0247841_10014139_pt1 | contig 10047 bp, 6 predicted proteins | sample LaCruzMarch2015__2_FD_192410 | JGI IMG/M metagenome (GOLD analysis project Ga0247841, IMG submission 192410) | Freshwater microbial communities from meromictic Lake La Cruz, Castile-La Mancha, Spain - LaCruzMarch2015_18m | ecosystem: Environmental > Aquatic > Freshwater > Lake | place: Spain...
TCAACCCCGCCACAATGCACAGGATGCCGATCAGCCCGAGCACGCCGTGTCCGGGCAGGAGGAAAACCTCGATGGCCAGCAGGAGGAATCCGACCCCCACCAGCACGATGTCCTCGAGTCCCGCCAGCCCCGCCACATAGTGTCCGAAGAAATACAGCACCAGCAGCGCGCCGCCCAGAATGCCGGGGAGGACGAGTCCGGGCGACTTGAACTCGATGTAGATCCCGAGGACGCCGAGTGCGAACAGAATGGGGCCGAACATGGTAATGAAACGCGCGAGGCGTTCCGCGGAAGTCTCCTCGAAACGCACGATTCGGGGGTTGGTGATGCCGGCGGCGTCGAGCAGAGCGTTCAGGTCTGGGACAATGGCTGTGGCCAGCAGCGGTTTCGTCGCGGGCGGAATCACTTCCACGGCCTCCTGTGCGGTCAGATTCAGAATTTGTCCCTTCGGGTTGATCACGCGCTCGCCGATCTTCACTTCGCGGTTCGGATCGACCATGGCCATGGCCAGTTCGCCGGAGTATCCTTTCTCCTGTGCCAGCCCGCGGACCAGCGAGCGGGTGTCGGACAGGATCTTCTCTTTGATGTCGCCGCTGACCTCCTCAATGCCGCCGCTCAGTGGATTGATCAGGATCGGCAGGGCGCTGCCGATGCGGCTGCCGGGGGCCATGTAGATGCGGTCGGAGCCCAGACAAAGAATGGCGCCGGCGCTCTGGGCGTGGGTGTTGACGAAGGTGTAGATCGGCACCTTCAGCGACCGCATCCAGGCCAGGATCTCCTCGGTCTCCCTAAGTCCGCCGCCGGGCGTGTCCATTTCCACGATGATCGCCTGCGGGCGCACTTTTTCCGCCTCCCGGAAAGCCCGGCGGACGACAATCAGCAGCGCCTTGTCAATCGGGCCCTTGATCGGCAAGACGAACACCGTTCCGCCCGGTGCCGGCGCCGGTTTGACCACGGGACGAACCGCTGGCACGGCAACCGTCGCCGGTTTCCCGGCCTCGCCCGCGGGGGTAGTTCCCGTCGGCTCCGCCGCCGGCGGCGCTGCGGACTCCGCAAGAATCATCTGCCCGCCGGCCAGGATGGCGAGGGCAACAGCAGTCAGAAAAAACTTTGTACAGAAAGTTGTCATTGCGCGCTTCTCACCTCGAGGAACGGGTGATGCCTCGTTCCGTCAGCTTACTTTAGCATGTCTCGCCGATACTTCAGACTGTGGCGGCACTCCCATCCGTCGGAAAGCCTGCTATGTTTCTTTTCCATGAGTCTGACATCCACGCCGCTCAAACCGGCACTGCCCCGGGTCTGGGCCGAGATCGACACGGCCGCGTGGCGCGCCAATTTCCAGGCCCTTGCCCGGCAGGCGCACCCGGCGGAAATCCTGCCCGTGGTCAAGGCTGACGCCTATGGCCTTGGGGCGCGGCAGGCCGCCCGGGCCATGGCCCAGGCCGGTGCCCGCCGTCTCCTCGTGGCCTGTCTCGAGGAGGCGGAGGAAATCCTCGACTTGGGGCTCGCCCTCCCGGTCCAGATTCTCGGCGCCTCGGTTCCGGAGGAGATTTCCAAAATTGTTGCCCGCGGCATCATCGCGTCCGTGCCGGACTTGGCGACGGGACGGCTGCTGAGTCGCGAGGCGGCGCGCCAGAGCCGCGCGGTCAAAGTGCAGTTCCAGATCGACAGCGGCATGGGGCATCTCGGCCTGCGCACCGAGCAGGCGCCGGCGGCGATTGCGGAAATCGCCGCGCTGCCGGGGATCGAGGTCGAAGGGATCTACTCGCATTTTCCGGCGGCCGAGTTGGCCGACCCCGACACGTTGCGCCAGATTCAGGAAGTGGCGGACCTGATCCGTATGCTCGAGGCGAAAGGCATTCATTTCGCCTTCCGCCACTTTGCCAACAGTGCCGGCATCGCCGGGTTGCCGCAGGCACTGCAGCCGCCGTTCAACAGCGCCCGGCCGGGGATCGCCCTGCACGGAGCCAGCATGCCCGGCGATCCGCTGCCCAAGGCCGCGCTGCGCCAGGGACTGACCTTGAAAACGCGGCTCGTTTCGGTCCGCGAACTCGTGGCCGGCGCGACCGTCGGCTACGGTCGCACCTACACGTTGCGCGCGTCGGAACGGATCGGCGCCGTCGCCATCGGCTATGCCGACGGCTACCACCGGGATTTCTCAAATCGCGGCGTGATGCTCATGCGCGGTCGTCGCTGCCCCGTTGTCGGGCGGGTCTGCATGGACTACACGCCGATCTCGCTCGCGGCCGTGCCGGATGCCGAGCTCGGGGATGAGGTGGTGGTTTACGGGGCGCAGGGCAACGACTTCATCTCGCTGGCGGAGCAAGCGGCCAAGGCCGGTACGATCTCCTACGAACTCATGTGCATCCTCGGCCGTCGCGTCCAGCGCCTCTACCGGCACGAGGACGACCGTACGGATGACCGTGGGGCCGAGCCGCGGAGTGATACGACTCCGACGCCGCCGATCGGGTAAGAACCCGTGGTGGACAAGCGGCTACGGGCCAGAGTGGAAGACAGGCGTCTCGCCTGTCTTCCCCGACAACCGGGACGGCTGTCTTCCTCTTTCGCGCCATCGGCGCGCGACCTTACCTTGGGCTCATTCAGTATGAGCCTGTCCCGCGCCGGGCGCTCCCGCCGGCGCGTCAGACAGGTATGAGGCCGTGACGGTGACCGACCTGTCCTTGTCGGCTACCCTGCACTCTGCCCAACCTGTCCCAACGAGTTGGTACGTGATCTCGATCATGGGCTGTTCCTGATCACACCCAACGAAATACTCAAGAGCGCGGCTTGTCCGCGTCCGCTGCAGCGTTTTGTTCTGTGCCCTTGTTCAGCTCCGTTGTGTCGGCCGGGGGAGCATTCGGAGCCCCTTTCGGGACATGACGGAACGTGTGATGAATTCGCACATACGGCAACCCCAGCAGCCCGCCCGTTCCCCCGCTGTCAAAAACGCGTACGGCGAGAACGTTTTCCGTGCCATACTGCAGCAGATCGGGCGGCAGGCGGTAGAGGCGGGAGACTTTGGCTGTCTCCGCCGTGCTCTTCTCTGGCGGGAAAGCGCCCGTTCGTCCCACCAACGTTCCGTTCAGGTACGTCTCATCGCAGTCATCAATCCTGCCCAGCACCACTTCCAGCTGCATGCCACGCAATCCCTCCGGTACGGTGAACGCGATACGATACCACGCGTAACCGTCATACCCTTTGGCAAGGTACGTCTCCCATGGATTGCCTAGGTACACCTCCTTGACCTGTTTCCAGGTCGATGCGTCCAGATCATGCCCGTGCCAGCCGAGTTCTTTGCCCCGGTCCTCCGGATCGGTTCGGAATCTCCAGCCGTTGAAAAGGCAGAAGGCTACCGGATCGCAGCCCTCCTCAATCTCCGCGTCGTATCGGTCGACGGCAAGAGGCCAGCTGCGCGGACGAAGGCCGGCGGCAGTGTCCGCGCCGAGCGAGGCCTGGCGGGACAATGGGACGGTGAACCGGACCTCGGCCGACGCCCTGTAGCCGCCCTTGACCGCCGCATCCGTCGACGGCGCTCCGTGCAGGCTGCACTCGATACGGTCCGGATAGACGTCATAGACGAGCATGCCGTGGCAGAGCGAACGGTCGGGCACGTTGTTGGCGTTCACCAGGCCGGGAGCCGTCACGTACTCGATGCCGCCGGCCCGCTGCCGGAAGAAGAAATGCGTGTGCCCCTGCAGAACCATGGCCACGTTCCCATGCCGTTCGAGCAGGGAGATGACCAGTTCGTGGTTTCCCACGAGCGCCCAGCTTTCCTCCGCCGCATCGCAGCGCAGCGGCTCGTGCATGAACAGCACGACGTTTCCCGGCCATCTGGTCAGCAGGTCGTCGAGTTGGTACAGCACGCTCTTGGGGATGTGCTGGGAGCGCTCGCCGAGCACCGGGAAGTAGTTCAGGCAGCGTAGCGCAATGAATAACGTGTTGCCGCACGTGACGGTGTAGGTGTCGAGGCCAAACACCTGCTCGAACACCTCGCCTGAGCTGTCGTGGTTCCCGAACACTGGGAAGAAGCGGCTGCCGCTCCCGGCCGCCATATCCCGCGCCTTCTGCATCGTTGCCAGCCCGCTCTGCCATCCCCCGTTTTCCACCGTGTCGCCGGTGTGAACCACGAAAGCCGGCTTAACGCCCTGCTCGAGATAGGTCAACGCCCCGGCGAAGATATCGAAACTGCGCGAGTAGATGCGCCCGCCAAAGTCGTTCGCCTTGTCGAGATCCTGCGGGAACATGCAATGGGTGTCACTGATATGGACAAACCGGAAGAGCGGTTGGCGCGTATCTCCGCACAAAGCGTCGCTCGCCATCAAGGCCCCGGCGGCCAACAGAACAAACCGTAGCCAAACTTGAACATGTGCTCTCTTGACTGTCGCCATAGTGCGGCCCTCTAGCAGCCTGTCGGACTTAGACCGTCGCGAGTCACCATAGCAGTGTTTCGACAGGCTGCTCCAGCAAAACCGCATTGAGTTCTACTCGAAATTGACAGACTTTGCCTAGACCATGAACTCAGAACGGATGCGGTTTTGCCATTAGCAGGCTGTCGTCAACCGGTCCCAATGTGCCACAACGGGTAAGCCCGACAGCCTGCTAGCGCATCCCGCTGTGCCACGGTCAGCGCATCACGTGCGTTTCCGGCGTCACGTTCACTTCACGCGCGCCAGGGTCTCGCGCAGGATGCCGGCCATGCGTTCGGTCTGCAGGGCAATGGCGCGGTGCCCAACCTCGGGACTGGCGTCCGTGCGCGGATCCCGGCCCCAGACGGCCACCGGCCACTGCCCCGGAGCGGACGGCAGCCGGTCCATCCGCACAAGGTCGGGACGCAGGGCCATGACCAGGGACGTCTCGTTCATCGCCGCATGATCCGTCTGGATGCCGAGCCCCTCCGGGTCTTGGGGACTTCCCCCGCAGGTGAAACAGTCGAGACCGAACTTCTCGCGCCAGGATTTTGCATGCTCGCGGAAGAAGGTCGTGGACGGACCATGCCCGTGACCGACCACGATCCGGAACCCGGCGCGGCGCAACTGTTTCAGAATGGCTTCCAGCAGGACGCCAAAGGTAGCCTCGGGGATCCAGTAGGCGCTGCCCGGTAGCTGTTGGACAGGAGACCGCTGCGCTTCCTCCATGTCCTGGCAGATATCCATGCCGTAGAGTTCGCGTCCCTCGACCTCGCGCATTCGGTCCGGCCCCAGAAAGAGCATGGGCAGGACTATGCCGCCTACTTCGCCCGCCAGGCGGCAGAAGAAACCCTCAGCCTGAATCCCGTCTGCTCCCAGCGGCAGGTGTTCGCCGTGCCATTCCAGCGTGCCCAGGGGCAGGTAGGCGATCGGCGCCGCGGCCAGGCGCTCGCGAAACTCCTGGGGAATCAGTTCGGCATACCGTACTCTCTCTCGCATCTGTCGTTCTCCTCGGTGGTTCAGCGCCGGTCACGCCGCTGTTTCAGGAGCCAAGCATAAAGCTCGGCATTCGCGTAAGTCTCTGTCCACGCATCGTGCCCCGCGTCCGGATATACGGTGAAGCGGGCATTTCCGCCTGCGGCACGCAGGAAGCGGACCATCCTGATGGACTCACTGACGGGCACGGCTTCATCCATGGCCCCGTGGAAGCACCAGACCGGCAAGCGGCCGAGCTGTTTGAAGCGCAGCCAGGCAAACGGCCCGCAGATCGGTACCACCGCGGCCAAGCGTTCCGGACAGGTGCCGGCCAATGCCCAGGTCCCGTAGCCGCCCATGGACAGCCCCGTGACGTAAACGCGCTCCGGGTCCACGGCATGCCTGCCCATGAGATCATCCAGCAGCGCGACCAGCGGCTCGGGTTTCCACCAGTCGTCGGCTGGACACTGGGGCGCGACGACGATGAACGGAAACTCCCGCCCCTCCTTTTCGATGAGCTTCGGCGGGCCGTGGACCTTCACCTGCTCGAGATCGTTCCCGCGTTCGCCGGCCCCGTGCAGGAACAGCAGCAGCGGGGATTTGCGCTTCGCGCCGCCCCGGCGTCCCTCGGGCAGGTACAGCAGGTAGGGCAGTTTCACTTTCGTACGGAGCAGGGCCTTCAGAACATTGGCGGATGCTTTCACCAGACTCTCCCATTGGCTTACTGATCCTCTCACAGTGCTCGTTACGACTTCCCGTCAGGGGGATGGCGGCCGAGGAAAGGACCTTCCCCAATACCCTGGAACCATCTGAGAGGCTTCGTCACCCTTTCCGGGTTTGCGGAGTCCGCAGGCGGAAGGAGCTCTGGCATGTTCATATAACACTGTACGCCTGCGCCCTCCGCAGACCCCCGAAAAAGCGGCCATGCCGCTCTCGGGTGGGGTGCGGGGAGGGGTGAGACAAACCCCTCCCCGACGCGATGACCTGCTCGCATCACCATCGATCCACGCCGGCAGCGGTCTGCCAGTCGCGCCAGATATCGACCTCTTCTGCCGTGCGGATGTCAGGGACAAAACCAAGCTTGCGATACAGGTTGATGGCCGGCACGCGGGCCGTCGAAGTCCCGAGACAGGCACGCTCGTGGCCAAGCTCGCGCAAGCGCTGCAGGACGACCGCCATCAACGGCTTGGCAAGGCCGCGGCCCTGCATTTCCGGCACGATCGCGACCCAGTGCACGCGGCCGAAGGGCAGGCCCCAGAAGTTCGGGTCGAACCAGGCACTGGCGGTGCCGATCACCGACCCGTCCGGCGCGGACAGGAATGCCTGGCGCGCCGCCAGCGGCCCCGGGTCGGTGCCGAATTCACGCGCATGCACCTCCGGCGTGATCTTCAGCAGCCGCTCGGTCCGGGCCTGGACGTCGCCCCAGGTCTTGTCATCCCCGGTTGCGTACCAGCGGACGGTGAAGCCGGACGGCAGACTGACGGCGGGCAGGTTGTCCAGACTGTGCCGGGTCATCCGGACGGAGACATTGCGCTGCAAGATGTCCATGTGAGGGCCCTCATATCCACTGCCTATCACTGCCGGCGCCTTTTCCACTAAAACAGCGCGTGTGCATAGCTTACCTTCGCGAACGGCAAGCGGCAAGAGAGCAGGCTTCCCGGGCGGCTGGGTTTCAGGGATCAGACAGCTTCTCACGCACTCTTCAAACTTCAGGGGGCCCATTCCCATCCGGTCCTCTGGGCACCCGTCGGAAGAATGCTCTCGCGATGGCAATGACCAGCATGATAGCCCCCGCCACCAATCCGAGTACAAAAAGAGCCAGCAAGCAGACCACCAATAACCACGCACCTTCCCCCATACGTTCCCATGGCGTGATGACCAGGATGAGGAGGATGGCAAACAGGTAAACTGCAAGACCCGCAAGACACCCGATCTTGGTCGTTGCACGCCAAGGGCGAGATGGAACGCTTCTCTCGTTCGGTTTCTGGGGATGACGGATAACCCGGTAAATCGTGAAGAGCGACACGAGTACCACGCCGATCACGAAAGACACGGTGATGATCCCGACGATCAGACCGAGATCCATAGCGCCCCTCAAGCTCAGGCAGTGGCCGCGACAAAGCGCCTCTTGGCTATACCGCCGTCCACATATCCAATATACCCATCTCGCCAGGCAAAGGTAATCCCTTGAGGGTCGGCCCAACAGGCGCCAAGCCCTCGCAGAGGGCGAAACAGCCGCCGCCTGTGCCCGCGAGGACGCGGGCGCTCCAAGGCGCGGTCTGCGATCGCAGCGCAGAGTCGGGAAACCGCCGGGACCCCAAGCATCAGGCGCGGCTTGCAGGGCCTGCGCGCACTCGCTTTGCCGTACCGGTGAGGTAAAGTAAATAGCTCGGCACAGACCCGCTTGCGGGGATCTTGCGGAGTCCGCAGGCGCACTGGCATGTAATTCCACCCCAACACGTGGCCTGCCTGCGCACTCCGCAAATCCAGGAAGAGGCGGCCATGCCGCCCTCCAGAGGGTTTCAGGGGGATGAGAGGTTGTCATCCCCCTGACAGGATGGCCTTGAGGAAACTTGCAGAATAAGCACCATGTCCGACTCGATCCATATCATTGGCGCGCGCCAGCACAATCTCAAGAACATCGACGTCACCATTCCGCGCAACGCGCTGGTGGTGATCACCGGCCTGAGCGGTTCGGGGAAATCGTCACTTGCTTTTGACACCCTGTATGCCGAAGGGCAGCGGCGTTATGTCGAGAGCCTCTCGGCCTACGCCCGCCAGTTTCTTGACCGTCTCCAGAAGCCGGAGGTCGAGCACATCGACGGCCTCTCGCCGGCCATCGCCATCGAACAGCGGTCCGCGGGCAGCAATCCGCGCTCGATCGTGGCCACCACCACCGAGATCTACGACTACCTGCGCCTGCTCTACGCGCATATCGGGAAGAGGCACTGCCCGAAATGCGGGCGCGCCATTACCGGGCAAAGCCCGCAGGCCATCGCCGACCGCCTGGCGCGGCTTCCGGCGAACCGCAAGCTCCTGCTCCTGGCGCCGTACATAGTCGGCAAGAAGGGTGAGCACAAGGACAGCATCGAGAAAATGCGCCGGGACGGCTTCGTCCGGGCCCGGATTGACGGTACCATCCGGGCGCTGGACGACGAGATCACGCTGCCGAAGACGCTCCGGCATACGCTCGAGGCGGTCGTGGACCGGCTGGTCACCGGCGAAGCCAGCGGCACCCGTCTCACCGACTCGGTCGAACTGGCGCTGAGAGTTGGCGAAGGTGTGCTGATGGTTCTGGTCGAGGACCCGGCCGCCAAGGGCGGCTGGCAGGAAGAAACCGTCAGCGAGCATCTGGCCTGCGCCCAGTGCGGCATCAGTTTCGGCGAGCTTCAGCCGCGCAATTTCTCCTTCAACAGCCCCTATGGTGCGTGTCCGACCTGTCACGGTCTCGGCTTGCGCCTGATCTTCCTGCCGGAAAACGTGGTGCCGGATCCGTCGCTCCCGATCCGCGGCGGCGCCGTGCCGCTCTGGCGCCGCGGCCCGCGCCGGCTGATCATCTACTACAATCATCTGCTCCGCTGTCTCTCCGAGCACTACGGCTTCAGCCTGACCGAGCCCTGGCGGGAGATTCCGGAACCCGTGCGGAAAGTCCTGCTCTACGGCAGCGGCAGCGAGGCGATCCACTTCGATTTCTGGTGGGGCGGCAAGATGCGGCGCAATGAGAAACCGTTCGAGGGCATTATCCCGAACCTGCTGCGACGCTTCAACGAGACCGAGAGCGAGGACGTCCGCGAACGGCTCCGCGAGAGCATGGGCTACGAAAACTGCCCGGACTGTCGCGGCGCGCGTCTGCGGCCGGAGTCGCTGGCCGTCACCGTGGGCCGCAAATCGATCTGGGATTTCTGTCTGCAGAGCGTGGATGCCAGCATGATCTTTGCGGAGAACCTGTCGCTGGGCGCGGAAGACGCGGCCATCGCCCGCGAGATTCTCAAGGAGATCCGCTCCCGCCTCGGGTTCCTGCAGGAGGTCGGGCTCGGCTACCTGACCCTCAGCCGGGAGAGCGGCACGCTCTCCGGCGGCGAGGCGCAGCGCATCCGCCTGGCGACCCAGGTCGGCAGCGGCCTGGTCGGCGTGCTCTACATCCTGGACGAGCCGAGCATCGGCCTGCATCAGCGCGACAACTGCCGGCTGCTCGACACGCTCCAGAAACTCCGCGACATGGGCAACACCGTGGTCGTGGTCGAGCATGACATCGAGACCATCCAGCGCGCCGACTACGTGGTGGATCTCGGCCCGGGAGCCGGGCGCCACGGCGGCTACGTGGTGGCCGCCGGCACGCCGGCGGAGATCGCCGCCTGCGAGGAGTCGCTCACCGGCCAGTTTCTCAAGGGCCGGCGCCGCATTCCACTGCCCCCGCGCCGGCTCGCCGGGACCGGCGACTGGGTGCGCGTGATCGGCGCGGCCGAGCATAACCTGAAGAAGATCGACGTGGCCATTCCGCTCGGCGTTTTCTGCTGCATCACCGGCGTGTCCGGTTCCGGCAAGAGCACGCTCGTCAACGGCATTCTCCGGAATGTCATCCTGCGCCGGCTCGGTATCCATGCCGACCCGCCGGGTCGCCACCGGCGCGTCGAGGGCCTCGAGCACGTGGACAAGATGATTGTCA
>Ga0247841_10014140_pt1 | contig 10046 bp, 14 predicted proteins | sample LaCruzMarch2015__2_FD_192410 | JGI IMG/M metagenome (GOLD analysis project Ga0247841, IMG submission 192410) | Freshwater microbial communities from meromictic Lake La Cruz, Castile-La Mancha, Spain - LaCruzMarch2015_18m | ecosystem: Environmental > Aquatic > Freshwater > Lake | place: Spain...
AATTGGCTGTCTAAGGGTTTTATTTGCTGTCATGTTCTGTTATATGTTGCAGAATAATCATATTTTTAAAGTTACCTTTATGAATTGAATTATGAGAGAACGCGTGGTGGATGGTAAATATGAAAGAATTCTTGGCACAATGAAGGGATGTGCAGAGGAAAATCCACAGGACAATTTGGGAATTTTTCAGGGTTGTGTGACTTACTTTCATTTCAAAATTATGGAAACTTATCCTACTAAGGTTATAGTTCCTGAAATAAATGCATATCCTGGGAGTGCAGCTTCAAGGGGATTTTATTGGGCTGATGGTTTAATGATGTTAAGTATGCCTCCTAATCCTGAAGCAGAAGCCAAATGGAGAGCTAAAAATGATTGTTTTAATTGGACTACGCTTTGTGTCAAGAGACCATTTTTTTTGCCAAATAAAAGGCTTGTGGAGATTGTGAGTTATGTCCCTCCTAAATTTGAATTAAGAAGGGTGGTTGGTGTTCATGATGAATTCATGAGGGATTTTGTTGCTGAGCAAGTTAGAGAAATTAATGATAAAACCGGTTTGGATTGGTTAATTAGAGTGATAAAATAAAAGAATAAGAAAAAGAAGAAAAAATAAAAATAAAAAATTTGTAAAAGTTAACTTAAAAGACAATTAATATCTTTTTGGTCTTCTTTTAGCATAACAATCTCTGCAAAAAACTTCTTTACCTTCTGTAGGTTTGAATGGTACTTCGCATTCTTTCTTACATTCAGTACAAGTTGCTTTGTGCATAACTCTAGGCTCATCGCTAAAGTTATTTCTTGGTCTGTCGTTAAATCCCATGTATAATTTTCCTCCGCGTATTAAACAATATATAGAAATCTCTTTCCTATAAGGTCTTAATATTTTGAGTTTATGGTGTTTTATAAACCTGTGGATTGGATAGAAAGGCTTATAAATACTATAACACTTATTAGTGTTATGGTAATATTGACACCTAAGGAAGAAAAGATAATTAGAAAGAAATTATTGAATGAAAAGCTTAGTCAGACAGAGAAAAACAGGTTAAGTAGGGCTATAAGACCTAAATTAAGGGAGATTTCTAAAATAGATTCACAAAATATTCTTCAGGGATTGGAGTATAATCCACATATAATTGCAATTGAAAATAAGATAGTAAATATTATAAAAAATAATGTTATTGAGTTGGATTCAATAATTCTTTATGGTTCTGTTGTTCAGACGAATTACCATTCTTATAATGATATTGATATAATTATTGTAACAAAGTCTAAAGTTTATTCATCTGAAATTGAAAAATCAAGCAAAATTAGTGAAATAAGAGAAATTCTGAAGAACAATTCAATAATTTCCGATATTGAGATAATTAGTAGAGATAATTTGACTAATAGTTATAAAAATAGCCCTACTCTTATTTATCAATTAAAAGATTCCAAGATAATTTATGGCGATATCAAGATTCCTAAGAAAATTGAACTTTACAAAATTGATCTTCAAATGAAGTTGGATTGGAGTGATATTCCTGTTTCTAATCCCAGTGGAAACGAGGTTTATAGTGCTCTAAGAAACACTGTTTTAGTAAGATTACTTTTGAATAAGATAGTAGATAATCAAAAACTTAAACAATCTCTTTATGATGAGCTTGGGAAAAATCTTATTGAAAGACTAAAAAATAATCAACAATCTGATATTGAATTGCGATATTCTTTGAATTTTTTGAAAATATTAATCGAAGATACTAGAAAACAAATAGGGAGGGGTTTATGGGAAAAGATAGAGTTTTAGACGAGACTTTTGGAGAATTTTTTAATAATTAATTTTAGGAAAGAGGGTAATTTAGGTCGTCTGAGGGTCTATATTGTTGTTCTGGTGCTTTCTTTTTTGCTTGGTTTTTTCTTAATTGGTGAATTCCACAGCCCACAACTGCACTTAATCCCATTAATCCCACTCCCGTAAAGGTTGTATTCATTGAAATTCTTTGAAAATAAGATGGATTTTGTGTTGTTTGTTGGGGTGATTGATTTGTTCTAATTGAATCTTTTGAACTAACAATATTATATTGTAAAATTCCAACAAATGCTAGGGCAAGTCCAGCAGTAGCCAATGTGTTTCTTATTTTATCTAATTTTGATAATAGGCTCATGTTTATAATGCGTAATCTTGAGGACGACCTCGACTATCTGTTTGAGAAAGTGATTGAGTTGATTCTGGCTGGTTTTCTGGCTTATCTTTTTTAGAGGCTCTTTTTCTTTCCATTTTATACATATTAAGTCCTGCACCAACTAAAAATGCTGCATAGGAAAGATTTTTCATTAATAATCCGTTGCTTTCTAATTCATATGCATATTCCATACTTATTCTAGCAGCTTGTGGGTTGTTTGAAAGTTCTTCTTCTATTTTTTTGTTTCTATTTTCTCCACTATGCATAAATACTGAACCAGCTATTATTAGAGTTAGTCCTACTCCCCACATAACATCTGCTGCTGTTTCCAGAATAGCTGTTAATTTTTCAGGTCTCATGAAAATTCAATAGATTAAATGTATTTAAGGCTTGCTGGAGATATTAGCTACTGATAGATAGATAAATTAAGACCAAAATAAATTGCGAAATGAAAATTATCTCTTTTTTAACCATTCAGTTAAAAATAAGATTCCAATTAGAAATGCTGGGCCTGCAATTATTAGTGACCAGGATATCATGTACCATTTAAATTCAGGACCAATTAGTAGGCAGATGTAGACTAAACCTGCGAGAATAAATGTGACTGCTCCAGCTATTTCGTATTTCCAAGATAGTATTAAAAGACCAAATAAAATTAATGCAGGAATATTATGAATTAGTAAGCCCAAAGCTATTTGACTAGCAGTTAAGCCTGGTTCAAAGACATCTAGGGAAAATAGCATTAGAAAAAGAACAAATAATATTCCAAGTATTCTTGGTGCTAGGTGTCTAAATTTACCAACTCTCTTTTTCATGGAATTATTAGGGTGATAGGGTATATAAAATGTTAGTAAATTTATGGATATATTTATAATGTGCCTTTGGTTTGGGTAAATATGGATAGTTCGCTTAAAAATTTAGAAGAAAAATATGATTTGGAGTTAGAGAGAATTGTAAAGGAAATTGTAAAAGTTAAAAAGAAAAATGCTGTTATTTTATTGCAATTTCCCGATGGAATGAAGCAGTATTCTACTGAGATTGCTGATTTTTTAAGCGAGAGAACTGGTGCAGATATTAGAATTTGGCTTGGAAGTTGTTTTGGTGCGTGTGACACTCCGAGAAGTGATGCTGATTTAGTTATTCAGTTTGGGCATGCTGCGTGGAAGGATTAAGCCTTATGGATATACTTCTTGACTAATTCTGCTACTTTTTCAACTGGGAGTTGAGCTAAGAATGTCATGAAATCATTTCTTCTGAGAGAAGAGGGAGAACAAATTGTACAATGATGATCTGGAAGTTGCGCTGTATTTTCTTGTCTTTCTGCGCTTAGCCATAAGTCCATGAATGAATTTTCTAAAAGACTTCCGTATGATTGTACTTGCGAGTGAGTTCTGTGTCCGCATGCGTAGAGATTGCAATCTGGGCCAATACTTGCCCAGAAGTGATGATTAAAGCATCTTCTGCCTTCTGCTTGGAATGCTGAGTCATCGTCATGTATTTCTTTTTTAGTATAAACCGAAACTACTTTGAATTTATCTGTTGCTAATTTTTTAGCTTCATCAATAGAATTAATAATTATATCTGAGAGTTCGTGAACGTGATTTGGGTCTGTAAAATCAACTCTGAATCTAATTTCATCTGCTTTAGCTGCTCGTGCAATTTTTGTTGCTTTTAGGATATCTACATAGTTATGTTGTCCTATTACGTAGCTTATGACTACATTGGGTTTGTGTTCTGCTCCTCTTTTGGATATTAAATTATAAACACCTTGTATGGTTCTATTGAATCCTTTTCTTTTTTTGATTTGTTCAAATATTTCTTCAGAACCTGCATCTAGACTGATGTTTATTTTATCTGCTTGCAATAGGTGATCATAGTAAAACCCTGTTTGTGTAAGCATGTCTAGGAAAAGCCCATTTGTGAAAACAATTACCTTTTTATTCATATTTTTGAATAGAGTGATTCCTTCTAGGGTGATTGGATTTACTAGTGGCTCTCCTGTTGTTCCACAGAACTTCACTGTTTCTATTCTAAAGCCATTTTCTCTGAACCCATCTATTTTTCTCGCTATTTCTTTTAATTCGTGTGAATGCATTGTATTTGGCAGGCGAGGGTAACATCTTCCCAAACAGTGTTCGCATGCAACATTACATGTAGATGTGGGTTGAATTTCTAATTCATAGGGAGGAACAACCTTTCCTTCTAAAATTGCTTTTACTCTGGGATATTGTTCTACTAAAAGCTGATGTTCGTAGTCTGCTGGTTGTTCCTCTCTATTTAAAAATTTCAAAAATGTTTCCTCAGCTTTATCTATATCCATAACTACCATTTATCTAATTAATTTTTCCAGATTAGCTGGAGCAGAACAGATTTGATTTGTCTGAGAATAACTTGCTTCTAATCTTGCGTTTGTGTAAGCACAACTTGGCTCGCAGAACATTGGTGAAATCAATAATGCACTGACTGCAAGGTTTCTCGCGAATTTCTTTGCTGTTTCGTAGATGTTTTTCATTTTTCCTCCTGAAATTTACTTAATTAATTTAGTAAAAAATAGCATTTAGCTATTGTCCATATTTTCACTAAATGGTATGTGAGAAATGTAAAGAGATAGTGTGGGATAGTGATTTGAGGGGTTTAATGAATTTTTCATTTTATTTTTTTAGGATAAAAGTAATTATAAAAAGTAAAAATCTAAGCAGCGAGGGAGATTTTTGCTTTTGAGTTTTGGACCAGAGATTCTAATTCTGTTAGACTTACTTCTCTACAGGCAGGCATTGCTGAACTATTTATTCCATCTGAATGAATCTTGAAATAAAGAGTGTATTGACCTGATTGTTTTGAGGGAGTGATTGTTAGGGATGTTTCACCTTCAACTAGTTCGTAGGGTTCAGATTCTCTTAATTTTGGAATTGCTTGTCTTAATAGCTCTGCAGAAAATCCAGCAAAGAATGCACTATCATCCTCTCTATCGTGTGCAACATGATAATGTGTAAAAATTATGCTATCTCCGTCGTGTGCAAGTGAACTTTGTGTTGATGTCATCTTATTGAAAAGATAAAAGTATTTGGTTTGGGAGTGTTATATTAATTGTCCCTATGTTCCCCTAGGAGATATAGTGAGATATATTAAACTATCCTATCACTAGGGAGAATAGTGACTAAACATTTAAATATAGTGAATTACTAGAATAGCAGAGGTGTTCAGCAAATGAAACGAAGAATAATAAAACAAGGACACAGCACGCTTACACTGACACTTCCGTCTGATTGGATAAAAAAACTTAATCTTAAGGCTGGAGATGAAGTTGATGTTTTAGAAAAAGAATCTAGTTTGATTGTTAATGGACACGAAAAAACAAAAGAAAAATCTACAACAATTGATATTACTAATTTTACAATTCCTCTTTTATGGAGATTTTTCCAGGCTGCCTATCGTTCTGGAAATGACGAGATAAAGATTATGTTTGATTCTAATAAGCACGAATACGAGGATGCTTATCATTTTTATACTACTCAGTTTGATTATTCTAAGCTTGGAGAAAAGGTTCCCTCAAAACCTGCAATTGCCATGATACAGGGAGTTGTTGATAGATTTATTGGGATGGGTATTATTGAAACAGGAAGAGATTATTGCATAGTTAGAGAAATGGGAGAACCTACAATCAAGGAGTTTGATAATTCCCTTAGAAGAATTTTTTTAGTTATTCAGCAGATGTTTGATAGGATAATTGAGGCAATCACTAGGGAGGAATATGGAGATGCTAGTTTGTGCAAGGAAATTCATGCAATTGATTTAAATGTTGATAGATTTGTTGATTATTGTTGTAGAATTTTAAATAAGCTTTCTGCTTCGTTTCCTGATAGCAAGAAGATGCTTCTGTTTTCTACATTATTTATCTTAGAGTTAGTTGGGGACGAGTTTAAGTACATTGGAAAACATTTGGCTATATCTAAAAAATCTGTAAAAGATACTTTGAAACTTATTGAGATTGTAAAAGAGCATTTTGAGCTTTATTATAACTTATTTTATAAGTTTAATAGAGAAACTGCAATAAAGTTTGGAGAAAATGATTTCAAGATTTATAATGAACACTCGAAAATTAAAGAGAGCGCTAAAGGTGAAAGTAGGAGTATTTCTCGACACCTGATGATGCTTAGCAAGTTTACACTTGCTCTTTCTGAGTTAAGAATTGAGATGGAATTTTAAGATATAAATCTTTAAAAATAGAGTTTTTATTGTTATTTTATGAGTAATGACAGAGCGCAAAGAATTGCTGAATTAAAAGAGAGATTGGGAGCTAGGTATCAGACGCATCCTGAGAATATTTTTGGAAAAGTAAGAGAAAGATTGCGTAAACATTATACTGCTGAGATGGATTCTGAAGATTTGCATAGAACAGTTAGTGGGGGGCTTTGTGCTGTTTCTGGTTTTATTAGTATGGCTGGAGCAGGTATTCATAAGGCATTTGATGTTGCAAATAGTGTTAGAGATATGAATGGACCTGAATATGTTTTTTATGCTTGTGGTGCTGCATTGCTTATTGCTAGCATGACGAGGTTATTGGAACCTGGTGATAAATGGAAGGAATTGGCTGAAAAAAGAGAAAGATTAGATTATGTTTCTCCTGCTTTGTGATTTTATTTATATGATTTATAACATAAATCTTTATTAACTCAGGAAATTTTTCGAGGGTATGACTAAATATGTGGTGGTAGTCGGAGGGGTGATATCTGGCGTAGGAAAAGGAGTTGCAACTGCATCTATTGGAAGAATTTTGAAAGAGTATGGATTTTCTGTGACTGCTGTTAAAATTGACCCATACATAAATTGTGACGCTGGAACTTTGAGACCAACTGAACACGGAGAGGTTTGGGTTACTGATGATGGTGGAGAAATTGATCAGGATTTGGGTAATTATGAGAGATTTTTAGGACAAAGTATTTCTAAAATTAATAATATTACAACAGGACAGGTTTATAGAAGCTTAATTGAAAAAGAAAGAAAGGGTGATTTTTTAGGTGAAACTGTTCAGTTCATTCCCCATGTTCCTGAAGAAATTAAAAATAGAATTAAGAAATCTGCAGAGGGCTATGATGTTTGCTTAATTGAGGTTGGTGGAACCATTGGAGATTATGAAAATGTGCCATTTTTATTTGCCTTGAAAAGTTTGGAAAATGAAATTGGGAAGGAAAATATTACTTATTTGCTTGTTTCCTATATGCCAATTCCTTCGCATATTGATGAAATGAAGACTAAACCTACTCAGTTGGCTATTAGATTACTGAGAGAATCTGGAATTCAGCCTGATTTTATTTTGTGTAGGGGAAAGAGAGCTTTGGATTTACCAAGAAAGAAAAAAATAGAGCAATATGCTAATGTTAAATCAGATCATGTTATCTCTATGCCTGATGTTTGTGGTGAGGGGACTGTTAATTCTCTTTATATTATTCCTTTGGAACTTGAAAAAGAGAGATTGGGTGAGAAGATTATGAGTATTTTGAAATTAGAAAAGAGGAAAAATGCTGATTTTGGTGAGTGGAAAGAAGCTGTTGAGAGAATTTTGTATCCTTCTAGGATTGTTAGGATTGCTATGATTGGAAAGTATTTGGATATTGGGGATTATCAGCTGACTGATTCATATATCTCTGTTAATGAGGCCCTGAAGCATGCTGCTGCTAAGAATAATGCTAAGGTAGAGATTAAGTGGGTTGATTCTAAGACTTTAGAAAAAGAAGTTAATATTAGTGAGGCATTGAAGGGTTATGATGGTATTTTAATCCCTGGTGGTTTTGGAACTTCTGGTGTTGAGGGTAAGATTAATGCAATTAAATATGCTAGAGAAAATAATGTTCCATTCTTGGGACTTTGTTTAGGCTTACAGCTTGCTGTTGTTGAATTTGCTAGAAATGTTTGTGGTTTAGATGCAAATTCTAGTGAAATGAATCCAGATGTTAGAGATAAGGTTATTGATATTTTACCTGAGCAGAAGAATGTAACTGATAAGGGTGCAACAATGAGACTTGGGGCGTACAAAGCTGTTTTGAAAGATGGAACTAGGGTTTCTGAGTTGTATAATTCTTCTGAATGCTATGAAAGACATAGGCATAGATATGAAGTTAATCCAGATTATCATAGAGTTTTACAGGATGGGGGATTGATATTTTCTGGGACTAGTGAGAATGGTAGATTGGTTGAGTTTATTGAACTTAAAAATAATAAGTTTTTTGTTGCAACTCAGGCTCATCCTGAATTTAAGAGCAGTTTGATTAAGCCAGCTCCGCTGTTTGAAGGTTTTATTAAGGCGTGTTTGGGGTGATTTGAGTTATAATTAATTGGTTGGGAATGTATCTTTGGTGTTTTAATTATGTTGTAATAATATTCTCGCTTCTTCGCTAAGACACCCTTGTTATTCTTAGCCGTATTAAACTTGTGGAAGTTATAATAAATCAGTTTCACATATCTGTAACTATCTAAAAACATGGTTTCACAAAAATGAAACTATGAAAAAACATGAAACTAGTTGAGACATAAGATTTATAAGGGGTTTTTTCTTAGTGTTTTTATGAAAACCAGAGATATTGTGCTCAGTATTGGAGCTTTGGCATTTATTGTACTTGTGGTTTGTCTTGCATTATTACTTGCAGATAAATTTGATGTAGATAAGGCTGTTTGTGGCTGTCCTAAAGTTATTTCTCATAATTTTGTATGGATATTTATTGTTTTGGCTGTTGTTTTTGTAAGTTGTTTGCTTTACTATTTGTTTTCTTTGAAAATTGATGCACAAAAAGGAATTATTAATAAGAATATGGAGATTTTATATAGTATTCTTGACAGCGAGGAGAAATTGGTATTAAATAAGCTTGTGAAGAGTGGCGGAGAAATTCAGCAGTCTGAGATTTCTGGAATGTTTGATAAAACAAGGGCGCATAGAATAATCAAAAGATTAATTGAAATGAAAATAATTGATACAAAGAAAGATGGAAAAAATAATACAATTATTCTTAAAAAGGAATTGAGGGAGGAATTAATATGAAGAAGAATTTTGCGTTTGTGATTTTTTTTGCAGTTTTATTTTTAACTTGTTTTGCTAGTGGAGCTGAAGTTAATTCTGTTCAGACTAATGTTTATTATTTTTGGCAAATTGGATGCACTCATTGTGCGGTTGTTGAAGATTCTGGTATTTTGGATAGAGTTGATAATATGAGTGGAGTTAATTTGTATAAATTAGAAATAAGAGCTAATGCTACATCTAGGGCCCAATACACTGATTTAATTAACAGATTAAATGTTCCTGAGTCTCAAAGAGGAACACCATTAGTTGTTATTGAACAAAATAATAAATATGATTATTTGGTTGGGGATGGTCCTGTAATTAGTAATTTATCAATTAGAATTAGTGATTTTCATGGAAAAACTTTAGATAATCCCGGAACAGGCAAAAAAGTAACTCTTTTGACTGTTGTTATTGCTGCTCTAATTGATTCTATTAATCCGTGTGCTTTTGGTGTTTTGGCTTTTTTAATGATTAGTTTATTGAGAATGGGTTCTTCCAAAAGAGCTTTGAAAGCTGGTTTATTATATAGTTTTGTTGTGTTTGCTGTTTATTTTTTATCTGGCTTGGGTATTTTTAAGGTTGTTCAGAGTTTTAGTTCTATAACTTATTATGTTTATCTGGCTGCGGGAATATTGGTTTTGGGCTTGGGGTTGATTCAGTTTATTGATTTTACATTTCCTGGAAGATTTATTCAGTTGAGAATACCTGTTAAAGCAAAACCAATTATTGAAAGAGTCGCTAGAAGGGGGACTTTGCCAGCTATTGTTTTACTTGGGGTTTTGGTTGCTTTATTTGAGTTGCCTTGCACTGGGGGAATTTACATTGGAATATTGACT
>Ga0247841_10014141_pt1 | contig 10046 bp, 8 predicted proteins | sample LaCruzMarch2015__2_FD_192410 | JGI IMG/M metagenome (GOLD analysis project Ga0247841, IMG submission 192410) | Freshwater microbial communities from meromictic Lake La Cruz, Castile-La Mancha, Spain - LaCruzMarch2015_18m | ecosystem: Environmental > Aquatic > Freshwater > Lake | place: Spain...
GGTCCTGAATGGCTAGGTCGATAGGTTCCTTGTGCGTGTCGAGATATGCACTGCGTTTACACTCCATGACCACCAGCGGGATGCCGTTGACAAAGAGAACAATATCGGGAATGTAGTACTTTTGCTGACCGATACGTTCAACCTTGAACTCCGCCGTGCAGTGGTAACTGTTCTCTTCCGGGTTATTCCAGTCGATATAGTTGATCATGAAACTTTTGGTGTCGCCCTCAATCGTCTGCGGAACGCTTGTGCCCAGACAGAGAAGGTCATACGCCTGTTCATTCTGCTGCATGGCGCCTGTGGCACGGAAGGCACGAAGGGTCTGGACCGCATTCTGGATGGCGTTTTCGGTGAATGGACGGACCTGCCCCTTGAACTCGAAGCGACCCGTGCGGCGAATGAACTCCGTCAAGAGCGGTTCAAGGATGGCGGACCCGAGCCGCCCATCACGAAGGCGTACACACTCCTCCGGCGGCAGGTAAGTCCACCCCATCTGGACGAGCAATTGCAAAGCCGGCAACTGGCACTGCACCTTCTCCAGATAACTGGGGAGTTCAGGCCGATCAGCAGCGTATGGTGTAGCATTTTCCATGTTTAATTTCCTATTGCAACTCGTAATTTTCCAGACATCGTCTGGAATTTTGTAAAGACACGATACTTCTGACAAAACAGCCCATTTTGTCTATTGACGTTCGAACCGGAATATGAGAACGTATTGACACTCGTTGGCCATCCTTCACGGGTGTAAGAGCCAAAGGAGATGGGGACGCCGTCTGCGCGTCCCTTCTTTTTTTGCCTAGACGATATGGTTTTCGTTTTCATTCTCTTACGACTCATCTGATGTATCTGCCCCTGAAATGCTCGACAGTGTCGAGCATTTCATCACCATGGATTCTGCAGACAGCGTCTGCAGAATTAGCCACGCAGCACTGAACACCCTCTTTTGCAGACATTGCAGACTCCACATCAATCCATCTCCTCTCCCGCCTCGGCGGGCATCCAATCAATCACCGACCCGCCGCCCTCCTCATAATAAGGGCTCACCAGATAATTCATCCCCTCTTCACGGGTGACGCGGTAGTCGCGGACAATAAACTTCTTCTCCGCATGAAGATCAAACCGCTCCTCATCCAGTGACGGCACAGGGTCAAAGATATAAAGTTGCGCCAGCACCTCTGCTCTCTTCTCCACAGGAATCACATACTCCTCCAGCTCGACCCCATCGATGACGAGGGGTTTCGTTGGGAACGGCAATCTCGGTTCTTCATCTCTCTTCTTCATTGATTTCTCCTCTCTCATTTAGGTTGTGCATCTTGAGTCCTAAGTCTTACTTCATTCTTTTGTTCGCACTCGGCGGCAGATAACTCGGTGTCGCGTAGTTTCTTCCATAGTTTTCCACCCTCTATTCTGTGTGAATAGTAACATCATATCCCAAGGCATATAGCGCCTTACTGGTGCGTCCGTTACGCGGAGGAAACTCGTTGGGAAGAGCCCATCCTACGATTTCCCCGAACGTAGAAAGGCCTGCGTGCGGAATTCGCCGATCACGATCAAAGGCAACCTCAAACAATCTATTTGACAGATCTGAGGCGCTGCCACCATATAGAAGAAACTGGAGGACATCGAGGATGTGTTCCCCTCTATTGTTTTGTACCTTGTATAGTCTTCGTGCGAGATACTCTCCTCGTTGCGCACTATTCATTGAGGGAAGCTTCTGTTCAAGGTCAAGCGACTTGTAATTGGCGCGGTCTGCGTAATTGCGGAATGCGTGCACTTTGGTAAACACCTCAACAAACGTCTTCTCATCGAGTGTGCCTATCTTATCCACAGTAAGTTTGTCCGCAATGAACGGAGCCCATTCATTCATCATGCGGTCTTCATCATTAGGAGCAGCAGTAAGTGAGTGCCACCACTTGATTGCTTCGTCGAGTGCAGTGTGTGGTGCCTTCGCGTTATTTGTGTGAAACTCGCGATGATGTGCCTTGTGCTTCTGCATAACATGCCCATAGTAGTAAGCATGAAGAAACTGGTCTGCATGGACACCGGACGGTACTTTCTCTGATACCCAAGTTGGTCGGTTCTCCGGGAGTGCCACTTTAGCGGCGATATCTCTTATGTAACTTAGAGTCTGACTCCATTCTTGTAGAAACTCGCAGCGATGCCTTTCACGAGCACCAGACCGTTTCTTTACCGACAAAAGGTTCTCAAGGCGCGGAAGTTTACGGCGAGCATCGAAATCTTTCCGCGCATTTTCTTTCTCTTCGAAATGCTGATGTTGGCTGAAATCCCTGAGGTCGGCCACTAACTCTTTAGTGAGAGCATGAGAAGCTTCATCAATTTCCTCAAAGAATGTTTCCAAGTCGGGTTTGACGCCTTGCTCTTCGATCTCATCTTCTGACAGGAATACCCCCGTTTCAAAGTTGCCAAACCATGCGCTCTGTGTGAGATTTGCCGAACCGATATAGACCCCATACGGCCTCCACCAAATAACTTTTGGGTGAAAGATGTCGGGGATCAGTTTGCAAACAGCAAGAGGAGATCTTCCAAGGAACCACTCGAGAATATCGATGCGAACGGGAATCGAGTAGTCATACCTAGCCCATAGGCGAAGAGGAATCTTTTTGTCATAACATGGCTTTATGAGAGACCTGTCGTCTGTTACATAGGCTATTGCTGCCCAAACCTCGTCGCACTCGTCAAGTGCTTTGTTGTTAAGTTTATCAATGGCAGATTGATTTCGTTCTCCTCGAATCAGTTTCATACTATAAGCCTCGCTATTCTGTCCGTAGTCCCAATATTAACATCACTAGTGGTGATGCGTTTGTTACTTCATCCATCCGACCTTTTTTAGATCCCGCTTAAGCCATTCGTAGGCCATTTTTGTTACTGGTTTTGCATTAAAAATATCCAGAATCGATGATTCCAGCCAAGCCGATATCCATGGGGCTGCCTCGGGACGAGCGCCTTTCAGTTTGTCATACAAATCATTTGGAGCATCAGATGGCCGAGATTCAGATGCTAATCGCAGTACAACTTCGCTTTTGGACCCATGGAGTAACGGCTCGAAGTACCAATTTACACAAGGCGTATTGAACTTCGGGAGGTCTGGTGTTGGAATCACGACTCCAACTACTCTTGCAGGGAGTGTAACCGCATGTTCGAGCCGATTTTTGAAATTTGGAAACCATTCGTCAACCAACTGTTGATAAGCAAGTATGGCCTTTTCAAAAACACAGACCGTCTTTTCAAGCAAACGTTCGTCAGAATACCCTGACCATACCAAACTTCCCTGTGGCAGATCACGGCCTGGAGTTGGTGCTGGCCACTCTGTGGCTCCCTCTGCGCGTAGAGCGGCTATTCTTTCACGAATGCACTTGGGATTAATGAAGTGGGGGTACAGGGACTTTCGCACCACCCTATCGGGAAAGGCGAGCTCACGTTCAACATCCTCTAACAGGAAGGCTTCTGAACAAGTTCCACCATGATGCATTAGTTCAAGTACCCACTCCCATTGCAATTCTTCATAAATAGGACCTTTAGAGACTAATAGATGTTTCTTTTCTACAGCATTACTAATAGTACCGGAGAACATGTCTAATGACCAAAGCCAAGCCCATGCTGGTTGTGAGCCGATGACACTCCAATATTGACAATCCCATTCGCCTCTGATCAGGCTAACACCATCTTTTTCAACATCCACTATTTCTGGCACTTTATCTTTGCCTGTATACCACCATATACCGATGTCTCGTCGCTGGCGCTTCACGGCCAAAGGAGGCAAATCGGTCCGGTTATATAATGGGTAAAAGGTATGAGCCAATGATCCGATTCCTTTTGCCCAATGCATAATTGCGGATCGAAGGTTCTCTCCACACTCGATCGCTGGAGGAAGCGCATAGTCTTCTTCCGAAATGTTGTTCCACAAGGCATGCCGCACAATTTGAGCCGCGAACGCAGGCTGTTTTTCTACGATTGGTATCAAAAGTCGTGTGGCATGCTCATGTCTCACATTGGCTATGGCGATACTCAGCGGGTATCGCCACCGCTCTGCCTCCAACGGCGAACGCGAGATCGCATCAATGTCTACTTCACCTTCAATCAACGCTTGCGCCGCAAACCAATGTGTCAGGACAAGAAGCGGAAATTGCACTTGTTTGCCGGTACGCACAACGATTCCCGTCTGACAGCATAACCGCAAGTCCTCTTGATCTGCGATGTCACCAATGTGGACAGGCGCGGATTCACGGCGAATACTTAGAGTTGCCAGATGTCTAAGTGCTCGGCTGGCACGAACACTATCAGATGCCTTGGAGACAGCCTGCTCTGCAAGTTCATCGAGAAGTTCGGCATCAGACTGTGGCATGTGTTTCATTCGGCGACAAATACAATTTGCATAGATGATCGCGAACAATGGGCGTGTGACAGCCTCTCTGAGCGGTAGTGCAAGGGTGTTAAGGTACCACGCATGGGGTTCATTACCATCAATCTTCGCGATGAGTTCGGCAGCTTGCTCGTAACTCAGAGACGACACGGTAACGCATTCAGCCACATTGGTTAGGCATGGAAGCCTCCGGCTGGCAATTACAATAAGGGGCTCGTTCCATGCCCTCGAAATGATTCGGGCATCCTGAAGAAGTGCAACCAACTTGCCGTCGCCTTGCTCGTCCGCCCGGTCAACATAAACACGCACACCATGTGTTCTCTGAATTCCGAGTGCTTTCAATTTCAGACAGATCGCGTCTTGAAGTGTTGAGGTAATATCGTGGGCGTTTAAAAAGACAGGAATCGGTCGGCTCTTGTCACTCTGATACTCCTTGAGCGCCTTCTGGAACAGGCGCTCAAGTGCCAGAGACTTTCCAACGCCGACATCGCCAGTCAGAACCGCAACGCCAATTGAAGGCATGTCTTTGATTGGCGAGACAATATCGAGGTCAACGGCCATGCTGGTTGCCACTTCTTGTGGCACCTGAAGAGAGAGCCAACGTTCGATGCACCGCGCGATGGATAGACGCCATTCCTCGGACAGAATTTCATCAACGCCGACGTTTTCGCGAGGTTGTCGAAGCGCACGACTCACCTCGTCACACAACCCCAAACGAATTGCCTCTCCCAGATTACCCGCGCCATCACTTGGCTTACACCATTTCACATGGTTTTGGACATCGTTAAGAAGGCAATCCGTTTCCGCCGTAGCCCCTGTATGATAGAGCTTGAAAACCAGAAGTCGAGTGCCTATAGCCAAAGACTCACGGACTTCCTTTTGAACAGGCTCCGTCGTTCGCTTGGTGGCAAGCCAGATCACAATGGCCGCTTCCCGAACTTTCTGAATATAAACCGATTGCGCCCCATCAGGGCTAGCCGACGTGTACTCAAACGCCCATGGCTGCAAATTGGCGACTTTCTGGACAGCTTCAACAGCTTCTCTTCGATAGTTCTGGGTTTCATCATCCATCACGCTGCTGATGAAAACAAGAGGAGAAGTCTCGCTCGGAAAGAGCGACTTTCTTGTTTGATGGTCAACGCCAATTGTACGTTCAAGATTTTCTGTCACATTGCAACTCATATCGTTTTCGAAGTTCTCACTCTCATTTTCCCAGTCAATAGTTGCTGCATCAGCCCCTTCTTCTGACGTTCCAAGGCGTTGACCTCAGCTTCCAATCCGCTGATTTCGTCATCGGCAGTGGAGAGTACGGCGGCGATGGCGCGTTGCTCTGGGAGGGTTGGGCAGTTAATTAAAATGTTCTCAAAGTTGTTCTTAGAAACTTCAACAAATGTGCTGCCAGACGCAAGTCGGAGGAGCACATTTTTGTGAAGGCATATCCAATAGTACAAGAAGACAACGTCGATCTTATCCTTCAATACTATGACGTTCTTGAACCCTTGGTTGGTTGTCATTGGCACCAAGTTGATCGCGCAGTCCCCAACAGTCGCACGGGTGCAGACAATGAGACTGTTGGCGGGAAGCAGTGTTGCGGACGAAGATTTAAGACCACTTTTTGAAAGAGTTCTTTTGGTTTCAGATACAAAGGGAGTAGGGAGGCTGGTTATTTCTGAAGGGGTAATCCAAGAAATTTCACCTCCCCAGAAGTTAGGATTGCCTGTGTCTGGTGTTCCACCTGAGACAACTTGTCCGAGCTCGTAAATACGGTAAGGTTGCCAATCATTAGGAACATCTCCATTCGCCAGAATCTTTTCACGATGAGTGGACACCCCAAAAATTCTTTTCTCTACTGAAGCAAAAGAAGGCAGCCGCGTTTGACCGTTTAGAACTTTTTGAAGTAAGTCGTCTTTACGACGCTTTGCTGCACTTACAAAGGTTCTTGTCTGCTCTATGGCATCGGCCCACGTGGAGAGGATTTCTACAATGTGTTTTTGTTCGGCTAACGGAGGAACATGCAACAGTTGCTTCAACCACCAATCCACCTTGAAGACCATCTTTTCGACATCGACGCCGATGCTGGACTGGAAGCAGGTCTGCTGGAAATGAACCGTGTGTGCAAAGTAAGCGAGCCAGGGTAGCCAAAGCCCTTTTTTCGGCAAGAGGACTGTATATTCACCGGACACGATGGCGCCATCGAGTGATTCCGGTACGATGCCGCACGCGCCATGTATGATCTGCCGATTACCGATCAGAAAGTCGCCTTTGCGCACCGTGTATTGGCCTTGGGTCTTGATCTCCCGGCCTTTGAGTTGCTCACGGGGAACAATGCCACCTCTGTTCCGCTTGGCAGTAACCAGTTGGTAAACCGACTCATCCGCTATAGGGACAAGTCTCTCCACAACGGTCAGAACGTCCCCAAAGGTGCAGGTCGTCCATCCGGTCGGACATTTTCCGAGTCGGGGGATACCGGGACAGATACTAGGTGGGTATGCTTTATTTGCCATGTCAGTTGTTTTGCACCTTGCGTTGTTCACGAATATGGTATTGAACAGATGGTTTCACTTTGCCTCGCTAACTGGCTCCGTGCCTTCGTTTAGAATGTCAATATAGGCGGGATAGCTGAAGACGCGGTTGCGCTTGTGACCGGTGAGTTCGCGGGCGATGCCGAGTGCGCAGAGGTGTGCGAGCGACTTGTTGACGGTCATAGGGGTGAGGCCGGTTTTGTCGGCCAGGTGTTGGGAAGTAGTAATGGGATGGGAGAGCAGTTCGTGGTGCAGACGCAGGGCTGAACCTGCGGCGCGGCCAAGAGCTTGAAGGCGGGCGCGGTCTTCCTGGGCTATACCGTCCAAGCGGCGTGCGGCGTCCACCGCCTGGCCGGCAGTTACGATGACAGCCTCGGCGAAGAAGTCGAGCCACGCCTCCCAGTCGCCCTCCAAACGCACGCGGTTCAGCAGTTCGTAGTATGTCTGGCGATGGGTCTTGAAGAAGAGGCTGAGATAGAGCATGGGCTGGTGCAATACCTTGCTTTCGCAGAGCAGCAGGGCGATCAGGAGTCGTCCGAGGCGGCCGTTGCCGTCGAGGAACGGGTGGATGGTCTCAAACTGGACATGCGCCAAAGCCGCCTTGAGAAGGAACGGCGTGGGTTCCGGCTGGTCATGGAGGAACAGTTCCAGAGCGTTCATGCAGGTCAGGACATGTTGGGGCGGTGGCGGCACAAAGGCGGCGTTGCCGGGGCGCGTGCCACCGATCCAGTTCTGGCTGGTACGGATTTCGCCGGGGTTTTTACCACTGCCTCGACCCTGCGCCAGCAGTTTGCTGTGGATTTCGCGGAGCAGGCGCAAGGAGAGCGGGAAGCCCTCGCGCATGCGTTTGAGGCCGTGATCCATGGCGGCGACATAGTTGCTGACTTCGCGGACGTCGTCTAGCGGGACACCGGGTTGCTGGTCGAGTTCGAAAAGCAGGAGGTCTGAGAGAGAGGATTGCGTGCCCTCTATCATCGAGGAGAGAACCGCCTCTTTGCGGATATAAGAATAGAGGAAGAGGGAGACGTTCGGCAGCAGGGCCGAGACACTGTCGAGGCGACCGAGCGCTAACAGGGCGTTGTCGAACCGTTCACGCAGAGCAGGTGTCCAGACAATCGGCGGTGCTGGGGGGAGGTCGGACGGTATGAATGCCTGAGCCTTCTCTCCGACAGTTGAGATGGTTTCATAGCGCCCTTGGAGTGTTCTTTTCATCGTGTGCGATCCTCTAACAGTTGTTTCTTTTGTTATAGTATATATCATTATCCTATAATAAAGAAAAGTCTTATTCTAGGTTCGATGCTTGGCCGAGAACCCCAGTTCTTTGAGATACTCAGCCATTTTCTTGCGGGTTATGGCGAGTTTGGCTTCGATTTCATCAATGTCACGCTGAACAGCGGCCACGTCGATCTCGGGTTCAGGTTCAAAGGTATCCACATAACGCGGGATATTGAGGTTGAATTCGTTTTCCTGTATCTCTGCCACGGTGGCGCGATGGGCGTACTTCGCGACCTCTTTGCGGGCTCGGTAGGTGGCGACGATCTTGTCGATGTCGGACGGACGGAGGCGGTTCTGGTTGGTGCCCTGTTCAAACTCGCGCGACGCGTCGATAAAGAGGACGTTCCCTTTTGCGTCATGCTTGCGGGCTTTGTCGAAGATCAGGAGGGCGGCAGGGATACCTGCGCCGTAGAAGAGGTTGCCCGGGAGTCCCACCACCGCATCGAGCAGGTTGGCCTCCACAATCGCCTTGCGGATCGAACCTTCCGCGCCGCTGCGGAAGAGGACGCCATGGGGGACCACCACGCCGACGCGGCCCTTGCCCTCCACCGCTGTGGCGAGCATGTGCAAGATGAAGGCCCAGTCGCCCTTGCTCTTGGGCGGGATGCCTTGCGCAAAGCGGTGGAAGCGGTCATTGGCCGCGACCTCCTGTCCCCATTTATCCAGGCTGAAGGGTGGATTCGCCACGACGATATCAAACTTCATCAGCGCATTGCCCTCAATCAGCAACGGATGGCGTATGGTGTCCTCCCACTCGATCCGGGCGGCGTCCACGTTGTGAAGGAACATGTTCATCTTGCAGAGCGCCCACGTGCTGCCGTTCATCTCCTGTCCGAAGAGGGAGAAGTCGTCTGAGCCGACCTGTTTGCTGGCCTTGATGAGGAGGGAACCTGAACCGCATGTGGGGTCACAGATGCGGTCGCCGGGTTTGGGAGCCACAAGGCGGGCCAGCGTTTCAGAGACTTCGGCAGGCGTATAAAATTCACCCGCCTTCTTGCCGGCCTGGGCGGCAAAGCGCGAGATGAGAAACTCATAGACGTCGCCGATGATGTCCATGTGGCCCACACGTTCGGGACGGAGATCGAGTGCCGCGCTGGCGAAGTCATCCAGCACGGTTTGAAGGCGCTGGTTGCGTTGGCGCGTGTTCCCGAGATTGGCTTCGCTGTTGAAGTCGATGTTGCGGAAGACATTGTGGAGCTTGGCCTTGTTGGCATCTTCGAGGGCCTCCAACAGGACGTTGATGATCTGTCCGATGTCCGGACGGCTACGGCGTTCATAGAGGGCGTCGAAGGTGGCTGGAAAGGTGTCTTCGATCTTGCCTTTTGCGTCGCGGAGGTGAACATCCGGAATAAAAAAACGTTCGCGCTCCATGGCGCGGGAGATGCGCAAGGGGTCTCCCTTGTATTTCTTTTCATATTCGGCAAGACGGGATTTGCGAATGTCGGAGAGATACTTCACAAACAGCATTGTCAGAATATAGTCTTTGTATTGTGTGGGATCGATGACGCCGCGAAAGGTGTCGCACGTCTTCCATACAACGTTAAAAATGTCATCACGGATCTGGTCATCATTCATGGGCTGTTCCTTCTTTTGGGGTCGCGTTGCCGATCGAGCGGCGCGCGGTTGACAGAGAGAGCGTCGAGATCAAAGCCTCTTGTTTCTCGGCAAGATCAGAGAGAAGTATGTGTTCCTGGATACGCAAGATATCCAGTTCTGCGATGGTCTTTTGAACCGCCAGCGGCGGCAGGGGTATTTCGAGTGACTCCAGCGTGTCACGGCGAATGATGGGCATGTGGGCTCCCGTCGTTGCCAAGCGTGACAGGAGGAGACGGGTTGACTCGTGATTAAGAAACCAGACGAGGTACCTC
>Ga0247841_10014142_pt1 | contig 10045 bp, 10 predicted proteins | sample LaCruzMarch2015__2_FD_192410 | JGI IMG/M metagenome (GOLD analysis project Ga0247841, IMG submission 192410) | Freshwater microbial communities from meromictic Lake La Cruz, Castile-La Mancha, Spain - LaCruzMarch2015_18m | ecosystem: Environmental > Aquatic > Freshwater > Lake | place: Spain...
CACGGAGGAGTGTGGATTTGCCGCCGCCGGAAGGCCCGAGGAGGGCAAGGACGTGGGGAAACTCGAGCTGTGCGGTGATGGCATCGAGGACGGTATGGCCGCCGTAGCGTTTGGTGATGGCGTCGAACTCAAGTTTCATAACGGAATTTGTCTTCGAGCCGGCGGGCGAGCAGGGAGACGGGTAAGGTCAGAGCGAGATAGCCGACGGCCAAGGGAAGGTAACTCTCCAGCGTGCTGTAGGTCGCGCTGTTCACTTGCTGGGCGGCAAGGGTGAACTCCTCAATGCCGAGAATGGAGAGGAGGGAACTATCCTTGATGATTGAGGCAGCTTGCCCGGCCAGCGGCGGCAAGACGTGGCGCATTGCTTGGGGAAAAATGACGTGGAGGTAAGTCTGCCAGCGGGTCAGGCCGATGGCGCGGGCAGACTCAAGTTGGGATTTGCCGATACTTTCGATGCCGCCGCGGATCATTTCGGCAATGTAGGCGCCGCTGAAAACGGAAAGAATGAGAATGCCGGCTGCGTAACGGTTCTGCAGGCCGACTGCATCGGCGACCACGTAAAAGAGAATGAGGAGCTGGACGAGGAGCGGGGTCCCGCGGATCAGTTCGATGTAGCCGGTGGAGAGCCAGCGCAGCGCGGGATAACGGGCCCGCCGGCCGAGGGCGGCGAGAAGCCCGAGCACGATACTCAAAGCGAGGGCGGCAAAAGAAATCCAGATGGTGTTGAGCCATCCTTGCCAGAAAACTTGGCGGTAAGCCCACACGCCGGACCAGTTCCAGCTGAGGGCTTGGAGGATAGCGAAACAGGCGGCAGCCAGGAAAATGGCGGCGAGCAGGATGGAGATGACCGCGTTGATGGTCTGGTGGCGGGTCATGGCGAAGGCAAAAGAGGCGTTCCCGCCACCTCTACTTTTTAGCTTCTTGCCAAAGCTCTTCGAGATCTTGCAAGGACAGGTCTTCGAGCTTTTGGCCGTTTGCGGCGGCGGATTTTTCCATGTGTCGGAAGCGGGCAATGAAGCGCTGGTTGGCGTGTTCGAGGGCGAGTTCGGGCTCGACACCAAGCTTGCGGGCCATGTTGACCGTGGTGAAAAAAAGGTCTCCGAGTTCGTGCTCGAGCCGTTTCGGATCGCCCGATTCCAATTCGGCAGCCAACTCGGCAAGCTCCTCTTGGAACTTTTCGACCACCCCTGCAGTGTCTGGCCAGTCGAAACCGACGCGGGCGGCTTTTTTCTGGATGTTGGCCGCGCGGATAAGGGCGGGCAGGGCGCGGGGAATATTCTCCATGATCGAGGCAGTGGCACCTTTCTCCTCGCGCTTGATTTGTTCCCACCGCCGCAGGACGGATTCGGTGTCGCCGGCCTCGCTATCGCCGAAGACATGCGGGTGACGCCGGATAAGTTTCTCGCAGGTGTGACGGGCGGCATCCTCAAGGGTGAAAGCACCACGCTCGGCGGCTAGGTCGGTGTGGAAAATGACTTGGAGCAGAACGTCGCCGAGTTCCTCGCGCAGATTGGCATCATCGGCTTTGGTAATGGCGTCGATGGCTTCGCAGGCTTCCTCGAGGAGTCCGGCTCGGAGGGATTCGTGGGTCTGCTCGCGGTCCCATGGGCAGCCTTCGGGTGAACGGAGGAGGCTGACAATGGCGCGAAGGCGGGCCACGGGTTCGGCCGGTAGGTTGTCTAAATGCGCCATTGCTCTTTGTGGCTGCCCCGAAGGTCGGTCACTTCACCGGCACTATTGATAGAGACATACCAGGTGAGCGCCGTGGCCGCGACAATGGTCAGGACAAGAACGGCGCCGACAAACCATCCGGGAAGTTCGCCCACAGCCAGCGCGTTGTAGAAAGCCGACCAGGAGACGATGGGTGGTCTGGCGTGCATGAAAATTTTCGTCATCCAGGCAACAATGATGATCGCGATGATAAAGACGTAGTTGCGTTTGAGTCGGCGACCGACGGCTTCGAGTTTGCTGATCTTGAAGGATGGAAGAATAAGGTCTTCACAGACGAGTTTTTGCCAATCGCCTCCAAGCAGGTTGGGATTGCGGGAGACGGTGGCGACCAGAAAGTGGGACTCAATCATGCGGACGCGGCCCCGAAACGCGTCATAAAAGCGGTACCGGCGCGCCTCGATCCAGAGCATCATCCAGACAATGACGAGGTTGAAAAAGAAGATGATGTGGGGGATGTCGCGGAAGGAGAAGGCGACAGTGATGATCGTCGTGGTGCTGGTGATCGCCCATGTGGTGGTGATGTCGAGACGCTGGCGCCAGACCATGATGCGGCCCAGCTCGCCGCGGTAAAAATGCGACATGGCATTGACGTAGCACGGGTCGTGCAACTCGTTGCCGTCTGTGCGGGTGATGGATCGGTTGCCGTCCATCGTGTCAGCGCTGGTCCTTGGCGAGCAAAACGGCGCGAGCCCGTTCCAGCTGCTCGCGCTCGCGGCGGTTCAAGCTCGACAGGCCATTCCGGGAAATTTTCTCGAGGAGCGGGTCGATGATGCTATGGGGGTCGACGGTCTCGTCCTCCGGATTTTTGACCACCCGCAGGCGCGGAATCTTCGAACGGTTGGAGACGGGACGCAGGCGCGAAATGAAGTCGAGGTTGAGTGCGGATCCGTGGCGAATGGCGTAGTAGGCGAGAAACGCGGTGGCCAGCAGCACCATCATTTCAACCCATTGGCGTCCGGCGAGAAGTTGCAGAACGCTGATGCCGAGCAAGACCAAGGCAAAGATTTTCGCCGTGATTTGAAAAAGGAGCTGGGCCCCCGGGTAGAGGGCGGCGAAAGAAATGAAGACGGCGAAGTTGGCCCAGCTTTGGCTGATGGAGAGGGATTGTTTGCTAACGAGCGACGCGGCAAGGAGAAGAGAGGGTCCGAGAAGCAGGAAGCCGAGGTAAAGGCGGACAAATCCTTTGCGCCCGAGGTGTTGCTCCACGTCGCGGCCGAAAATGTAAAGCATGACCAGAGAGATGATGAACCAAGGGTCTGGCGGGTTGACAAAGGCGTAGGTCAGACAGCGCCAGAGTTCACCCCCGCGGAGGACTGACTCGGTGTTGAAAGTGAGTTTGCCGAGGCCAGCCTCTGCCCCGGAGGCGAGGGCGATGGCAACCCCGACCATACTGACAACGTAGAGAGCGACGATAATGGTCGTGGCGTAGACCGGGACGCGGCCCACCCAAGTGATCGGGTCATAATTCTCGGGGCTGCGATGCGTGATCACAAGGGTAGGAGATTAGCGCGGTTTTCGCGCGGGGACAAGGAAGAGAGGGCTGAGGGGGGAGTTTGAGACCTGAGTGAGGGCGTGCGGTTCGGAGTGGTCAGCCGGTCCTACCCGGGAGGTTGCAGGCGTTTGATAGGCTTAAAGTAGGCGGTCGGTTGGCTGGACGGCAGGCGGCCGGCCGTTCCGTCGGTGGCAAAGAGACGGTCCCAGCAGCGTTCGAAACAGTGCGGAGCGTGGGGAAAGTGTGCGGCGAGATCTCGGGCGCGGCGGTAGAAATCCGCGGAGCGGCGCTGGGCGACCGCGCCGGTCACGGCGAATTGGGCGCCGACGAAAAAGCGGTAGGCTGCCGGGCCGGGAGTGTCGAATAGTTGGTGATGGAAGCTGTCGAGTTGCAATTCGTGACGTTCGGGGTTTTTGCTCCAAGGAACGAAAAGGCGGCGACCGCGTGAGTCGTCGGTTTCGGCGAGGAAGCCGAGCCAGTGGAACTCGGCGACGGAAAAGGTGCCTTGGGCCAGGGAGCGGAGAAATTTGTGAAGATCGGGGGCGTGGTCAAAAGGGTGGCCTTGGACGAAGATGGTCAGGTCGGCGAGGGAGTCGTGGCGCTCGGCGAGATGGTGGAGGTAGGTGTGGGCTTCGCGGCCGAGGTTGGGGAGCGGGATGGTGTGCGGGGCGCCGGGACTTTTGTCATAGACGGTGAGCTTAATTGCGGGTGGCACGCGGCGAAGCCAGGCGAGGTCCTCGCTGTGGCGGGCTACGACGAGTTCGATGCTTGGAGTTGCGGTGTCCACCTTCATGCGAACAGTTGGGAGGTAGGGACACGCGGCTCGCGTGTCCGTGGTGATTCGGGCGGAGCGGCGGGCCGCTCGTCCCGACCTGCGGAGGTGAGAAGGGCGGCGGCGAGGGTGATGGTGTTCGCGTGCAGGCGGGCCGTCATGCCGGTAACGCGATGATAGCCTCCGCCGTAAAGGACGACGAGGGGGAGCCGGCGGGCCAGACACCAATCGATGACCAGCCGGTCGCGCTTGAGCATTTGCTCGGTGGTGAGTTTCATTTGTCCGAACCGGTCGTGCTCGTGGACATCGGCGCCGGAAATCCAGATGACGAGGTCGGCCGAGAATTGATCGAGGGCCAAAGGGAGGGTGTCGGTGAGGGCGGCGAGGTATTCGTCGCCGGGGACGTCGCGCGGGAGTCCGATGTCGCGGTTGCCGGGTTCTTTCGCGCTGGGGTAATTGCGCTCGCCGTGGATCGAGTAGGTGAAGACGCGGTTGTCGTCGCGGAAGATGGCGTGGGTGCCATTGCCTTGGTGGGCGTCGGTGTCGGCGACGAAAATACGGAGGGTAGGATCTTTCGCCTGCAGGTCGCGGATGGCGACCGCGACGTCGTTGAGCACGCAATAACCGAGACCTCGGTCGGGAAAGGCGTGGTGGGTGCCGCCGGCCAGATTGGCTGCCATGCGGTGCGTGAGGGCGTGATGGCAAGCGGCCACGGTGGCGGCGGTTTCGAGGGACGAGCGGTGGAGGAGGCGGGGTTGCCAGGGGAGACCGAGCTTGTGGATCTCGGTGCGGTCGAGGGCGCCGTGAGCGAGTTTGCGGACATACTCGCTGGTGTGGACGCGAAGGAGTTGGCGGGTCGGGGCGGGTGCGATGGGAGTGATTTCGACCGGAGCGTCCTCGGCGATAAGAAGGTCGTGGGCCTGCGGGAATTTTTCCATGGGGAACGGATGCCCCGGCGGGAGGGGGAGGAAGAAGTCCGGGTGGTAGAAGCAGCGGAGGCGCGGCGGCATGCAAGAACGATACGAAGGATGGGGGTGAAAGGGAAACCAGAGAGGGGGTTTGGAAAGTGCGGGGGGATCGGACATGATGGCGGGTATGGATTGGATCAGTGGTGAGCAGTGGAATGCGTTCGGGGAGGAGCAGACGGACGCGCATCGCGTGGCCGCGGGAAACGACGGGTATTTGGACCGCTATGGTGAGTGGGCGCTGTGGAGCGGGGGGAGGGCTCCGGGGGTGGAGTGGCTACGGGCTGAGGTGGTTGAGCGGTATGGTTGGGCACCGCGGGGGTATCTGGGCCGGGAAACCGTGCGGCGGGCTGCCGATCAACGTGCGGCTGAATTATTGGCCGGAGAGGAATCCGGCGAGATCACGGTGGTTGAGTCAGGGGTGAAATACTTGGTCGAGCCGGCCGGAGGGTATTCGTCCGGACTTTTTTTGGATCAGAGATTGAACCGTCAGTGGGTGCGCGAATTGGCGCCGCGTCGGACGCTCAATTTGTTTGCCTACACCGGCAGCTTCACGGTTTGTGCGGCGTTGGGTGGCGGGGAGACGTGCAGTGTCGATGCGTCCAAGCGGGCGCTGGCCAAGGCTCGGGAGAATTTGCGGTGCAATGATGCCGATCCGGCGGAGGGTCACCGGTTTCTAGCGGACGACGCGATGAAAGTTGTGCCGCGGTTGGCCAAGCGCGGGGAGAAGTTTGATTTGATCGTCCTGGACCCGCCGACCTTCGGGCGTGCCGAGGGGAGGGTGTTCCGCATCGAGAAGGATTTGCCGGGGTTGGTCGGCGAGTGCTTTGAATTATTGGAGCCGGGAGGGTGGTTGCTGGTGTCGTGCAACTACGCGGAGTGGGAGGCGCGGGATCTGCGGGAACTGTGCGAGAGATCGCTGCCTGGAGCGAGATTCGCAATGGAGGAGGGAAGACAACCGGCAGAGATTCCGCATGGGGCGGTCTCTTGGCGGGTGCGACGAGAGGAGTAAACAGAAGCTAACGAAGTAAACGAAGGGGAGAGGGGCGGACCTGTGTTTGGCCCTTTGTGGCCTTCGTTTCCTTTTGCTAAAAATCAGCTCAGCTTGGCAAGCTTGGCTTTGATCGCTTCGAAGTTCGGCAGTTGGCGGGGGTCGTCGTGGCTTTCGGCGTATTGGATGGTGCCGGTTTTGTCGACGATGAAGGCCGAGCGCTTGGGCACGCCGCCCATAGGGAGGTTGAATTGCGGGGCGAATTGGTCGTAGGCGATGCCATAGGCCTGCGTGACTTTGTGGTCGTAGTCGCTGGCCAAAGTGACGGTGATGCCTTCTTTCTGCGCCCAGGCTTCCTGGGCGAACGGATTGTCGCCGCTGATGCCGATGACTTCGGCGCCGACAAAGTCGGAGAGTCCTTTGGTCACCGCGCAGAATTCGTCGGTGCAAACACTGGTGTAGACCATGGGGAAAAACAGGAGAACGACGTTTTTGCCTTGGTGGTCGGAGAGTTTGACCAGGTTGAGACCGTCGGCGTTTTTGGACGAGAGGGCGAAGTCAGGCGCGGTGGATCCTACGTTGAGCATATGATTAGTTTGGTTGAGTTTAAGTTGAGAGCCGTAGCGCAGCGGAGACAGCCGGAGAGATTGCGCATTTAGAGTTGAGAGAAAGAAGGACGGAGCGTCAAGGGCGGGTCATGGCTTCGGGGTTGACCCATTGGTCGAATTGTTCGCCGGTGAGGTGGCCGGAGGCGACGGCGGCCTCGCGGAGGCTGCTTTTTTCCTTGTGCGCTTTTTTGGCGATCAGCGCGGCTTTGTCATAGCCGATGTGCGGGTTGAGTGCGGTGACCAGCATGAGAGAGTCCTGCACGTAGTGATTGATGCGCTCCATGTTCGGCTCGATCCCGGCGGCGCAGTGGTGGGTAAAGGAGCGGCAGGCGTCGGAGAGGAGACGGACACTGTGCAGGAAGTTGTGGATGATGACCGGCTTGAAGACGTTGAGTTCGAAATTGCCCTGGGATCCGGCGAAGCCGATGGCGGCGTCGTTGCCCATGACTTGGCAGCAGACCATGGTCAGGGCTTCACTCTGGGTCGGGTTGACTTTCCCGGGCATGATCGACGAACCGGGTTCGTTTTCGGGGATGATCAACTCGCCGAGTCCGCAACGCGGCCCGCTGGCCAGCCAGCGGATGTCATTGGCGATCTTCATGAGCGAGCAGGCCAGCGTCTTGAGCGCTCCGGAGGCGAAGACGAATTCGTCGTGGGCCGAGAGGGCGGCAAATTTGTTGGGATTCGAGGTGAAGGGGAGTCCGGTGAGGTCGGCGATTGTTTTCGCGGCGCGGTCGCCAAATTCCGGATGGGAATTCAGTCCGGTGCCGACGGCAGTGCCGCCGATACCCAGGGACATGATACCGGGAAGGGTGGCGTCAAGGCGGGCCAGGTCCGCATCAAGGAGGGCGACATAGCCGGAGAATTCTTGTCCGAGGGTGATGGGCGTGGCGTCCTGCAAGTGGGTGCGTCCGATTTTCACGATGCCGGCAAAAGCCTTGGCCTTCAGGTCGAGTGTGTCGCGCAATTCGCGCACGGCGGGAAGGAGGTTGTGCACGACAACTTCGGCCGCGGCGATGGACATTGCGGTGGGGAAGGTGTCGTTCGACGACTGCGACATGTTGACGTGGTCGTTGGGGTGGACGGGTGTTTTCGACCCCATCTCGCCGCCGGTTATTTCGATGGCGCGGTTCGAGATGACCTCGTTGGCGTTCATGTTGCTCTGGGTGCCGGAGCCGGTCTGCCAAATGCGGAGCGGAAAATGATCGTCGAGTTGGCCGGCGATCACCTCGTCCGCGGCTTGGGCAATAAGCTTGGCCTTGTCGACGGGGAGTTTGCCGAGGTCCTGGTTGACCAAAGCGCAGGCTTTTTTGAGGACACCGAGAGCGCGGATGAGTTCCCGCGGTTTGGTGTCGTCACCGATGTCGAAGTGGACGAGCGAGCGGGCGGTCTGCGCGCCGTAGTAGCGGTCGGAGGGAACATCGATGGCTCCCATGGTGTCGGTTTCGCGGCGGGTACTCATGGGCAAGAGTGGAAAATTTGTGCTTTGGCCTGATGCTGCGGGTCTAGTCCCGAACAAAACCAAGATCTTTGTTTTTATCCCGCGTGTGCACCAGCGTCACTGCGAAAATGCGAGGGCACGCGGGCACAGGTCGCCCAGCCGCAGATTGGGGCAGGGTGGTCCCCAGGTCCTTGCTCTTCCGGTTCCGCGCGCTGACGGCGGCCAAGCAAACAACTGGCCTTGGGCCCGCGGTGTCTGCTTAAATGATCCGTCGTGAGTGTCTTGCTCTTCCCCGCGGAGCAAGCCCTGGCGTTCGACCTGTCCCACTCAAGCGACGCTCCACTCCCCATACACCTCTGTCTCCCCATTGATCATGTCGGCACATTCTCCCAAGACGCACGACGAGCTCGGCCTGACCGAGAAAATTGGTTACGGGGCGGGGGACTTCGCCTCCAATCTTTACTTCCAGTTTTTCAATCTCTTCCTCCTTTATTATTATACGGACGTCATCGGCCTTGACCCGATCTCCATCGGCACGATGTATCTGATCGCGAACTTTTGGGATGCGGTCAACGACCCGATGATGGGCGCACTGGCTGACCGGGTGCAGACAAAGCATGGAAAATACCGTCCTTTTCTCCTTTGGTTCGCGCTGCCTTACGGGTTGCTGGGCTATGCGATTTTCGCAAATCCTGATCTCGGGGAATTCGGCAAACTGGCGTATGCCTATACCACGTTTAACGTTTTTAAGATGATCTATACGGCGATCAATGTGCCGTATTCCGCCCTGATGGGGGTCATCTCGCCCCGGGAAAAGGACCGGATGTCGCTGGCCACCTATCGCTTCCTCGGGGCCTTTGGCGGCGGCTTCATTATTTCACTGCTGGTCCGCCCCCTCGTTAAATTCTTTGGTGGTGACGATGAGGTGGTCGGTTTTCAAGCCACCATGGCGGTCTTTGGAGTCCTCTCAGTTGTCTTTTTTCTGCTGACCTACGTGACGACCCGGGAGCGGGTCGCCCCGCAGCTGAATCAGAACGTGAGTGTGATGGAAGATCTCCGGTTGCTGGTCCGCAACATACCTTGGATCATCATGTTGGCTGCCGCGGTTTGCACCTTGGCCAGCGTGGCGGTCCGTGGGGCGGTCACCATTCATTATTTCAAATACTACGTGGGGAACAGCGACCAGTCGGTCTTCAGTCTCGGCCAAGCCGGCAGCGCTTTCTTTCTCAATTTTGACATCACCACAGTGTTCCTCTCCAGTGGCATGCTGGCTTTCATCCTTGGGGTCACTTTCTCGGGTGCGCTTGGCCGTCTCCTGGGCAAGCGCAATGCCTTGGCCATTCTTACTTTGGCCAATGGGTTTGCCATCATCGGTTTCTTTTTCATTCCACCCGAGAAAACCGCGCTGATGTTCGGGGTCAATCTGCTGGCCAACTTGCTGGCCGGTCCCACCCCGGCCCTGGTCTGGGCGCTTTACACCGATGTGGCGGACTACGGGGAATGGAAGTTCGGCCGTCGAGCCACCGGTTTGGTTTTCTCCGGGGCGATGTTCGCCCAGAAGATGGGCCTGACCATTGGCGGCACCATCTCCGGTTGGGTCCTCGGTTTTTTCGGATTTGTCGCCAATGAGGAGCAGAGCCCTGAATCGCTGATGGGGATCCGGATCATGTTTTGTCTTATTCCCGGTGCCTTGGCTCTGCTCAACGGCGTGATCATTATTTTCTACCCGCTCAATACGGCCAAGACCGAGGAAATGCATCGCCAACTCCAGCGGATGCGCGAGGAGGCGGCTTAAGCCCGGATGCTTGCCTTGCCCGCGTCTTGGCTACCTACTTTTTGATACAGATCTGCGGGAGAAAAAAGGATAGGACAGGCTGGTGTGGAACGACGCAGTAAAAGCCCGGGAACCCGCATGAATACTGGCTTTACAGAGGTGTGGAGGGGGAAAAAGAAAAAGTGCTCGGGGGGGGACTTGAACCCCCATGCCTTACGGCATACGCCCCTCAAACGTACGTGTCTGCCATTTCACCACCCGAGCGTTAACC
>Ga0247841_10014143_pt1 | contig 10045 bp, 5 predicted proteins | sample LaCruzMarch2015__2_FD_192410 | JGI IMG/M metagenome (GOLD analysis project Ga0247841, IMG submission 192410) | Freshwater microbial communities from meromictic Lake La Cruz, Castile-La Mancha, Spain - LaCruzMarch2015_18m | ecosystem: Environmental > Aquatic > Freshwater > Lake | place: Spain...
TATTGTTTTTCGAGGACAGGACGTCCTTTTCTTTTACCCCCACGCTCACCACTGTGCCATCGATGGGCGCCCAGATGAAGGTGTTGAGGTAATTGTTTTGCGTGCTGTCCTGGCTGACCATCTTGCCAGCCAGGTCTATCTTGGCATTCTGCTCGGCCTTTAGCCCCAGGCCGTGCTGCATTACCATATCATTGGAGCCCAGAATGCTATTGCAGAGCTCCATGTAGTGGCGCGCGATGCGCAGGTTATCGTTCATATCGCTGGAGAACATGCCACCCCGGCCTATCCCCGCTATCGCGGCGTTCAGCCGTACCATGGCGGCGTTGTAGAGGTAAAGGCTGATGTCCCTGCCGTAGATGGTGGTATCGTTGCGCAGTTCCAGCCTGTTGACGTTCTCAATCACTTCCCTGGCGGTTCCGTCGATCGTGTCGAGGGCCATTCCCAGCAGGGGCTTTGCCTCGTCGTACTTGGCTTGGTCTATCAGTGCATACACGTTTTGTATATCTTCCTGCGCCTGCCTGAGGGAAGCTACTTCAGCGCGCAGTTCCTGTATGTAGTAAGCCGCAAAAGAGTTTTCATTTTGTATCGAAAAGGCCGTATAGTTCGAGTCGTTTACAAAAGGTGCCGTATTGCCCAGGCCGGACTCGGGGTTGTTGATGGTGTCCTCCAGTATCGCAATGCAGGCTTCCAGGTCCGCCGCGGCAACATACAGCTCGGATGCCGCCCCGCTGTAGTTATCTGTTTGAAACAGGTTATGCGCCCTGGCGACCTCCTCCTGTGCCCATGCGTAAGAAGACAGCACCGTGGAATTGGGGTAATACATTTGGTAGACGGGGTTGTCATGAACGCCTACTGGTGAAACATAGATCGTCTTTTTGGGATCATTAGGATCAGTGGCTGTCCCAGTGTAGTAAACACCTGGAAACTGGGGCAACCGAGGAACCGTTTCATACAGCGTGCTGAGAGATGTTTGCACCGCGTTATTGGCCGATTTCACGTCCAGTCGCTGCGTGGTGTCGTCCAGGTAGGCCAGCAGTTGCCCCTGTTTGACCTGGTCGCCCTCCTCGACCAGCACCTGCTTGACTTCGCCGGTCCCAGCAAATCTGAGGTTATAGTAATCCGTCATTTCGAGGTTGCCGTCTACGGAAACGCTCACCACCAGGTCGCCGCGCTGAACTGCGACTTTGCGCTGCAGCGCTGCGGGACCAGAGGTCGGCGCGGCAGAGCACCCTGTCATCGCCAGTAAGAGCGCAGATGTTATGAATATGGTTAGAGGCCTGATTGTGGTTTTGGGCATATCCGTTAAATTTTACCTGTTAAGGAGTGATTAACCAAATTGTCATCTTCAATTTATCAACTGTAACAGTGAAATGTTAAGACTTTATTTAGGTAACGCGGTTTTCAACCTGAAAATGGACCCTGCTGTATACGCCGAAATGCTTATTCTGCAACTGGCAGGGTGAAGATGAATCGGCTGCCTTTGCCCGGCTCACTGCTGGCCCATATTTTGCCTTTATGTTCCTCGATTATATACCTGGCGATGGTCAAACCCAGGCCGCTGCCGCCGGTTGACCTCGACCTGGATTTATCGACACGGTGGAAGCGCTCAAATATCTGGTTGATCTCTTCAGCCGGGATGCCTTCCCCGCTATCCGATACGATGACCTGTACCAATCCGGTATTCAGGCTTGCTGAAATATTTATGCGCCCACCCGTGGGTGTGTGGGCCAGGGCGTTCTCCAGCAGGTTGAGCATGACCTGCTTGATGCGCAGGAAATCGATATTTACATGGGGGAGCCCCGCCTGGATGTCAGACATTACCTCCAACCCTTTCTCAGATGCCTTGGCCTGTATGGCAGTAATGGATTGCCTTACAAGTTCTGCAACATCCTCGGGCTGGCAGTAGAGCTTTAACTCACCGGACTCGGCCAGGCTCAGCTCCTGCAGGTCATCTATCAGCCGGGAGAGGAGGACTGTCTCGTCATATATGGATGATATGGTTGATTTATCGGGCTGCATCACGCCGTCGTTTATGGCCTCGAGGTACCCCCTGACATTGGTCAGCGGGCTCCTCAGTTCATGTGCGATGTCGGACACCATGTGCTGACGCAATTGCTCATCGCGCTGAAGGTTGCCGGCCATGGAGTTGAAACTGGAAGCCAGGTCGCCTATCTCGCTCTTATCACTGATGTCGACACGTTGTGAGAAGTCACCCTTTCCCAGTCGCTGGGCCGCCGACCTCAGCTCCTTAACGGGTGACAGTATGCGGCGCGACAGGAATAGCGTGACCAGGAAAGCGACAGCCACGGCCAGGCATGCCCCCAGTATGAAATAAATACCCAGCTGGCTGTACATTATCTGCAGTGCCGCCAGCCCGGTTTCGGACTGCGTTAAAGGCAGGATAAAGAGGAACCCTATTACAGCCGGATCGCCTGATGCACTTGAAGGCGGTTCTGCCGGCGCAGTGGGGGGCGGCATGCGCGGCCCTAATGATATAAGGGGCGGTGTTTCAGTTGGCGGTGGACCGCCCGGCTCCGGAGGTACGATATCCCGGCGTTCATGTGCAGAAGTCAGCGTCCTGCTGGCAAAGCTATCAAGGTTTACCTGGTGATCGGGTGTTTCCGTTATGGAATCCGCGATTATTTTGCCGTCAACATCGGCCAGTATTACCCTGTAGCGGAACTGTTCGCCGATCTGCTCAACCAGCAGCTGTACACCCTCCCAGCTGCCCTGGGCCAGGTAATAGTCCGTAATAACATACTGTATGCGGTTGCCGACCATGCGTTCCACGCGTTCTCCGAACAGCTGTATCTGCCCTATGACAGCCTGCCACATCATGAAGAACACGGCGCCGATGGTCAGCAGGATGACCAGCGTGAAAGCAACCATGAGACGGAACTGCAGGCTGTGTTTCAAATCATTCCTCTGATAACTTGTAACCCGCCCCGTAGATGGTCTTTATATACCTGGGGTGCTTGGGGTCGGGCTCAATTTTACGGCGCAGGTTGAAAATGTGAACGTCGATAGCGCGGTCAAAACTCTCGAAGTCATAGCCGAAAGCTTTGTCTATGATTTCCACGCGGTCGAATACCCTGCCCGGCTCACGCAGGAAAGCGCCCAGTATTTTGAATTCAACCGAGGTCAGGGCCAGTTTCTTGCCGTTCAAATGCACTTCCCTCTTGGGAAAGTTCAGGTAAAAGGCCCCGTAACGTATTTCGGCGGGGCCCCGTTCAGCCGGCAAACGCCTGAATACGGCGCGCACCCTGGCGGCCAGCTCTTTCGGGCTGAATGGCTTGGTTACATAGTCGTCGGCCCCGGTATCCAGCCCGGTCAGCTTGTCTTCGTCACGTGTGCGCGCGGTCAGCATGATGATTGGTACATCTGATTCGGACCTTAGCGTCCGGCATACCTCCACCCCGTTTAGCCCGGGCAGCATGACATCCAGAACGACGAGGTGTGGCTGCTGCTCCCTGAAGGTTTGCAGGGCTGTCAGGCCGTCGTAAGCGGTCAATACGGAATGACCGTCCCTCTCAAGGTACAGCTTGACCAGGTCCACCGTCTTGGCGTCATCATCGACGACCAGGATTTTCCTTGCACTCATAAATAAGGTTGCCTGCAAATACTATAAATCAAACTATTGTGGCCGTGCCACTGTTATGAAAGCTAACAGAAGATTATTAAGTAAATATTAAGCGCAAGCAAACCGAAAACCTACCATACGGCGTTGATAGTCGCATAATTATCTTGACATATATGCAAATATGTAAGAAAATGACATTAGTGACATTCATAACTTTATGATATCGGGTAAAGGCAGGTGGTGGCCCCGGGGATATCAAGAAGGTCACAGCGACTAAATATTGGGAGGTTGAGACATGGGAAAACAGGGTTTCGCAGGGATATACAGGTTCAAGGGCATTTTAGGGTTGTGTATGTGTTTGGCAGTGGTTTGCCTTGTTATTGCCGGGTTGCCCGGCTGTTTGCCAGGAGGGGGGCCGAAAATTCAGTCATTAACATCTGACCTGCCGGCATTACAAGACGGCGGTATTGCCACATATAGTTACCGGATATTGGATGCCGACGGGTTTCAGCTGACTGAGGCAGGCAATGTCATTGCAGTAAGCAGAGGACCCCTGTCCTCGACTTACGACGGTATCACCAGGGGCTTGCCCGGCAATACTTTGAGAGCAGGTAACGATGATACAGTCAAAGTCGTCCTTGTAGCAACAAGAGGGCAGGCAAAAGATGAGAAAACGCTGGTGCTGAAGTTTTCCTCTGCTCTTCCGGCGAAGCCAGAAGCCACGGCGGACGGGGTACCGTGGTCTGATAATCGTGTACCACTATGGGGGCCTCCGACCACGGCACCGGTGTCTCCAACTTCACCTGCTTCGACGGCAACGCTGCCCGAAGCATCTACAACCCCGTACCCGCCTGATTTCTTCAAGTGCCCTGACAGTTGCAGCCACTGCCTGACACCGGATGAGGCAGCAAGCCTGGGGTTTAACGCGAAGTGCTCGGATCAACCCTGTTACTTCTCCCCTAACAAAGATAAATTATGGTATTGCTACAGCGAGCCTGCAGGATATTGCTGCAAGAGAGGTCCTGCCGGAATGGCCGGCCAGGTCATAGAGGCCACCAAGTCCCAGTGTGCAGGATCGGGAGGCGACTACTGGTCCCTCAGCGAGGGCGAGGCAATACAGGCCTGCCTGCCTACAGGCTATTGCTGCAGGGAAGGCCAGATTGGTGGCCCGATGACCAAGGATCAGTGTGCACTGGTGGGGGGCTCTTTCTGGTCTCCCAGCCAGGCCGAGGTGATACAGGCCTGCCAACCGGTGGGCTATTGCTGCAGCAACAACCAGGTCACCGGCCCCGTTACCCAGTCCCAGTGCGCAGGATTATGGTCTACAAGCCAGTCCGCAGCAATGCAGGCCTGCCAGCCCAAGTGTTATTGCTGTGTCAGGCCCGGCACGTCCCCTCTGAGCAGGGCTGCCCCTGCCCCGGGCAGGGTCTTTGAGACCACCCCATCTGCATGCGCCGCGCAGGGAGGCAGCTGTTCCAGCACCATGGAAGGGGCACAGCGGGCCTGTAATCTTTCGTGGTGATGGTTCCTGTTGGACTGTGTAAGAAAACCATTCTGTCGGAGTAAATCGGAGGTAGTGTAATGAGGAAATCGTATAAAGGAACAGGCCGGAGGGCTGCAGGCTTTTTCAGGCTGTTATTGGGCATAATAGTTACATTGACACTTGCTGCGGGCAGCATGGCGCTGAATACTCAGCCTGTACAGGCTATAGTTGTTACTCCTTTAGCAGGATATACTCAAGACTTGTACGAATGCCAATCTTATACATTTCAATTTGGCAACGCTGCCCCTTTTTGTCCGGGGGGTACGGGACCGAAAACAATTTACTATGGGTTGGCTGGGATTGTGCCGCCGGATGCGACGTGGGATATGAACACCGGGGTACTTACAATTTGCCCCAGGTTAGGTAGCAGTGCGGGAGGTGTGTTAGGTGTCTATACCTTTGTTGTTTGGTGCACCGAGCTTGATCCAACTTGCACTCCCACGGCATGGTGGTCTACCAATGTGGCGAACTGCGTCTTTACTGTCAAACCACCTAATGCATTTACCCCCCTTTCCATCACACCGGTGAATTACCAGGTGGCGTGGGAGAATATACAATTCAACATGACACTTGCAGCCACCGGTTGTTCGACTACCCCGGCGTATAACTGGGCCGTGACCGGCTTGCCTGCAGGGTTGACCTTGACGAACGCCACCCTCGGGACCATCGGCGGTATCCCGGCACCGGGCACCTGCGGCTCCTGGCCCGTGAACGTTACCTGTACCGATACCAGCATGTGCCCCACTGCGGGTTGCTGCCCGCCCATGAGCCAGACCTTTACCCTTATCGTAGATTGCTACGCCAATTACTATGCCCTCTACTCCGCCGTCTCGGGTTGCGATTTTGAAGTTGCATGCGGTCCCGGCCTGACGTCGGGCCAAACACAGGTGTGGATCGACGGCAATAAGGAGGCTACCCTTACCGGCGGCCAGTCTGAAAAGTTCACGTCGATCCCTTGCGAAAAACATCTGGTGATGGTCGAGAAAACTTTACCCGGCCCTAACCCCGACACAAGTTTTGAATGCATCGGGCCTAATTATCAAGTTGTGGACGATGTCAACAATTACGTCTACTTCAATTATGCTCAAAAAGTGTCTATCCAGACACGCACTGACCCCGGCGGCGCTGCCCAACTGCCGGGAACAGGGTCTTACGCCATCGGCAGTATTTTCAGCACTTCCGCACCGGGCGTCGTTGAGACTGATTTACAGAACGGCATAAAATACTCGTTCCGTGAGTTCAGGCTGCCGGACGGTACCACGCGCCCTAACAGGGAACTATGGTTTACGGTCGACAGGAAAGGGGACGTCACAGGAATCTTCGACACGTACTACAGGCTCACACTGAAATCTGATAAACCCTATAAGGTCAATGAGACATCCTGGGAACTTAAGAATAGCGCTGCCAAGTATGACCTTGCGCTGCAGGCAGTACCGATGGATGGTATCTTAGGTTTCCTGGGCGCTTTCTGGAAGCCGATGAACTCCAGCGGCGAGATACAAATGAATGGCCCGCAAATGGTGGAAATCGGGTGGGCCCCTGACTACACGTCTCCGGTAATCATAATAATCATTATATTGCTAATCGTAGCCGCCGTAGTCTTTGTCCTGTTGCGTAAAAAGAAGAAGCAAGACGGTGCGGTGGGTACAGCGGTCAAGTCTGCCTCCACGCCCCGACCCGCAGTGGAGACGCCCGCAGAAACTGCCCCGGTAAAGCCAGCGGCAAGCGCTACGCCTGAAAAGAAGGCTAAGTTGAAGGCTGAATCGAGGGCTGAAAAGAAGGCTTTGTCGGAGGCTGAGTCGAAAGATAAGCCCAATTTCTGCCCTAAATGCGGCAGCTCGGTTGACGAAGGTGCCAGCTTCTGCAAGAAATGCGGAAATAAATTGTAACAGGGTTTAGAGACAAGAAAAGATGGGGCGGACTGTAAAGTCCGCCCCTTTAATATGGCTTAACGGTGATGGGCGCACCCGAAGGTGCGCCCCTATAGTAAATTAAACGGTTGGCGGCGTGAGCGTCAGCAGCCGCCTGGTGATCTCGGGGTATTTAGCAATGAAGTGTAGCTCGTCCTCGGTGAGTGGGGTCTGTGCCTCCACGTTGGCGTAGCGCACGAGTTCAAGTATCTTGCGTGCCTCGCTGGCGTTGGCGAAGGAGACCTCCATCTTGCCCATGATGTGACTGAAGCCTGAGATGCCTGTGTATTCACCGGAACAGATGAGCCTGCCGGTCTCGACCAGCTCAGGTTCACCCCTGCCAAGCTCCTCGAAATTGTAGAGCTCGTAGTTCTCGGGGTCCTTGAGCACGCCGTCGGCGTGGATACCTGAAGAGTGGGCGAATGCATTTTCGCCCACTCCCGGCTGGTTGAGCGGTATGGGTACGCCGAATGCCAGGCTGGCGTACTTGGCAAGCTTATAGGCGCGGTTTAGCTTTACCGGCCTGCCCAGCCTGTATTTATTGGCGAAACCCCTCGATTTAAGCAGCGCCAGCACGCATGACAACAAATCGGCATTACCTGCCCTTTCCCCTATCCCGTTGAGCGTGGTATTGATATAGGCGTCCTGGCCGGCATCTACAGCAGCCTTGGCCCCGGCAATAGAATTGGCAACCGCCATCCCCAGGTCACCGTGGCAATGTATTTCCACCGGCATCGATGTGGCATCGGCAATCTTTGAGATGGTCTCGTAGATGGTGAACGGGTCGTCGTAGCCCAGTGTATCGCAGTAGCGGAACCTGTCGCCCCCCGCCTCTTTGGACTCACGGGCAAAATCGACCAGGAAATCTACGTCTGTGCGCGACGCGTCCTCGGCATTGACACCAACTGCCTTCGCGCCCAGCCTGTTGGCCAGTTTGACCGCTTCGACCATCTGCTCCAACACGTCCACGCGGGATTTGCGGCCCTTGAATTTGCCCTGGATCATCTGCTCTGAAGTCGAGATGGAGAGGTTCAGATACTCGATTTCCGGCACCATCTCGAAGGTTTTCTCGACATCCTCGGAGGTTGCCCTTATCCACCCGCTGAGGCGGATGGGCCTTAGCACGCCCATGCTGGCCAGTTCGAGGTTTGCCCGCAGGTAGTTGTTCTCGTGATTGGTCGTTGGGAAGCCGAATTCCGACTGGAAGACGCCGAAATCGTTGAGGTACATGTTGATCATGGTCTTCTGCAGCTTGGACAGGCTCAGTCTGGCGGTCTGTACGCCGTCCCGGTTGGTAACGTCGATGAAAAATATTTTAGCCATATCACGTATCCTGCGATCTGATCGATTAGCTATTATATCATCGCCGATACCGGTGCAGGCAATATTTCCCATACAGGAAGGATGTTCAATGAAAAGCCCCGGTGCAAGCTACCTTGCACCGGGGCCAAAGAGTTCTGAGAGTAAATTACCGGCGGCTGGCCAGCAGGATAATGACTATGATAATTACGATGATAAAGCCGCCGATGATGAGCCAGATAAAGAGAGGTACGCCAGGGGCGGGAGGAGGGGTTGGCCCGCCTCCAGGAGTTACAAACGAGGTTATTGTCCCGTTGACCGAGCGGCCGCCCCCGGTCGGGTTAAGAGCGACTGCGCGGTAATAATATGTCATGCCCGGCGCGAGTCCAGTGACGACACTGCTGAAGGCGCTGCTCCTGTTAAGCGTCTGCATTTCGGTGGTATTGCCGAAATCCGCCGTGATGCCGTATTCAAACCAGACCTGGGCGGTTGAGGTTGTCCCGATATCCTGCAGGTAACCGTTCAGTATGGCGCTGGAAGTTGTAACAGAGGTGACAGGGTACGTGGATACGGCCAGGGTCGAGTTTGACACGGTGCTGAATATCTCGGTGGAGCCGTAAACCTTGAGGTTGTCAGGCGTCTGGGCGACGGCCTGGAAATAATAGGTCGTTCCCGGGGTCAGCCCCACCACCTGGTAGGAAACTGTACCGGGCGATGTAACGGTTTGAGGAGCGGCCACGCCGCCGAAATCCAGGGTCCTGCCGTAATTGAAATACACCTGGATGGAGCGCTGGCCTCCTAGCGAGTTAACGTATGCATTCAGTGTGGCTGCTGTTGTGCTGATCGAGCTGGCTGCGCTGGTTGATAACGATACAGGTGATGAAGAAGTGGTCTGGAATGTGCTGTACTGCCCGTACACGTTATACCCGTTGGAGAACGCGGCGGCGCGGTAATAGTAGGTTAGCCCCGGTACCAGCTTGCTTACGCTGTATCTGAAGCTGCCCGGTATGCCCATGTTCTGCTGGGGCGTCGAGCTGCCGTAAGTTGTGTCGGTGCCGTACTCGAACCATACGTATGCAACACTGCTCGCACCCATGGAGGTCAGGTAACCATTGAATGTGGCTGACTGGGCTGTGACACCGGTGGCCGCGCTCGTGCTGACCTTGATACCCGGGGCAGCCGTGGTGGTGAAGATGCTGTCAAACCCGTGGACGGTCATGCCTCCGGCCTGTGTGGGCACCGCTAGTGCACGGTAGTGATAAACGGCGCCGGGGTTGAGTCCCTGCAGGGTAAAATTGAAAGTGCCGGGCGAATACATGGTCTGCATGGTAGTGGTCTGCCCGTAGGAGGCCGTCGGCCCCCATTCAAACCAGACATAAGCGTTGCGGTATCCTCCCAGTGACTCGAGGTAGCCTACCAGGGTGGCAGAGTTGTTGGTCACCCCTGATACGGAACCGGTGCTGACCGCCAGGCTGGCCGCCCCGGGAGTGCTGAAGCTTTGCGGGAGGCCGTACGCCGTAGAGACACCTATAACGTCAGGCTTGGCAGCGGCACGGAAATAATACATGCTGTTGGGACCAAGCCCCGATACCTGCATACTGAAAGGTCCCGGCCCGTAGACAGTCTGCTGCACGGTGTTGCTGCCGTAGCCCGTAGAGCTGCCCCACTCGAACCACACGGTAACGCTGGTGTACGGACCCATGCTGGAAAGGT
>Ga0247841_10014146_pt1 | contig 10044 bp, 7 predicted proteins | sample LaCruzMarch2015__2_FD_192410 | JGI IMG/M metagenome (GOLD analysis project Ga0247841, IMG submission 192410) | Freshwater microbial communities from meromictic Lake La Cruz, Castile-La Mancha, Spain - LaCruzMarch2015_18m | ecosystem: Environmental > Aquatic > Freshwater > Lake | place: Spain...
AAATTTAAGATTATAATAAAAGGGAATATAACAATATAGTAGGCATCCACATAAATTATAAAAAGAGAAATATAATTCAGGCAAATCACCATTAGCATTTGTAATGAACTGGACAATTTGAAAGACACAAATGTCACGAAAATGGAAAATAAAAGCAGTAATATAACCTCTTGATATATATTGATTAAACAATTAATAAGTAAGAAATAGAGATAAAAATAAATTAAACCAAAACTAATCATAGAAATCGTAATTCTGACAATCTCTTTCATTTTTTTTAATGAAACAGATAGAATGATCAATATGATAAAAGGTATGAAAATTAGGAAGTGGCGTATAGCTTCAAATTGAAAAATTGTATTAATTTCAGGCAATTCTTTATCGGATGCGATTTGTTGTTGGCCAAACAAGGCAAAAATATCATTTAGCCTGTATGAAAACAGCAGTAATAAACCACCGATAATAAAAAGAACACCCAGGATACTTACTCCACGTTTGACAATATAGTCGCCTAGTTTGACTCTTCTCTTTCCTGAATTCTTGTCTCTTGTAATTCTTGAAGCATGCTGAATGCCTCCTGTTCCAGTTTGGGGAATGTTTTGATTGTTGCTGTTTTCCAAAATATGGGCAATAAATGATGAGGCAAATTTAAACAATAAAATATATTTATTACTAATCAATGCTAAAGTTTAGCTTAGCATGAATAACTAAAGTTAATCTGAAATGAATCAACCCATTCTTGCTACATACATTTGATATTCAACATGTCAAAAAATTTTGTTTTATTCAATTATTTTTGTAAATTAGATTCGAATTAAGGTATTTGTATTTTTGACCTGAATGCAATTTATGACAACCAGATTTTTTACATTCAGTTTCTATATCACGATTGTATTATTATCTTTAAAGCCATTAATATCTCAAAACCAGGATATGGCAGGCTTTTCAAGTAGTAACTATGCTGGATTAAGTTCAATCTGGCTAAATCCGGCAAATTTCCTTGACTCAAAATATATTCAGGATTACCATATTTCAGGATTTCATCTTTTCTTAGAAAACAATTGCTTTTATTTGCCAAAGCAAGATTACAGGTTTTCCAGGTTTTTTAATAATAAAGCAGAATATCCAACTTATCCGGTGAGTTATAAACCAACGGAAGAAAGGTTTTACAAAGATTATTACAACCCTGAAGATAAAAGCGCATTTCTCAATATGAAATACCAGGGATTGGGATATATCTTCAGATTTAAACGAAGTTCTTTTGGCCTTGCTTACAATTTACGTTTTCTGCTCGATTGTGAAAAAGTACCTTATCATGTCATGAAAACTTTTATTGAAGGAGTTGATTTCGTTCCTCTTCATCAAATCAACTTTAATTCAAAACCATATCGTGCCGGAATTCTCGGATTCTCAGAAATTGCATTGAATTATGGTTTTAGGCTATTCAACCAGGGACTCGTCAAAACTGGCATCGGGATCAATCTGAAGTTTCTAAGCAGTTTCGCAGGAGCTTATATCCGGAGTAAGACATTTAATTATGTCATTCCTAATGACAACCTTCTGCGTGTCTTCAATCTTACTGGTGACTATGGCTATTCATTTCCTGTTGACAGGTACAAATACAGGATTGATGCAACTGAAATTTTCAGCAGGGGAATAGGTGGAGCAATAGATATAGGATTTACTTACATAAAAAGCGGACCAACTGTTTTTATGGGTGGGAGTAACCTCAACTTTAATGACAAAAGCAGGGATTACCGATACAAATTAGGATTCTCGCTGATTGATATCGGGTTCATCAAATTAAACGGACAGGGGCATGTATTCAGTTTCGACCAAGACACGGCTTATTGGTTAAATATTGACTCATTTAAAGGAAAAAGTCTTATTCATATAGATACTAATATCAGCATTCAATTTCTAGGATCCCCTTATGCCAGCGAAACAGGAGATAAATTTAATATGCTGCTTCCATTTTCTGCTGTTTTGCAAGCAGATATAAATATGGCTGAAAACTTTTTCATAAATGCCACTTTAATATATGGTTTTAAATTTAATCAACCTTCTATCAGGCATCCTTTGGTGCTAACGCTGTCTCCCAGATATGACAGAAAAGAATTTGGAATTTTCATACCCATTACTTTTTATGACCTAAGTAAAGTACGGCTGGGCTTTGGTTTAAGGATATTCAACCTGTTCTATGCGGGTTCAGATAATTTGAGTGGTTTATTTCATTTTAAAGATTTCACCGGCATGGATCTTTATTTCGGATTTAAATGGGGTATCATACCCAAGATAGGGAAATTTCATCGTAAAGGTCAAATTTTCAAACCTAACAAATGTTATAAGTTCAGGTAATTTTCCGCACTTAAAAAAGTCCATAGTCCCAAGCCATGTATGTAATCCAATTTGAAATTTGTCACTGGGGTTGTCACTTCAAATGTAACGACCTAAGTTTAGGGGATAGCTTTGAAGTAATTGCCACGACAAGCAGTGTCATACTTCCTCCGAAAATAACAGAAGGAATAAGTCCCATGATCCTGGCTGCCAGGCCGGATTCGAAAGAACCAATTTCATTAGATGAGCCGATGAATATACTTGTTACTGAAGCTACCCTTCCCCGCATTTCGTCAGGGGTATATAATTGAAGTATAGTACCTCGGATAATGACACTGACATTATCAAACATCCCACTGATCATGAGCAGGATAAGTGAGAGGTAAAAGAAATTGGAAATCGCAAACAGTATCATACAAACGCCAAAACCTGCAACTGCCCAAAGTAATTTTTTCCCTGCATGATGATTTAAGGGAAAATGGGCAAGAATTAATGCCATGATTACTGCCCCGGCAGCAGGGCCGGCTCTTAAAATCCCCAATCCTTCCGGCCCAACATGCAGAATTGTTGCAGCAAATACCGGAAGCATGGCAACAGCACCGCCAAATAAAACCGCCAACATATCCAACGAAATGGCCGAGACCAGTATCTGTGTTTTGAAAACAAAGCGAACACCGGCAGTAAGTTTATGGAAAAAACCTTCTGTAAATAATCTTTCAGGCATTGGCTTTTTGGAAATATTCATAAATAATAACAGGCTGATAAACACAAAAACCACCACTGTAAGATAGGCCACTTTAATACCGGCAAAACCATAGATCAAACCTCCGATTGCAGGACCAGCCACTGTTGCAATATGCCAGAAAGTACTGTTCCAGGTAGTAGAGTTTGCATACAATTCGCGGGGTACAAGTTGTGCCATCAGTGCTGATTGGGCAGGGAAAATAAATCCTCGTGCTATACCCGTAATAAAAATGATAATATAAACCGGGAAGGCATGAAACGAATCAAACAGGTAACTGAATCGAAAAACCAAAAGGAAAAGCGCTGCTGCACATAAAAGATAAACCGCATTTGCCAGGATTATAATTTTCTTACGATTAACTATATCAGCAACATAACCTGCAAATAAAGCAATACAAAGGAAAGGAATAGCCTCGCTTAAACCAATCAGGCCTAAGGCAAAAGGATCTTTTGTAATTTCATAAACCTGCCAACCCACAATTACAGACTGCATTTGAAGACCAAAAGTGAATAAAAACCGTGCAAGCACGAACGACCGGAAATCTTTTATACGTAAAACGGCGTAAGCATCGTTATTTTTGGTTTTCATTGGAAGGAAAAAGGCTAACTATTTTGGGCAAAGATAGCAAAGAATTAGTACTTAAAGTGCCTGAAGTTTGGCGTACTTAAAGTTAAAACACTCGCATATTATCTGTTTAATTTATGATACTCCAAGTACTCTAGGCACTCTAGGCACTTTAAGAACCAATCCAACATATGACATTTTCCATTTGACATCCTGATTTTGACATTAAATAGAATGTAAAAATGAAGATGTAAAATGTTAAATGTAAAATGGTTAAGTAATAAGTTTTTTAGGTACTCCAAGTACTTTAGGCACATTCTTTCAGAACCTTTTCGTATAAAAATGACAATACGGTCTTGATCCTTTATGTTCGTAATAATCCTGGTGATAATTTTCAGCTACCCAAAATGAACAGGATTTAGACACTTCTGTGACCACTTTAAAACCTTTTTCGTTAAGTAAATTTATGAGCTTGTTGGTGATTTCTTTTTGTTCGTCGTTCAGATAAAAAACCGCTGATCGATATTGTTTCCCAACATCCGGGCCTTGTCTGTTTTGTGTGGTAGGATCATGGATTTCGAAAAACAACCTGGCCAATTTCTCAAAAGTCGTTTTGGAAGGATCAAAGATTACCCGAACTGCTTCGGCATGGCCTGTTTGTCCACTACAAACCTCTTCATAAGTTGGATGTTCTTTTTGCCCTCCAATATAACCGACTTCCGTAGAAATAACACCTTCGGCTTTCTGAAAATAAAATTCCGTTCCCCAAAAACAACCACCGGCAAATATAGCCCTATCAGTTTTTATCGCTTCATCTTCTGAAACGAAGTTCAGGGAAATTGAATTGACACAATGTCTTGTGTTTTTAGATGTAAAATCTTCACCATAAAAGACATGTCCAAGATGTGCGCCGCATTTTGCACACATTATTTCAGTACGCATTCCATCTGCATCAGTTACTTTTTTCACGGCATCCTTTATTTCATCATCAAATGATGGCCAGCCACAACGGGCATCAAACTTGTCTTCAGAACGGTACAAAGGAGCATCGCAACGTTTACAGGAATAGGTTCCCTGGCCATCAAACTTATAATATTTACCGGTAAACGGGGCTTCTGTTCCTTTGTTGATAATTACTTTTTCTTCTTCTGTTGTCAGTTTATTATATTTCATGGTATCTGAATTTTTAATTTGAGATCTTGCACAAGCTGTTAAAAGCAACAGACTGATTATGTTAATTAATACGAGCAGAGATATTGCTTTCATCAAATGAGGAAAATTATTAACAAAAATTAGATTGGTTATAATTAACAAAAATAATGCCTGAAAAACTTCTTCTAACGTCCTCATTAAACTCCAAATATTGAAACAATTGAGAGCCAAAATAATCCCGAAGGGATGACAGGATTATAGATCAAACAATCGAGAATCAATAAAATCCTGAAGGGATGACAGGATCAAATAATAATGTCAACCCTTCGGGTTTTAAAACATACGAGTTCAATTATCTATAATCATTTCATCCCTTCGGGATTGAGGAATCACAAGTAACTTTAAATTTGCGGAAATTTATCCCGTTTACAGTATAAAAACGAGGATAAGGTGAACAAACGACGAAAAGAGTGGATGTTACAAATTAATCGATGAGTGTTCTCGTGACTTCACCCAAAATCCCAATAGCTTGCCTAAGTTGGTCATCAGAAAGATAAGGAGCTGGTCCAAGGCGAAGTGAATTGCCACGGTAATCTGTCAATACACCGGCATTTAACAAATTCTTATGTATTGCTTCTGCCTGTTCTGAGTACAAAACCAGGAAACCACCACGGAGATCAGGGTTGACATCTTCGTGAGTATGGATCAGATCTTTCGGCAAGTCAAGATTACTGAATTCTTCCAACAGAACGGAAACCTGGTGCTGGTTTATTTTGCGAAGAAAAGTGTCTGTCAGCTCATAGTAATTAAAGAAGTCAAACACTTCCGCTGCACGGTAGTGGCTAACCGGGTCGTAGGTAGAACCTGCGAACAAGTCGGGGCCTTCACCATATTCCACGATACCGGCTTTCTTTTTTGCCAGCAAACCGAATTCACTGAACCAACCGGTAATAACTGGCCTTCCCCTGTAATTTTCCGGGAATCGCATGAAACAATTACCCTCGCCCAGTTGGCAGTATTTATAACCTCCCCCGATGATAAAGGCATTTTCGAGGGCATTTTGCCTGATTGAAAAAGGAACTACATTCAGGGAATGGTAAACATCTACAAGCAATTCAATACCTCTGGCCAGGCAATTATCAGCAATTTGCTTCAACCCGGGGTTAATCAGTCCGGATTCGAAAAAAACGGAAGAAATCAATACAGCAGAAACACGATCATCCAGTTTAGAAATTACCTGCCCTGCAATATCATTCACCGGTAAGGAAGGAACCCTGCAAATTTCAATACCCTCTTCTCCCAGTCTGGAAAGTTGCCTTCTGATGGTATGAAATTCTCCATCGGTGGTAATTAGCTTAGGCTTAGATTTAAGGGGAAGTGCCGATAAAAAGCGGATCAATAGCTCATGGGTATTGCCGGATAAAGTGATATGGCCATTTTTATCATCGAGCAATCTGCGAAAACCTTCTCTGACGTCATCTGCTTTTTCAAAAGCTCTTTCCCATTTTTCATCGACTAAAAATGCTGCTTCTTCATAACATTGACGAATACCAGAAAATGCCACGTCAGGCCAAGCCTGATGAGAATGTCCAGTAAGAAGCAACCTCTCAGCGACAGCAAAATCCTGGTAATATGCAGCCAATTTATTTGGGTGCCCTGTCAAATCTTCGATTGAAAAACTCATAATTTGAATTCAGATCGGATTATCCATAAATCAGGAAATAAAGGTATAAATAAGGAATTTTTAAGATATTCAACACCGGCAGAACCTCCAGTTCCTATTTTGGTTCCAATCGTACGTTCAACCATTTTGGTATGACGATATCGCCATTCCTGTATTCCTTCATCAAGATCAACCAGCATTTCGCATAAATTTGCCATTGAAGTATTGTTGAGATATATGTCAGTCAAAACCTGGCGAACTGCTTCTGATGGCTGTGTTGACAAGGTCGGGTTGCTTTCCAAAATAGTGGCAGGTATGTTGTAACCCAATGAATGCAAGTATCGTAAAAAACCCATCCATAACGAATCTGAACGAAATCGTTTCTCCAAAATATTTCGTATCGCTGAACCTTCGGGAAAACGCTGAAGATGAATGTCAGATTTTAATCCCAGTACATATTCCAATTCGCGGAATTGGTGAGATTGAAATCCACTGGCTGATTCAAGATAATCCCTGAAGGAAAGGAATTCCAGTGGAGTCATTGTTTCCAGAATATCAATCTGATGAACCAGCACTTTGAAAATCGTATTAATCCTTTTAAGGTTATGAATTACACGAGGAATATCCCCTGTCTTTATTCGCTTAACGATAAAATCAAGCTCATGGAGGATTTGCTTGAACCAGAGTTCATACGATTGGTGAATAATAATGAATAAAGTTTCATCATGTTCGTCAGGTGATTTTAACTCCTGAAGCGAAAGAAGCTCCTCGATCTTCAGGTATGAATTATAAGTTAATGGCATAGATTGAATTTCGGTTTAAAGATTATTGATGTGTGATCACTACAAATATCTATTAATTTTCGTAGTTAACTTCTAGTTTACCAACAAATAAATTCTGCAACAATCGTTAATCTGTTATCAGTGATTGATTAGCAGTCTTGCTTACTATCGTATATTACTAATACCTAGAAAATGCAATAATATATGCCGATTACAGTATAAAATTATCCCCAATGCAACATTTTCTTTTATATTTTTGTTTCAGACGAGGATAAAAGAGGGTCACTCCCAAACCGAAAAATCAAAACTCTTAATGTAGGTAATGAAGTTGCTTATCTTTTGTCTGTCTCCTTGATTGAAAAGCATATGTTCACAATCGAACAGCTTTCTGCTATCAAGTTTTTTCGAAATAGCAGCATTATATAACTCTTCTTTCAATTGAACTGTATTTTTAATTCCCAGTTTGGTTTCAAGATAACCAAAATCAGGCCTGGAAAAAGAAGATAAAAATATAAAGTCAAAAAAGTCCCTGTCTTTCTTTCGTTTTATGGCTGTAGCTATTTTGGTCGCAAAAATAACTTCTACAGGAACAATTCTTACCGGGATAACGACTTCAAAACCGTTAAGTATTTTAATCTGATGCTGATACAGATAATTTTGAGGTTCTGCTTCAATCTTTATAAAGAATTTTGCTTCTTTATGCCTACTTAATCCCAGTTCAAATTTCAGCTCGGGAAAAACTATTACTCTTCTGAAAGCGAATAATCTTTTGTCCTTTTCCGAATCAGCGACCTCGGATTTAATATTCATCTTGTTCAATTCCCTCACAACATGATCAGTCATTTCGATAAACTGATTTCTATCAAGATTTATGCAATCGAAATCAAGGTCTTCCGAAAAACGCTTTATCCCATAAACATAACGAAGTGCTGAACCACCAAGAAAGTTGATCTTTTCAGCATGTTTTGCTGAAAATAAAAACCTCAACATGTGAAAATGAAAATATTCTTTAACCATCTGCTCATAAAATTCTGATCTTCGCAATTCAGTGGGATAATATCGTATTATTTCTTTTAAATCAATCATTTGCAATATATTTTTTGGATTAGTTTTAATTTATTTTCCAATATTATAACTTTCATCCTGTCGGCATATTGGTAACATTTGTTCCAGTCAAATTCGGTGTTTAAAATATAATCATTTAATCGGAGATATTCCAAGTCTTGCTTTGTCTTGTAGAAATTAAAACTGTACAACATATCCAGCAAGGCTTTTTCCTTTTCTGCCATCTGAATATTTCTTTTCATTCCATTGACTATTATTTCTGTCAAAATGTACCCAAAGAACAATTCTTTTTTAACAGAATAATACTTTAAAACCCTTCCTTTGAAGCTGAAAGAAGCTGTTTTTCGTGTGGTCATTGAAGTAATATCAAGTATGTGTTCAGGAATCATTCCATAATGATTTAATGCAAACTGATGGCTGATGTAAGATGGTGAATAAATATTATTGGCAATAAGGCAATGATGGTCGGGAACTGCCAGGAAATCAGCATGGCAATACCAGCCATTCCTGATTTTTATGATATATCCCTTTTTCTGCCAGTAAACAAGGTTATCATTATTAAAACCCGGATACATCAGGTTGATTTGTTTGGATGAAAATAATCCAAGCGGATAAGTATCTTCCCTGAATTGAATAAAATTCATTATGATTCTATTTATCCGCAAATTTACGAATAAACAGAAATAAAAGCCCTATATCTTAGAAATTTTTGTTAGCTTTTGAAAATGAGGTTTTTACTATTACATCCTCGTTACATATGAGGCTAAGGAATGATAAGGGGCAGGCCTTCTCATTTAATATTTTAAAAACTGAATTGCTTGTAAACAAAATACTTTTTCGAATATATTTTATTTTTCCTGGAATAATTGGTTTTGGATGATTTGAAACCTTGTTGGTCGTATGTATAAATTGCTTTCCAGCTAATTTTCCCTTTCTTATCTACACCCTGTTCATAAACCAATTTCCAAGCCGGATCATATTTATAGGAATAACAATAATTAAGCTTGCCTTTTTTATCATAATGAGTATAATCCTTAATCAGGTAATTTGAATCGGGATAATAATTGGATTTGAAGGTCATTATTCCTTTGTCATTATAACCCGTACTTTCAACGATATTTCCTTTTTTGTTGCATTTTCTAATATATTTATACATTTTGTTGTTATCCCCAAGTTGCCTATAGATATAAATCTTGTTGCTATCCTGGTCATATTCATTTTGATTACAATAATAGGATGTGTCTTTATGTGGTTTGAGTTTTAGGGTATCCAGGTTACATTCCTGGGTTGTCACATGTTTCAGTTTGCCCTTTCCATTGTATTTATAGATTGAGCTGACATAGCCATTTGGAAAATAATTATATACCCATCGATTTTTAACTTTCTTTCCTCCTTTTTGATAACTAACGATTTCAGTGGTTTTTGTACTGTCGTAAGTCATAAGGGTTCTGTATAAAATCTTCTTGTCATTCCCCTTATAGCTGATGTATTCAATATTATTTCCTAAAGAGTCGTACTTATAAACTCGATGATGATTGATTTCTCCATTTGATTTGTAGTAATATTTATCAGTCAGATACTTTCCCTTGTAAATATTCTTCCTGGATGTTCCTGGTTTCGCATGTTTAGTAAAATTCTGCATCTCGGTAAAACGAGCTGCAGTATCAAATTTATAGATTGTCCGTTGTTTAATTGAATCATGTTTAAGTTTGCCATGCTTATAGTGATAACTAATT
>Ga0247841_10014149_pt1 | contig 10042 bp, 5 predicted proteins | sample LaCruzMarch2015__2_FD_192410 | JGI IMG/M metagenome (GOLD analysis project Ga0247841, IMG submission 192410) | Freshwater microbial communities from meromictic Lake La Cruz, Castile-La Mancha, Spain - LaCruzMarch2015_18m | ecosystem: Environmental > Aquatic > Freshwater > Lake | place: Spain...
CCTAACGGTAGGACCCGGAGGGACGTCGTACGTGCCGCACGCGTTCGCGGCCCAACGTGAAGCAGGAAGCGTGCAGATGGTCGTTACGGACCGAACGAGCGTCCTCTTTGACCAGATCTCGCTTCTCCTCGGCCTGGCGGAGACGTACACCCTCCTCGGGAATGCATCGGCCACCAACCTCGTCGTCATCCAACCCGCGGACGCGACGGCCCTTGCCGCTCGCGCCGAGGCGCTCGTGGACGTTGTCCTCGGGACCTTGGAGGTCGCGCACCTGCGGCCGATCGAGAGAGCCCCGGCCGACCTCGCTACGCCGGCGGGCGCCGTGTGGACTCCGGGTGACGAGATCTCGGCAAGCTACCTTGGGCTTGCCGCGGAAGCGTTCGAACACGTGATCAGTGCGTTCGGATCCGGTCACCGACTGGCGAATCGCGCGCGCGCCCTGCTCGTGGACGAGGTCTCGTTCCTGCGACGCGCGCTGTGGGATGGCAGCGGCGGCACCCGCGATCTCTGGGTCGCGGGCGACGCATCGCCGACGTGCTCAGCGCCGACGTTGACCGGGCAGCTTGGCGCCCTTCGCGCCCTCCTCGCCGCCGACCGAGTCCTCGGGACTGCAGCCACGGAGATCCGGTCCGTGCTCCTCGCGTTCGACAGTCGATTCTGGGATCCGGAGGCCGAAGTCTACGTGAGCCTCCTCGACCACCTCGCGTGGTGCATGACGCCGCTTGACTTCGCCATAGTCGTGAACGTCGTGCCTCAAGCCACGCGGTTCCTCGACGCCGCGGAGGCTCAGGTTGTCGTCTCCCACCTCGTTCGTCACATCGACCGCGCGCTCGACGCGGTCGATCTGCAGATTCCCGCGCGTACGCTCGACGAGGAAGGGCGCGAGCGGCTCTATGCTCCGGTGTTCGATCGCCGCGTCTGTCTCGAACCGGTGTCGCCGTTTGGCGGCCTCTCGTGGACGCGAGCCGGCGACGTCGTGCGGTACACGGTCGAGGTCGAGAACCCGACGGACGAGACGTTCCTCGGACTGACGCTCGACGACCTCCTGCCCGAAGGCGTGGGCCTGGTGGGCACGAGCCCGACGGCAACGGCCGTCGATGGGCGCGCGCTGCGCTGGACGTTCGATCGCCTTGTGCCCGGCGAAGTGCGCTCGTGGACAATCGACGTTCGCGTCGACGCCGGCCGCGGTCTCGGGGGAACGCTCACCAACTGCGCGACGCTGACGTACACGGACGCCGCGGGCGAGGCGCGGCCGTCGCGCGAAGCCTGCGCCGACGTGACGCTCGGCACGGCCGACGACGCGCGAGGCGCTGCGCTGCGTTCGACGACCGTCACGTACCGCACCGACCAAGCCATGCGGCTCGCTGTGGCTTTGGAGGACCTTGCCGACCAGGGCGGTCTCGGGACCGCGGAGGCCGACGCCCGGGCGGCGTCGCTCGCGAACCTCGGAATCCTGCTCGGTGAATCCGGCCTCGGCGTCCCGTTCTCGCTTGCGCCGATCTGGGAGGGGACCGAGACCTCGAGCGCGCGGCTGGCGGCTCTCGCTGAGGCCGCCGGGTTGCCCGGCGTGCCAAGCTTGGGTGCGCCCACCTTCTTGCCGTACTCGGGCGGCGTCCCGATTCTCGATCGTGGGGAAGGATTCATCGACAAGGCCGACGACATCACGCCCGCCGCGCTGGGGTGGACGCTGGCGCGCGAGATGCAATTCCTCGAGGCCAACGCGGAGGTCCGCAGCGGCCTTGCGGCTGCACTTGCCGGGTTCGTCTCTCTCGTCGTCGACGGCCAGGTGGCGTGGATCGAGGAGGCCGTGCGGCTGCCCGCTGATGGGGCGTACCTCGTTCACGGGATGACGCCGGAGCGGAGCGGGGACAGCGTCACGTACAACGTGAGCGACCCGCGCAGCTTGGCCTACGATCAGGCCGCGCTTCTCCTCGGCCTCGTCCGCGCCGCCGTCGGAAGTGGCGTCGACCCGCGAACGGCGCGGCTGGCGGCGGAGCTTGCGGATGGCGTCTTCGTGCAGCTTGGCCGCCACATCGCGGTGGATGGCACGCTGGTCGCGTCGCTGGCGGACAGCGGGCGGTTGGCCATGTGGGTGGATGCGGCCGTCGCGGTTCGTGCTCTGAGCGCGGTGGTCGCCGCGTTGCCGGGCCGCGAGCCTGAGGCGAGGGCCTTCATCGCGTCGCTTGCCGGGCGAGCGCTCCAGGCGCAGCCGATCGGGTTGACGGAAGAAGCGGCGAGGATCGACCTCCTCCTCGTGGCAGGTCGCGCTCTTGGCGACAACGCGCTCAGCGAGGCCGGGCTTGCGGCGTGGCGGGCGTTTGCCGCGACGTCGCGGGACCGCGACGGGCGACTCGTCGCCTCGACGCTCGCGCGAGCCGGGTGGCGCTACAGCCCGGCCGAGGCGGCTCTCGCGTTCGAGCTCCTTGGCGACGTCGCGCGAGCGGATCCAGGTTTGGCCGCCGAGGCGGCCCTTCTCGCCGCCGACATCCTGCTCGTGGATGTGCTTGAGGAACGAGTTCAGCTGCGAACCGCCATCGGATACTGGAGCGAACACGTCGGCATCGCGTGCTTCGACGCCGCGCCCGTGTTTGCCGTGCGGATCGGACCCATTCGCGGCGCCGAACCCCCGTGGACGTTGCGGCGTCCGTAACGTAGGACGTTCGCACCACCTCTCACGCCAAGAGCGCAAAGGGCGCAAAGGAGTGCAGGGGGAAGAACACGAGGGCCCCTGTAGCCAATGCGCTCGGTTCTGCCAAGGGAGCGCACCACCTTCGCGTGCGACGTTCGCGAATCTGGAACGACGTCGAACCCGAACGTCGGAGACCTAGCGCTCGGCACCAACGAACGTCGGAGGCAAGCTCCGACGCTAGAGTTCTCTTGGCGCTCCCCGATTGCCGTGCCCAAAGAGGAAGGCCTCGGCGTCTCGGCCGAGGCCTCTCGTTACTCAACTCAAGGGCTCTCTCTTCTACCAGTTCACCCCAACTCCGAAGCCGACGTGCTCAAGCCCGGACGCCTCCACCGCAAGGCTCCCACTGAAGAAGACAGATGAGCCAAACGGTACCTTCGCCTCGACGTAGGTCATCCCCCAACCGAAGAGCGAGGTCGCCGTCTTGCTGAAGTACGTGTTCGCAAGGAAGGTCAGGCCTCCACAGCAGCCGGGGCGAGTCACTTCGATCGAGAAGAGCTCCCAGTAGTCGGAGTAGACGTCGTGACCGTCATGGAGCGCCGTCGCGATCTCCTCAATCACGCTCCCGTATTGCGGGGTCGTGATGGCGTAGCGGCCCGTGTCGAGCACGGTCAACTCCTTCACCGTCACCCCATCCCACGAGTAGACGAGCCCGAAGCCGTAGACTTCGATCCCGGTGATCGACGTGAACGAGTCGTAGAGCGTGTGGTCAGGCGCGTCGGTCAAGACCTCGAGGTAGGTGTCGATGCAGATCGCCTCTCCGACGACAAGGGTCGGCGTCAGCACCACGCTCTTCGTGTCGAGAGTGAACTCGAGCTCGAAGTCGAATGCCAGCCAGGCGAGTCCGACGTCGATGCCGGTGAGGTTGACGGTGAACGAGTCAAACCCACTGTCCGTGATGTACAGAGTCGTCCCGACGTCTCCGACACAGCCGAAGCTCAAGCCGCTCACGGTGACCTTCTCGCCGGTGAACCCCTTGTTGCCGCCCGTGGCGCAGGTCGAACCGGTCTGCACCTGGACAATCGGGTTCGTGACGTAGGTCTTGTACAGCCCGGTGGCCGCATGGTAGATGATGATCCCGTCGACGTCGTCGTCCTCGATCCGTGCCCCGAACTCAGTCACGCTCACGACATCGATTGCTCCCACGCTGCCCGCGAGCCGGAACGCAGCGCCGCTCGCCGGGCCTCCCAGCACCTTGTCCGAGAGCTGGGCGAAGTAGACGCCAAGATCGACGCCAGCGAGACTCATCGTGACGATCGCTTGGGAGTAGATGAAGTCTGAGGTCGATGGTCCGAACAGGAAATCGGTCTGGATGTCGAGTACACCAAGCTGCCCAGTTATCCCGAACCCCTGCCAAACGAAGCCGCCGGCAAGGTACATCTCCGACTCGCTCGTCGCAACGAAGCCTCCGAACGAGTAGTCAAGGTGCAGGACCGAGTCGAGCGACTTGAACATATTCGTTCCCAGCTCGACGAGAACCTCGCTCGACCAGCTTCCGGAGAAGGGACCCGCCGCGAGGAGGGTGAGTCCGAAGAGCGCTGTCGCTGCTACCGCTACCACAATCATACGCTTGGTCATCTTCTCTCACCTCCTCTAGTTGGCGTAGTACGCCTTGCCCGTCCCCAGCACCCACGTCGTGATCAACGTGCCGAGTTCACTGCCCAATTCGATGTTCGCCGGGAAGAAGCTGAAGTCGGTCTTGGTGACCGTCCCCGTCACGTCGAACTCGAGCTTGACGACCGGCCCGGTCACGGTCCCCGACGTCGGGTTCACGATCACGAACCGGCCGTTCCCGCCGACGAACTGGCTTGCCAGCACGGTGAACCCATTCATGCCTGTCACCACGACGTTCGAGACCTTCGCCGCGGGATAGGTCATCCCGCCGAGATCGACGGCGAGAGACGCCAGGCCCTCCTGGGTCATGTCGGCCACGGACAGGATCACCTGACCCTTCCCCGTCGAGAGGACCGGGTCGCCGATGATCAGGGTCGCCGTCGTCGGCGTCCCGAGCCAATTCCCCATGCAGGCCGAAAGGCCCAGAACCAGGCCTGTCGCCAGCACGGCCAGAAGCGCTATCTGGATCCTTCCCCGCATGCCGTCCCCCTTGCCCAATCGTTGTCTAGCCACGGTTACTCAGCTCCCGGCCCGAGCTCGGTAATGATCCCGATGATGTACTGAGCCAGGATCTGCGCATCCGTAAGGTCCACGTCGCCGTCGTTATCCACATCCGCCGCAGCGCGCTGCACCGGAGTCCCAGCGAGGAAGCCCGTCGCAATCTGGAGACACAGCCGCGCGTCGAGCACATCGATCACGCTGTCGCCATTCACGTTCCCTTTGGCAGTCCCCTCCGCGAAGATCGTTCCCACCAACTCAGCCAACGTCGGTGTCGTCGAAGCGGTGACCGTCACCGTAATCGTCGTCCCGACCTGGGTTTGGTTGGAGCAAGCGATCCATCCTGTCCCCGGGCGGTAGAAGTACATGACGGTTCCCGGTGACATGTCGGTGAAGGTGATGATCATCTCGCTCACTGCGGCTGGGTTGCTCAACTGGATGTCGACATACGTGGCATCACCGCCGAAGCTTGGGGTGTCGGGTGGCGCGGATGTGTACTTCGCAATCGTGACGTCGGTTGTTCCGCCCGCCGTCTCAATCTCCACGGAGGTTTGGGCGCAGGGGTTCGTGACGGTATCTCCCACCCCCTGACCTGGCTCCGTGACCACGCACTCGGTCGACATGCCCGTCCAGGGGTCGAAGAGAACGTTTGCGGAGACCTTGTCACCTGTGCCGTTGGCCAGCTTCCCGGTCACCGGATCCGCCAGGCCGCCGCTCGGCCCGGAAGCACTGCCCCAGTAGTTGTCTGTGGCGTCGATATTTCCACTGAGTGACGATGCGTTGATCCCTGTTGCGTTCCCGGCGATAGAGTTCCAGCTGATGGTGAACCCGCTAACAGGAGCACCAGCATCGATGAAAATGCCCGCGGCCCACCCAGTTATGGTATTGCCGGTTATTGTTGAAGTAATACCTCCCGCTGCACCGCTCCAGTCATAGATGCCATACCCGTCCGTCGTGCCGTTGCCAGTGAGGATGTTGTCGGTGATGGACTCACTGATGGTGTTTGTCCCGGCGTACCATCCGCGAAGGCAGATCCCTCCTGCCGGGAAACCGCTGCCGATGGTGTTGGCATGTACGATGAGGCCGGTGAGGCTGACCGTGCCGTTATCCAGATACACTCCCGTGCCATACTGATGGCCAGAGCCAGTGATGGTGTTATGTTGAATGGTCACGCCGGAGCTGAAGGTGTCAATAATGCCGAAATCGCAGTTGCTGAGGGTGTTGTATTCTATAACCGCTCCGGATTGAACCCTTACCACGTTAATTCCTGTATTCCAGTTCGAGTCGGTCCGGTTGACCAAGTTGCTGATGGTGTTGTATGAAATCGACGTGACAGTGACACCAGCGTAGACCTGGATACCGTACTGCCGGCGGCTGCCATCACCGGCAATCGTATTGTGGTTAATGTTCGCAGTTATGTTGGTGGAATTCCACCCAACCATGATGCCATCGGTGAGGTAGCTCGACGCCGTGCAGTTCTTGATCTCAATAGACCTCGCAGAAGTGGCATCAGCATCTGCCCAGAAGGAATGCACTTGACTTCCCCAGGGACTAGAACCGGTCGGTATAGTCACGTGATTGGTATTCGTGCTGACAACATTGTCGATGGTCCCGCTGGTGTTGCAGTAGAAGACGCCCGCGAACTTCATGAGTGCTACTGAGGGAGTGAACCAAAGGGTCCTGTTCGTATTTAGAGAGGAGGCATCTACTTTCAGGTCCTTAACAACTACATTACCCCCGGCATTGTTGACGACCACCGCGCCCGTGCATACGGTTGACCCGGCCACCGAAGGCGTGATGACGTATGTCGTCAATGATGACGGTTTGATGACTGTCGTGGCGCCGGCCCCCTGAAGAGTCAGTGCCTTGGTGATCGTCACCTGCTCTGCGTACGTCCCCGCCGCGACGTTGACCGTGCCGCCGGCGGCTACTGCATTGATCCCCGCTTGGATCGTGGTGAAGGCGTCGTAGCCGAAGGCATGTCCGCCCGCGTTGCCATCCATGTAGGTGGAGCTGACATACACGTTCGCCGGGGCGACGTTGCTCAGGGTCGTCATCGCCGCGTCAACATACCATGGGTTGTAGGTCACACGGGCGCTGACTTTGTCGCCTGTGCCTGTGCCAACAGGCCCAGGCCCGGAAGCCGAACCCCACCAGTTGTTGACTGCAACAACCGTCCCGGCGTTGTCGTTTCTCAGGCCAAAGGTGTTCCCGGCTATGGAATTGCCCGTGATGGTGTACCCGGCAACAGGAGCGCTAGAGAGGAAGTGGATACCGTCGGCCCAGTTCGAGATGCTGTTGCCGGACAGTGTTGCCGTGACAACACCACCATCGGAGTCATCAAGAATGCCGTCGCCCGCGCCGCCAACCGCAAGCGTATTGCCGCTAACCGTTGCTGCTACCGCGGCGGGGCCATACGCGCCCATGATGATCCCCGCAGTATAGCCGCCCCCGATGGTGTTGCCGTGTACTGTTGCTGATGACACGTTCTCATCGGCAAGGCCAACCAGGTAGATCCCGGAGTAGCTCTTTCCTGGTATTGCGGCACTCACCCCGCTGACGCTATTTGAACTGACGTTCACATTGGAACCTGCTTCTTCGTTCGCAGCGACGATACCGCAATCGCTGTTCGTCACGACGTTGCTCGTGATAGCAAGTGCAGTGGGAGTCGTAACGGCCAGAATTCCACTAGATGTCCATATGTCGCTCTTTGCCCAAATAAGGTCGCTTATGACGTTATTGGCAATGCTTTCCCCCACGCCACTCCCAACATATCCCTGAAACTGGATACCGTTCTGCAGGTCAGTACTCTGAGAACCACGACCGACAATGGTATTATGGTGGACGTTTCCAATGACTGAACTAGCGGAACCTGAGTGAGATTTCACAACGATGTTGATCCCGCTTACATTCTGGACGCGGCAGTTGGAAATCTCCATGCTAGCGATATTCTGAGCAACCGATTTGACCCAGATACCGTCGGCATAACTGGCTCCTGTCGCCCATGCCACATTGGCCACCGTGACATGATCGATAAGTCCGCCACTGTCAAAGTAGAGGATGCCAGAATAGTAATACGCAGTGTACGGAGCAAGGTTTGTGATGGACGTCCCGTCAACATACAGATTCCTCAAGGTGATGTTGGCGCCATTGGCGGCAACTTCAACGATGCCTCTGTGGGTGGTTGCTCCGTAGGTGATGACCTGCGCAAGTTTGCTGCCCGCGGAAGGTCTGATGACGGTCGTGTCGCCTGCGCCTTGCACGGTGAGCGTCTTGGTGATGTACACCTGCTCGTCGTATACCCCCGCTGCGACCTGGATCGTGTCGCCAGCCAAAGCAGCGGTCACCGCTGCCTGAATCGTCGTGTAGGTCTGCCCCGGCCCCACATTGAGCGTCGCCGCCTGCACCGCGCCGGCGAGAAGAAGAACCAATGTCGCCGCTGTAGCTATCGTCCACCATCTAGTCCGCAATGTGCCCCCCTTCTCCTTGCCATCCACCCGTGACAGGAAGAAAGGATGGCCTACCATCGCGTTGTTGCTGGGAATGAAAAGACCCCGCCGCCGCAGGCAGCGCGAGCCGAGAACAAGACACAACAACCGAACACCCCACTACACCGCCTCCCCCTTGACGCCTACTGCAAAGCCACACACCTGTCCCTACCCGCAGATGGACAAACCTCTTCTGCCTCCCAGCCACGTGGGTCGAGGCGGCAATGTAGCACGGATCACATTCCGATGTCAACAGTGCGGATAGTATCCGCAAACACATACACAGAACGGGATCACTACCGCGCTCCCCAAGAAATGCCCAGCCCATCTGCGAGTGCCATCAGTGCAATGCCCCAAGGCCGTACCTGTAGCGCCGCACGCGGGTTCACGCCAAGAACGTCGAAGGCCCAGCGCTCGGCACCAACGAACGCCGGGAGCCAAGGACTGCAAGGGGAAGAACAGGGGTTCGGGATCTGATGTTTGTAGGTCCTCTTGGCGATCTTGGCGTACTTTGCGTGATGAACGGCCCGCCTCACGCCAAGAGCGTCGGAGACCAGCTTGCGGCATCACCGAACCGCCGCAAGCCCTAGCTCCCGGCACCAACGAACGCCGGGAGCCAAGGACCTGCAGGGGGAAGAGCAGGGGTTCCGAATCTGGCGTTCTTCGGCCCTCTTGGCGATCTTGGCGCGCTTCGCGTGATGAACGGGCTGTCTCGCGGTGGGCGAGCGCCTACGCTTGGCTTGACGACCGCCGCCAGAGCGACAACAATGCTCGGAGCATGACAGAGCGTGAGGCAGTCCTAGCGAAGTTGGAGGAGCATCGGACGGATCTCTCTCGACTTGGCGTCAAGTCCTTGGCCCTGTTTGGGTCCACGGCGCGGGGCGAAGCCCGCGCGGACAGCGACGTCGATCTCCTCGTGGACTTCGCCCACCCCGTGGGCCTGTTCGCTTTCCTCGAACTGAAAGGCTATCTCGAGCGGCTTCTCGCCCGCCCGGTCGACCTCGTCACGGCCAACGCCCTCCGCCCCGACTTTCGCGAAGCCATCCTGCGTGAGGCAATCCATGCCCGCTAGGGACTGGAAGGCGCGACTTCAGGACGTCATCGACGCCGTCACGAAGATCGAGCGGTACACTCAGGGCATGACTTCGAATGCGTTCCGAGCGGACGACAGGACGGTCGACGCGGTGGTTCGGAACCTGATTGTGCTTGGCGAAGCGAGCCGCCACATTCCGGAGGATGTCGAGCAACGCCACCCGGAAGTGCCCTGGGATAGGATGCGGGGCATTCGCAACGTGGTCGTCCACGAGTACTTCGGTGTGGATGCCGAGATCCTCTGGGAGACTGCGCGACACGACCTGCCCCCGTTGCTTCCGCTCTTGGAGAACGTACTGCGTGACGCGTCGTAGCCGACTCGGTGCTGCGTGTCATCTCGCCTTTGGACCAGGGCCAACGGTTTCCGATGGCAGTACGCGCCACCGGGCAAGTAGGAGCGAGCGGAATGGTGGAATCGTCGCGCGCCTCTTGGCGATCTTGGCGCGCTTTGCGTGATAAACGGCCCGTCCCTGCAGCGTCGGAGGCCAGCTTGCGGCATCACCGAACCGCCGCAAGCCCTAGCTCCCGGCACCAACGAACGCCGGGAGCCAAGGACCTGCCGGGAGAAGAACAGGGCCTTCACGTCGCTCGCCCGTTGACACGCAGGGGCGCGACGTGGTAGACCTGGGGGCTCTCCGGCATGGACCCCGGGGAAACGGGAGTG
>Ga0247841_10014150_pt1 | contig 10042 bp, 10 predicted proteins | sample LaCruzMarch2015__2_FD_192410 | JGI IMG/M metagenome (GOLD analysis project Ga0247841, IMG submission 192410) | Freshwater microbial communities from meromictic Lake La Cruz, Castile-La Mancha, Spain - LaCruzMarch2015_18m | ecosystem: Environmental > Aquatic > Freshwater > Lake | place: Spain...
GCAAGGTTCTCGACCGCATCGCACAATGCGTGGGAGTAGAAAAATCCGCTTAAATAGTCAACTCTGTCGACAGTCGGCAGATATTGCAGATATGTGCGGTTTTCGGCCATTTTTTCCATTCCACGGTGAAGATAGCCTATAACCGGTTCACAGCTCTTAATAACTTCACCGTCGAGTTCAAGAATAAGTCTCAAAACCCCGTGAGTGGAAGGGTGCTGCGGCCCGATATTAATTTTCATCAATTGTGGCTTGGAATTGGTCATCAGGATTTTACCTCCGAATTCCAGGCCAGTCTTGTGTCTTGTTGAATGTAATCTTTTCTCAGAGGGTTGCCTAGCCATTCTTTTGGCATAAAAAGTCTTTTGAGGTTTTTGTTATCTAAAAATTCTACTCCAAACAAGTCAAATATTTCGCACTCATCAAAGTGAGCACTTTTGAAAACTTCAGCTATAGATTGAATTTTAGCCGAATTTCTGTCGATTAAAACCGAAACTTTTACCGATTTATTGGTGGTAGTCGAATACAAGTCGTAAATGAGTTCTATATTATCCTGTATGTCCACAGCAATAAAAGAACTCAACATGTCAAAGTCAAATTCCGCTTCATTTTTTAATAAATGTAGCAAATCCACGATATTATCGGAATTTACACGGATTTTTTCAAACGAATTATCTTCTAAAATAAATTCGATACTTGAAAATTGTTCTTTCAGGATGTCAAAATTAGCATCAAAAGCCATATTCAAACCCTCCTGTTGGCTTACCCGAGCTCTCGTCGGACAACTCGCTTAGTTCGCTTAATTCACTTAGGCCCCAACTGTGTAGAATAAGTCCACTATCTTTTATAAGCATTTCACTTTCTTCGTCATATTTCAACTCGGTATTGTGAGAATCAATAATTTTTTTTCTATCCAAAATGGTTTCTTTTCTGATTTTCTTTTGCAGCTGAATAATGCTGTCAAGAAGTGCCTCAGGCTTTGGTGGGCACATCGGGAGGTAAATATCTACGGGGATAATCCTGTCAATTCCTTTTACAACCGAATAGCTGTCCGTGAACATTCCGCCGCCGCAGGTGCAAACGCCCATTGCAATAACGTACTTGGGTTCTGGCATCTGTTGATACAATTTTAGCAGTGCTGGAGCCATTTTATGTGTAATCGTACCGGCACAAATCAATAAATCAGCTTGTCTTGGGGTTGCTCTAAAAACTTCGGAGCCGAATCTTGCGATGTCAAAATTGGATGCAGATGTCTGCATCATTTCAATCCCGCAGCAAGAAGTAGCAAATGTCAATGGCCAAATGGAATTGGATCTTGCCCAATTGTATACAAAATCGATGCTTGAAACGATTACGTTCACTACTGCCACCTCAAAATGTTCTTTTTTATGGCAAAAATAAGGGCAAATAGTAGCAAACTGACGAATATAAAGACTTCGACAATGGCGAAAATTTGCAACTGACCGAAATTTACGGCGAAAGGAAAAAGAAAAATGGTTTCTACATCAAGTATCAAAAACATTATTGCATAATTGAAAAATTTTATGTCGTATTGAATTCTCGCATCAGAAAAAAGGTTCATCCCGCATTCGTAAGTGGTCAATTTTTCTTCTCGGGCATCTCTGGGAGAGCATATAAAGCTTGCTATTAGTGCTGCCAATGCGAACATCGACGACAAAACTATAAATATTATTAAAAAAAGTAATTCTTTCAACTAACCCCTCGTACTTTAGAAAAGTATTTCTCACTATATATTACACAAAATTTTGTTGGTATAATAGTAGTTGTTGTGAATTATTAAGACTATTTTTTTATGATTAAAAAACTAATTTATATTCTAATTTTTATTATAGCTAGTGCAAATTTTACCGTTGCACAGCCTCAAAATGCGCATCTTGAATACAATCGATCCGGTTGTTCATTCAAAAATTTCAATTTAAACAATGTACTAAAAACTGCCGACAAAGACATGCTCTTAGCTCAAAAATCAAAAACGAGAGATGATGTAAAAAAACATCTAAATAATGCTATGAAAAATTACTACATCGCTACACAAATAGACAGCTCCTCAATCGCAGGACACATTGGGTTGGGAAGGGTTTATGATCTTATGAATCTCGATAAACTCGCCAAAGAAAACTTTTTCAACGCTTTAAATATTGACCCAAATAATGCTAGGGCAAATTTCTACTTCGGCGACTTTTATTTTAAAAGAGAAGACTATATAAACGCGCTTTTTCACTATAACGCCGCGCGTAAAGGCGGGCTTTCAAAAAATTACGTACTTAATTACAGATTAGGTGTAATTTATGAAAAATTAGCTAATATAGAGACCGCAAAAATATTTTACATAAACGCAATGAAATTTCAGCCAAAAAATAATGAATTATACGAGAAAATACGCCTATTAGATGACTTAAATTATGGTGATTCACAGTATTATTTATTTAAGAAAATAAAATAAATTTTCAAATAGATAAAATGGGACATTGGGGTACAAAGGGGAAAAATGAACAGAATAAAATTTAAATTAATTTTATTGCTTATAGTAATTTTAGGGCAATTTATGAATTTTGTAAAAGCTGATGACATTATTCAGGTTAACAACCTTCCTGTGCCCAAAATCAATAACAACGAAATAATATTCAGTCAAAAAGAATATGCTCTAAATGCAATCGACCCCACCGTTTTGACCAACACATCCGGAAGCTTTTACCCTGGCCTTAGAGGCGCGGGTCAAATGGTTGTTTACACACCATTGTACGGATTTAGAACAAACACGAACGAATTTGGCTCCGAAGCCATCGTAAACGGAAACATAGTAACGGCTCTTAGTGGCGCAGATTCTATGATTCCAGAAGATGGGCTTGTTATAAGCGGACATGGCTCAGCAAAAAAATGGATGAATGAAAATATCATCGTCGGCGCCAAAGTCTATGTGAATAAAGACACCAATGACTTAACAGTATACGTGACTTCTGACAGTTTCATTTACGGTGCAAAAGAGAAAATTAAAGAAGCCGAAGAAATTATAGATTATTATAAACAATCCTCTTATATGTACGACTACAAAACCCCATGTGCTTATATTGACAAGGCAAGAGAGTATTTAGAAAAGGCACTTAGAGATTCGAAAAGAGTTCAAAAATATTCCGCATTGGCAATAGAAACGGCTAATTTGGCGCTCGCACATTCAATTCCATACAGTCAGGACGAGCTGAAAGGCACGTGGATAAGACCTACAGAAACATCTGAGGCAGAAATAGTACGTACACTTGACAGAATGCAGGCTTCTGGAATCAACAACGTCTTCGTGGAAACTTATTTTCACGGAAAAACAATTTTCCCAAGTAAAACGATGGCAAATTACAAATTCACCCAGCAAAACGAAAAATTTCTAGGGTTCGATCCTTTAAAAGTTTGGATAACCGAAGCCCACAAACGTAACATAAAAGTGAATATTTGGTTCGAGACATTTTATGTCGGCAACCAAGCCCCTTCAAGCAACCCTTCAAGCATAATTGCCGTAAATTCTTCCTGGGCAAATACAACAAAAAGAAGCTATGCTTCGGGTACTCCGACCCCTTCATTATCAGAGCACGGCGGATACTTTATAGATCCTGCAAATCCAGAAGTACAGGACTTCTTACAAGACTTAATTAATGAAATAATTTGTAACTACCAGCCTGACGGTATAAATCTTGACTATATAAGATACCCACAATCAGTTGCTGCAAAGTTCCCTGGTTATGACCTTTCAAATTGGGGCTACACGGAATATGCAAGAAATGAATTCAAAACATTATACGGAAAAGACCCGACTGAACTAGATACCAGCGATGAGCTTTGGCCAATGTGGGACAAATACAGACAAGACAAAATAACAGAATTTGTCTGCAAAATAAGCAAACTTACACGTGCAAAAAATATCTTACTCACGGCTGTAATTTTTCCCGACCGACAAAAAGCACTTGAAACAAAACAACAAGACTGGAAAAGTTGGTCTACAAATGACTACGTTGACGGGTTTACTCCGCTATTATTAACCTGCGATGCAAAAACTGCAAGCATAATGATGCAGGATGTGAATAGAAATAAAACGCCGAAAACGAATCTCTACGCTGGTTTATTTATAACTTTTATGAACGGCTCCAACGAAGATTTACTTCGACAAATACACGAATCTAGAAAAATTGGAGCAAAAGGGGTCATAGTTTTTGATTACGCACATTTAACCAACAGTTACTCAGACACACTGGCTATAAGCGTCTTTGATAAGTCAAAAATACTTTCGCCACAACTTCAATGTAATATCGTAGATCCTAATCTTAAGACTAAAAGAAGATTTTTTAGAATAAGGGGGTAATTATGCCGGAAGAAAAAACTGTACCAAAAACAAATTATCTTGGAATAATGTTCAATTGCTGCTCGGTTTACTCAAGAATTTATAAAAATAAAGCTGGTACTGCCTATGTAGGTAGATGTCCAAAATGTCTAAAAAACGTCAAAATCCAAGTAGGAGAGGGTGGTACAAGTGGAAGGTTTTTCAATGCAGATTAATGAATTAAAAAAACAAAACAAGCTTATAGAAATATTTTGCGAGCTTGCACAAATCCCATCTCCATCTCTAAGAGAGGAAAAAGTAATTGAATGGATAAAGGAATTTTCGGATAAAAACGGTCTTTCATGCGAACCAGACAATTACAAAAACCTGTTTATTAATATACCGGGGACGAATTTGGCAAAACAACCAATCCTACTGTCCGCACATATGGATGTGGTCGGTGATTTTTCACCAATAAATATTGATGTTTTTGAGGATTTTATCCAAACGGACAAAACTAGAACATTGGGTGCCGATAATAAAGCCGGAGTTGCTTGCGCGCTGTTATTAGCTTTAGAATTATCACAGAACAAAGAAGTCGAACATGGCGGTCTGGAAATTATTTTCACTAGAGACGAAGAACATGGCATGAGCGGAATTAAGCAAATTGACTTCAAGAAGATTCAGTCGAAGTATGCACTTGTGCTGGATGCGGATAAATTAGGTCAATTGCTTGTCTCTGGTGCCAGCTATACAAACGGGCTTTTAAAGGTCGAAACGGCCATCGGTGGGCACTCAGGCATTGATATTCACGACAAAAACAGACTTAACGCGGCGAAATTGATTGCAGATATAATCTCAAAAATTCCACAGGGTGTATTTTTTGCTGACGAAACCGGAACGATTACCTCAATTAATTTGGGAACTGTCATCGGCGGCAATATTCAAAACACGGTTTCCACAGTTCTTTCCGCCCATTTAATCCTAAGCGACTATATGGGCTACTTTATGGAAAACGCGGTCACCAACGTAATAAACACGAGCGCCCAAGCTTGTTACTCAATCAGAAGTGCCAGTGTGGAAAAAGAAAACCAACTGAAACAGATAATCGAAAATGAAATTTCTGGATTTAACCAAAAATACGGTGAACTAGCTAAAGCTGAAATAGTCTTTTCCCAGCACCTACCGCCATTCGAGAAGTCATCAGATGATACAATCGAAAAAATCCACACAATCGCTTGTAAAAAATTGGGAATTAAGCAAGATATTTCCTCTTTCCATGCTGGAGCTGAAACCCACATTTACGCAAAAAACAAAAACGCAAAAAATGAAACAATCTGCCCGTTTTTAGTCGGTATGGCGGATATTTTTAACATGCACTCAAAAGATGAAAAAATAGACTATAAAACATTTTTGCAAGGATATAGATTGTTAAAAGAAATGTTTTTGGTGTTTAACAAATAGTTGACCGTCATTGCTAGACGCGGGTTTTATATGTTGAAAAAATTTGAGGGCACTAAGCAATCTCCCACGTACAAGCACGTCATTGCGAGGCGTGGGTTTTCTACACAGATATTCCTTATATAAAGGCCGTTGTTTTACGTCTCGCAAAGACGTAATCTAATAATTCATCTCCCAGCTTTCTTCAATCACACGGCCAGCGCAAGTACGGCCATCTATATTACCTGAGAAACAGCCAACTACATTGCCCTCCACAGAACCATCATCTTCCTTCCATTGCATAGTGGATTCAGTACCTCCATCTGGGTACAAAGAGGGACCCCTACCGTTTGTTATGTAAAATCTAAAGATATCTCTGCCCCAGTTATTTGGTCCTTTGAGACCATTTACATCAACTTCGAGCCAACCGCAAGATTGAGACACTGCAGTTATTATGTTGGGGTCAGCAAACCAAGAATTATCATTAGAGCAATCAGGATTTGCCGCTGCCGTCCTATCAATTGTATAAGACATTCCATCCGCTGTTATAAATCTGAATGCGGTAGTATCTTCACCCCAGGTTGCTTTGGGTAAACCAGTGTATGTAGAACTATTAATTGTTACGCAACCGGATTCCCCTGCTCTGCATATTTTTACAACATTAAAATATTTAACGGCTTCTTCACCAAATGTTGCACCGGTTGTTCCTGCGGCAAATAGATCTGATTTACTCAAGTCTCCAGGACTACCTTTGTCTGTGGACATTTGGACAAGAACTTGGTTCCATGTGGTATAAGCTTTTTTTAAGGCAGTAACGTATTGAGCTTTTTGAGTATTCGCCATTAAAGTTGGGATGGTCAAAGCGGCAACAACGCCAATTACAAGAAGAGTTATCAAAACTTCTGCCAGTGTAAATCCTGCGTATGCCCGAGACATTGCTGATACATTTGATTTTTTGTTAAACATCATTTAAATATTCTCCTTATTAAAAGTACGTTGTTAATTTTATTATATCACATTTTACGATACTTTATTTAGTAGTAGTAGTAGTAGTAGTAGTAGTAGTAGTAGTAGTAGTAGTAGTAGTAGTAGTAAGGCGTTTGAGGCTGTTTACAATCTTAATAATTAGATCTGGTCATTATAACTTTCGCTTTTTTGTTGTACATTTTCTCTTTGTACCAACGGCCTAAAAAAGACTTGTCATGACCAAACACGTATTGGTCAGCCTCTGAAACATAGTAATAAGAGGCAACAATCTTGCCATTTGAGGCGTATTGGGATGATGTGTATGGGAAGCTCGGATAATTGTCTGAAAAAACATCGACCCATCTTAAATTGCCCAGTGCATCGTAATAATAGATGTTTTTCATATTGTTTTTGTATTGAATGCCGTATGCAATAAGCAGGTTGTTTTTTAGAAAAAACCCACAATATATTTTTTCAGCGTCATCTTTTTTGCCAGCAGAGATTTCAACATAATGGGTTTTATTCTCTTTATCTTTCAAAAAACTTGAGTATTTTTCTCTAAACTCTTTTTTTTGATATTTTATTACAGTAGGCTCTGCCAACAGGATATTTTGGATTTGTGCTATATTATCGTCACGCTGCAGCTGCGACTTTGAAATCCAGTCAAAAGTCAGTTCGCACTCGATTGTTTTCGAAAAACACGGTAGTGTAAAAAACATCAATACTACCAAAATTATTACTTTTTTCATAAATTTTCTTTTCACTTTTTTCATTTAACTTTTTCCTTCTGTCTTTTGTACTATAATTATATTATGGAATATTTAAAAAACAAATTTGATACAATTGTTGTTGGAGCCGGACACGCCGGATGCGAAGCGGCACTTGCGGCGGCCAAACTTGGCGCAAAGGTTTTGTTTTGCTCGCTCAATTTGGACAACATTGCTCTTATGCCTTGCAACCCTGCAATCGGCGGCCCTGCAAAATCAACGCTAGTAAGAGAAATAGACGCTCTCGGCGGAATTATGGGCGAAGCCACCGACGCTACTTATATCCAAATGAAGATGCTGAATTCGTCAAAAGGCCCTGCGGTAAGAGCTTTGAGAGCCCAGTCTGATAAAAAAGAGTACATGAACTATGTCAGGAATGTTATTGAACAAAACGAAAATATTTTCCTCAAGCAGTGCTGTATAACACAATTATTGGTTGAAGACGGCCGAATTAAAGGCGCAGTTGATCAGTATGGGATTGAATACTTCGCACCGACAGTAATATTAACAACAGGCACATCACTTGAGGGCAAAATTTTTGTCGGCTTGGAATCCTATTCGGCTGGCAGGTTAGGCGAAATGCCTGCACTAGGACTTTCAGGATGTTTAAAATCACTCGGATTTACGGTAAAAAAATTAAAAACCGGAACTCCAGCAAGAGTGGACAGCAGAACAATAGATTATTCAAAAATGATTGTTCAACCCGGCGACGCAGAGTTAAACTTCTACTCGTTCAAACCCAATCGCCCGATAAGAACACAAATCCCTTGCCATTTGACAAGAACCAACGAAAAAACCCATGAAATAATAAAAGCAAATTTGGACAAATCGCCGATGTACCAAGGTCTTATCCAAGGAGTTGGCCCGAGATACTGCCCTTCAATCGAAGACAAAATCGTCAGATTCTCAAGCAACCCTTCTCACCATATTTTTATTGAGCCCGAAGGCCTTAACACCTATGAAGTCTACGTTCAGGGCTTTTCTAGCAGCTTGCCGGCCGATGTTCAAATTCTTATGCTACGCACTTTGCCTGGATTAGAAAAAGTGCATGTTATAAAACCGGCTTATGCGGTTGAATACGACTATGTACCTGCCATTCAGCTAAATCACACACTCATGACTAGACTCGTACAGGGGCTTTTTCACGCTGGACAAATCAATGGGACCAGCGGTTACGAAGAAGCAGCCGCACAGGGCCTTGTCGCGGGAATAAACGCAGTAAAATTTGCAAACGGTGAAGAAATGCTCGAGTTGTCGAGAATTTCTTCTTACCTCGGAACTTTAATTGACGATTTGGTCACAAAAGACATCGAAGAACCTTACAGAATGCTCACTTCGCGCTCTGAATACCGACTTTTATTAAGACAGGATAACGCTGACGCCAGATTAACGCCAATAGGCCATAAATTGGGACTCGTTGACGAAACTCAATACAAAATATTTGAGGAAAAACAGGAAAAAATTCCGGCTGAAATCAAAAGATTGAGCGAAGCAAAATTGCCAGCCGATGAACATACCAACGAAATACTGGCAAAATACGGCGAAAATATTGAAAGAGGAATGAAACTCCTTGACCTTTTGAAACGCCCAAGTGTGGATTACTCGATATTGAAAGAACTTGACCAAGAAACGAGAGAATTAGACCTTCCAAGAGACGTTTACGAGCAAGTCGAAATACTTGTGACTTACGACGGGTACATCAAACGCCAACAAATTCAGGTCGAACAATCGACAAAGCTTGAAAAATACAGAATTCCTGATGACATAAATTACGCCGAAATTCAACATATTTCTACAGAAACTAGAGAAAAATTAAACAAAATTCGCCCCCAAACCCTCGGCCAAGCCACAAGAATAGGCGGAGTTAAACCTGCTGACATTTCAGTTTTGATGGTTATGCTGGAAAAAGGGAACTTAAAAAAGTAAGAAAAATATTTCGTCGTTCACCACAGTTATTTAATCTAATTGAGCCAATTTTTTATATAAATCAATATGTTTTTGCGATAAATCTTTAGGAATTATTACTTTGATTTTTACATTCAAATCGCCGAATCCACCAGTTTTGTTTGGCAATCCAAGAGATTTTAATCTCAATGTTTGGCCAGAAGAAGTTCCCTCAGGAATTTTAATTCCGATTGTACCGTGTAATGTTACGATATCTTTTTTACAGCCTAAAACAGCTTGTGGAGGAGTTATTTCAACTTCTTTTGACAAGTTGGAGCCGTCGATTTGATATTCATTGTCTTTAAAATTTATTTTAAGGTACAAATCACCTTTGCGCTTGTAGTTATCAGTTTTCCCTTCGCCTTTAAGACGAATTTTTTGACCATCTTTAACTTCGCTAGGAAGTTTTACGTTTACAGATTTTTGTTCGGAAACTATCCCTGTACCGCCACAAGTAGGGCAAAAGCCGCCTCCACCTGGACAATTTAGGCATTTTTCCATAATTTTAAATCTTACTAATATAGGTTTTTTATTAAATAAATCTTTTGCGGTGATTGATAATGACTGCGTAATATCCAAGTCTACATCTTTTGGAGCAGGTTGT
>Ga0247841_10014152_pt1 | contig 10039 bp, 7 predicted proteins | sample LaCruzMarch2015__2_FD_192410 | JGI IMG/M metagenome (GOLD analysis project Ga0247841, IMG submission 192410) | Freshwater microbial communities from meromictic Lake La Cruz, Castile-La Mancha, Spain - LaCruzMarch2015_18m | ecosystem: Environmental > Aquatic > Freshwater > Lake | place: Spain...
CGCACCGATTTTCCAGCTCCTGGGCCGGTTTTTTTCTCTTTTTGCTTTCGGTGATACCGCCCTGGTAGCCAGGATGGTCAATACTATGTCAGCCTTATCAAGCGGGCTGACCATCGCATTTCTGTTCTGGACGATCACTATGCTGGCCAGGAAGCTGTTCAGCAGCTCAGCTATGAACCAGGCCCGTATGATTGCTATTTTCGGAAGCGGTGTCGTCGGCGCCCTCGCTTACACGTTCAGCGATTCTTTCTGGTTCTCAGCCGTGGAAGGAGAGGTTTACGCCATGTCATCCTTATTTACAGCGATGACTTTCTGGGCCATCCTTAAATGGGAAACCGTGGCCGGAGAGCCGCATTCATATCGCTGGCTGATTCTCATCGCATACCTGATCGGGATTTCGATCGGTGTCCACCTGCTGAACCTGCTTGCTATCCCCGCCGTGACCTTCGTTTTCTTCTATAAAAACTATAAAATACCCGGTTGGAAAGGCTTCGCTTTAGCCCTGGGTATCTCTTTTATCCTGGTAGCTATCATCCTATACGGGGTAGTGCCTGAAATAGCCTCCTTATTTGCCAATACCGAGCTTTTCTTCGTCAACAAACTCGGGATGCCCTTTAATTCCGGGACCTATTTCTTCATGGTGCTGCTTGCCTCGTTGCTGGTGCTCGGTCTGCTATATACCAACTCGGATAATAAATTGTTCCCTAAGATTATCCTCGGCTTATCAGCCATCCTGGTCATTCTATTTATGCTGGAAAGCAATTCAGCAGGAAGTTTCTTCGGCAGGTTGCTGGCTGCTGCTGCAGTTGTCGGGGTGTTTTATTTCTGGCGGAACAGAAAAGCCTTGCTTAACAGCGTATTAATAGGTTTTATATTTATCCTAATCGGGTATTCTTCTTTTTTCATATTGGTCATCCGCTCCAATGCTAATCCGCCGATAGATGAAAATGACCCCGAGAATGCCATCAGCCTTTTATCTTACCTGAACCGGGAACAATACGGAAGTTTCCCGCTTATTTACGGACAGTATTACAATGCACCGCTGACCGACCGCGAAGATGGTAAACCCTTTTATAAACGCGATGACAAATCAGGCAAATATATTGTCTGGGATAGTCGCGAAGGAACGGTGCCGGTATATGACCCTGATTATATGACGATCTTCCCGCGAATGTGGAATAACCAGGAGGACAGGTATATACAGGATTATAAGAACTGGGCCGGGATCAGGAACGATCCGGAAAACAAGCACATCCCGACCTTCGGTGAAAACCTGCGTTATTTTTTCCGCTACCAGTTGAACCACATGTATTTCCGCTACCTGTTCTGGAATTTTGTCGGAAGGCAGAATGACAACCAGGGTAATTATGGCGATATTCTCAACGGCAACTGGATTAGCGGGATTAGTTTCCTGGATAAAAGCCGTTTGGGGCCACAGGATGATATTCCAGGCAGCCTTTCCAACAAAGCCCGGAATACGTTTTTTTTCCTGCCCCTGCTTTTTGGTATTTTCGGTCTTTATTATCAATTTAAAAAGAATTCAAAAGACGGAACGGTGGTCTTGCTTTTATTCATCATGACTGGCCTGGCAATTACTGTTTACCTCAATCAACATTCGCCGCAGCCCCGTGAACGTGACTATGCCTATGCGGCTTCATTTTACGCTTTTGCTATCTGGATCGGCCTCAGCGTGCTGTGGCTGTTTGATTTAATCTCCCGAAAGATATCCCTCAACCTGGCAGCCATGATCTCCACAGCCGTGGTTCTTCTCCTGGTGCCGGTCATCATGCTTGCCCAGGGATGGGACGATCACAACCGGTCAGGACGGTACACTGCGCTTGAAGTAGCTAAGAATTACCTGAACTCCTGCGCCCCTGATGCGATAATTTTCACCAATGGCGACAACGATACTTTCCCCCTTTGGTATGCCCAGGAAGTAGAAGGCATCCGTACCGATGTGCGCGTCTGTAACCTGAGTCTTCTCAATACCGACTGGTATATTGACCAGATGAAGCGCCAGGCTTATGATTCTGACCCGATTCCGTTCTCTCTGCCTCGTGAGTTATACCGGAATGGCTCTCATGATGTCACCTACCTGGTTGAACAGGAGAATATTAAAGAATATGTTGAGGTTAAAGACCTCTTCGATATCATCCAAAAGGATGAGAAAAAGCTGCAGATCAATACCGGAAGGGGAATAGCCGACTATTTTCCCACCAAAAAATTCAAAATTACTGTCGATTCTGCGACTGTGGTACATAACGGTACGGTTCCGCCGGAGCTGGCCGGTCAGATAACAGACCTCGAATGGCGCTACAGCGGAAATGCCATCACCAAGAATTTTTTAATGATGCTCGACCTGCTTGCCCACAACAATTGGGAAAGGCCTGTTTATTATGTCAGTACGACGGGACGTGAGGCTTACATCGGCATGGATAATTACTTACAGCTGGAAGGGTTTGCTTACCGCCTGGTACCGGTGAGGCAGGTCACCGATGATAATGAAACCGGAGGAGTGAATACTGATGTTATGTTCGACAACCTGATGAATAAATTCGAATTCGATATCAGAAAACCCGGATTTTTAATTAGTGATGACGTATTCAGGATGACGGTCACCATGCGGAACTGCTATTCCAGGCTTGCACAAGCACTGGTGGCAGAGAAAAAGCCGGACCTGGCTATCCAGGTCTGCGACCGGATACAGGAACTGATCCCTGACGATATCGTGCCATATAATTATTTCAACCTGTCGATAGCTGAAGCTTATCTGAAGGCCGGGCAGACCGAAAAAGGAAATGACATCCTTCGGAGAATGACGGAAATTCAAAGTGAGCAAATGGCATATTATTTAAGATTTCCGGCAAATAAACGGGCTTATATCTCTATGGATATCCAGCAGGGACTGGCGGTATTGAATGCAGTAGGGCAGGCAGCCGAAGAAAATGGACAGATGGAAATAGCGGAACAGGCAAAGGAAACGCTTGATATTTATTATAATTTGTATCTGGGTGAATCTATCAATCCTGAATAAACATAACAAGAAGGCATTTTGAAGGATCAGTTGCTGACCGGTATTTTCACTTATGTACTTCCTGCATCACTAATCTGGCATGTTAAGACCGAAGAAAAAGCGATCTATCTCACTTTCGACGATGGCCCCATTCCTGAATTAACGGATGAAATCCTTTTTATTCTCGCGAAATTTAATGCTAAAGCCACATTTTTCTGTGTCGGGGAGAATGTCAGGAATCACCAACAGATTTACAATAAAATCCTTGAACAGGGCCATTCCACAGGTAATCACACCCATCATCACCTGAAGGGATGGACTACCAGTTATACGAACTACCTGGATGATATCAGTGAAGCCGGTAAGTACATTGAATCAGGTTTATTCCGGCCTCCTTACGGGTTGATGACCTATCGGCAGGCGAAAGCGCTGTCGAGGGATTACCGGATTGTCATGTGGTCAGTGCTGACACGCGACTATGATCCGGCAGTGAGTAAGGAAGAATGCCTGCAGACTGCCCTGGAGGGCATCAGGCCGGGTGCAATCATCGTCTTTCACGATAACATCAAAGCCCGTGAGAAAGTGCTCTATGCCTTGCCGCGCCTGCTCGAATTTATGGATAAAGAAGGTTACAGATCTGAAAAATTGCAAATTAAGCCTACGGGCCAGTAAACATAACCGACGGGTTTACCCGTCGGAGCACAGCCTATAAAACCTTTTTAACCGAATAGAGCGGTTTTTTGTTTTGTACCATATAAATTCTGCTAAGGTACTCACCAATAACACCCAGTGAAAGCAGGATCAGGCTTGTGGAGAAAAGGATGGCGACGATCAGGGAAGTATAGCCAAGCGGTACATCTAAAAGTAACTTTTTCAGAATGAAGAATACAGAGAGGATAAAGAAAAAGACTGACGAGATCAAACCGCCGTATACCATTAGCTTAAGCGGGGCTGTTGTGTAATAAAACATGATATTAGCCAGCAAGCCCCAAATCTTCCTGTTACTGTAGCCCGAACTTTTGTATTTGCGCTTATGGTGCTCCACGAAAGCAAGTCCGATATAATCCGTATACCAACATAAGATTTCATCGATGAAGACAAAATTCTGTTGATGAATGATGATTTTCCGGATGATATTTTTTGAGATCAGACGGAAGGATGAACCTTCTTTGGGCCTTCCACGCAGGTTGGATATTTTTTTGATAGATTTACTTCCAAGGTTCCTGTAGAAAGTGTGCCTTTTCTTCTTATATATACCGTAAACCAGCTCCGCATCAGCCTCTTCCATTGCTTTGATCAGCTTGGGAATCTCTTCCGGAGGGCATTGCAGGTCGTCGTCGAGCGTGATGATAAAATTTCCTTTGGCGAAATTAAAACCGCAGAAGGTTGCACTGTGTTGCCCGAAATTTTTCGCCAGCCTGATAGCAGTCAGGGCGTCCGGGTGTTCTTCCTTGATCTTTTTCAGCACTTCCCAGCTTCGGTCGCGGCTTCCGTCATCCACGAAAATGAGTTCATACGTTTTCCCGGTGGAGTCCATCACAGCAGTAAGTCGGCTGAACATCTCCTCAAGCGAGGTCTCACTGTTGAAAACAGGTACAACTACTGAATATTCAATTTCGTTCACGGGGATGATTTTATACAAAGGTAAACAAGATGCACGAAACTAGAAATTCAATTAAGGAAGGATATTTTACATTTCATTCTTTAATTGAGTATCGCTTTTCGTTAACCGTGTTTTCCTTCGGTAATCGAGTTTCGAGTTTCTTACCTAATCCACAATGGTTGATGACAAGAAAACTAATATAGCGCGACAGAGCCTGGTATCAATAAATAATCCTGTGTATTATCATGGCATTACTCCGAAGGAGTTTAATATTTGTAGAAAAGGCAGCACAAGGGATATATTTTCCCCTCCCACGATAATATATATTCTTCAGATGAAACCGGCATGGGAGGGGATCAAGGGGAGGGAAGAGAGTCAATTCACATTTCGTATTGCGCATTTCTCATTTCACAATTATGAAAAATCGAAAATCGTCCAATCGAAAATCGTCCAATCGAAAATCGTCCAATCCTTTTCCCTCCCCAAACCCCTCCCGTGAAACTTTTGTGCAATAATTCAATGCATTAAAGGGAGGGGCTTTAACATTTCCCTGTTCTCGCTACAAATATGGCTCTCCTCCGGAGAGCGGCATGGCAGCTATCATTTCAGGTTTTCAGACTTAAATATTTTTCTCTGCATGAGAAAATAAATATCATATAATCAACCATATTACCAACTAGTCATTGGTAGGTAATATTGCAATGTGTGTACTCCGACGGGTGAATCCGTCGGTTCAAGAGAGTATTTCTTCCGACGGGTGAATCCGTCGGTTCAATGTATTTTACAAAATTGGAACCAACGGATTTACCCGTTGGAGCAATTGACCAAATATCCCCTTAAATGCGTATTGCTTTCACTTTTTAAGGAAATAGCTTTGTCGGGTAACAAAATCCTTGAAAACTTAAACCCTATGAAAAAGTCATTTTTACTTTCGGCATTTCTCCTCTGCTCTGTTTGGATATCTTACGGGCAGTGGTCGTAAAACAATTTATCAGAGCCAAAATATCAATCTGTCTGTCTCAAGGTCACACCCGGCATTCGTGGTCGCAGGCGACAAAGTTTTCTTTGCAGGAGGTTTTGATCTTATGACAGTCACCAATAGTGTTGATATTTATGATATTGCAGATAACTCATTAACTGTTGAAAATCTTTCGCAGCCTCTTGTGATGCATTCTACAGCCGGAGTGGAAGATCATATGATTGTTGCTGGAGGGATTACTTACCTGGATCCTGAGTGGTACAGGATTTCAAGGGTGGAAATTTATAACTATCCTGCTTGCTATGTTGGCGTTCCGGAGGCAGCAGGCAGGGCACTATTCTCTTCAGTAATTACTATTTATGTATGCAAATTGAAAGTTAAACTTGCAAATAGCATTATTATTTAGTATTTTTACCAAAAAATTCATCATGGAAACATATATTCATCGGAACCGGGAAGATGAAATTTTGCAGTTAATACAGAATTTTCCTGCAGTTGCCATTCTTGGACCCAGGCAATGCGGTAAATCTACACTGGCCCGGCATATACTTGAAAAATTTCCAACGGCAATCTTCCTGGATCTGGAGAACCCTGAGGACCGGCAAAAACTGGCTGCTCCGGAGTTGTTTTTTTCAGGGATTGAAAACCATTTGGTTTGCCTGGATGAGATTCAGCGGATTCCCGAGATCTTTCCTCTTTTGAGAAGCGTTATTGACCGAAGTGGAAGAAACGGGCAGTTTCTTATACTCGGCTCGGCTTCACGGGATTTGATCAGGCAGAGTTCAGAATCGCTTGCAGGCAGGATTATCTTTGTCGAATTGACTCCTTTTCAGCTGTCTGAACTTCAAATTAGCGATCACTGGGACTACTGGCTGAAAGGAGGTTTTCCAAGAAGCTATCTTGCCTCAGAACCGGGACTGAGTTACAAATGGAGGCAAAGTTTTATCAGTACTTTCCTGGAAAGGGATCTCCGCCAGCTGGGATTCAATATACCTCCTGAAACCATGCATCGTTTGTGGTCAATGTGTGCAAACCGCCAGGGGCAATTGGTCAATCTTTCGCAAATAGGTGGATCTCTTGGAGTGAGCCACACTACTGTTCGAACTTATATCGATCTGTTGAAAGAGACATTCATGGTGCGTATCCTTCAGCCACTTGAAGCAAATCTTAATAAAAGACTTGTTAAATCCCCCAAAATATATCTTCGGGATACAGGCATCCTTCATACGCTGTTGTCAATAAAAAGCAAAGAAGATCTTCTCGGACATTATATCCTCGGTGCTTCCTGGGAAAGCCTCGTTATCGAAAATTTGCTCAACTGCATTCCTGATCAAATAGCAGGTTTCTACCGGACAGCGGGAGGAGCAGAATTAGATCTTGTTTTACACTCGGGAAAGCGAAGAATTGCTGTAGAGTGTAAGGCGTCTGCTGTTCCCAAACCGGAGCGGGGATTTTACCAGGCACTCGAAGACCTTGATATCAGCGAAGCCTGGGTCATCGCTCCTGTTAATATGCGTTATCCGTTGAAGGAAAATGTATTTGTGATGTCTCTGGCAGAGGCTGTGGATGAACTGAAAAATCTTTGAGAGCCTTAGCACCCTCCAATGCGGCCGGCATCTATTACTATCGACTGACGACTGACGACCGACGACTGGAAAGCTGGTCAAGTATTAGTTGGCTGAGCTGAAAAGCCTGCACGAAGGAACTGCCCATAATTTGTCACCGAATTGCTGAATTTTATTTCCCCTGTAAACAACCATTCCTCCAATCCATGATTTCCCGGATGATTCGGCCAGTCGCCGAAGAGCGCTAAAATCAGATGAAGTAACCGTTTCTCTGTTTTTAGCTTCAATTGCTATTAAACCATTTTCGGATTCAAGTATGAAGTCAATCTCCATTCCCGATCTTGTCCGGTAAAATGTTAATCTTGTGTCTAACCCGTTAGTCCGGATAAATTTAAACAATTCGGCTGCAATGTAATTTTCATAGAGTTGCCCGCTATCTAAAGCAAAACCGTATTCTGAAAGATGCCTGAGCAGGCCGTTATCTACCCAGTTTGCCTGGCACATGTGAGCAATAACAAACAATTCTCCGGCTCAACAGGAAGATGCTGAGCTAATATTCTTTTTACCTGTATATATTCCCACATGATGTGAAAATATACAGTTAATAACTATAAAATAGTAAATATTTATTAATAAAATCGACAATCGACAATCATTTTATCTCCCCCAAAAACACGCTCCACACCTGCAGCGTATCTTTGCCAAATGGCTTACGGACCTTTGAAGCAAAAATATCAGCCTCCATCCTGACCGGAACTGTAAACACTGTATCGGCGGAAGAGCAGGTTTTAACATGCTGCGAAAATGAAAGCCTTCCCTTATAATTAAAATCATCGATCCGGCGTAAAGGTGTTGTTACCTCAATTGAATCGAAAGTGAAAACCATGGAATTAAAACCGGATCCAAAACCACTGCTAAAATATTTATTTATCGGGATGTTTTTCGCTTCTGATTCATTTAATAAGAGACTGTTAATCTGAACACTGTCGGAAATGAACAGATCCTGGATCATCAGGCGGGCCTGGTTTTTAAATGACTTATCAATCGGTTTATCATAATAAATGCTTAGATAATCGGCTAAGTCAATCAGCTTTTGTTTCGCTTTGACTTCAAATGCCCTCAGTGACTTTTTGGAAAGATCTTCCGACTTAAATTCATTTTTAATACGCTCCTTTGTTTTTGTTAATTCAGCTTCCTGTGAAACAGCATCATCTCTTTCATCAGAATCGCATGATTTTGAACATAATAGCAAATACGCCAGTATAGCAATGAATATGAACAGAAATTTTCTCATTTATCTGTCTCCTTTTGCCTGAAACGGATCAGCGAAATTTTATCGCCCTGGTACCTGGTATCCAATATTTCGATATCCCTTAAACCGGTGGATGGTAATGTCAGTTTGTTGATGAACTCCAATTTGTTATATAATTCCACCCCGATAGACTCTTTGGTAAAGACCTGGTAAATCATGGCGCTGTCGGCTAACATGAGGTTCAACTGGTCTCTCCGCTTTTGCCAGTCTTTCACATTCATGGTCGAAAAATACTGTATCATCATAGCATAATTATCCGGGCGAAGTTGAACGATTTCGTCGCGGTTGAATTTATCAAGGATCCGGATGATGGTATCTGTTTGATAAAGAGGTGATTTCACGACAAAACGAACATTGATTTTATCGGTTTTAAGGATGAAACTGCCATCTGGACCGCATAAATAACTTACCGGCGATTCACCCGCCAGGAGCAATTCGACTTCAATAATATTGTTGGTGACAGGCTCTCTGGTATCGGCATCATAAAAACGGAATTTATAATCCTTAGTACTGACCATCTTAAAAAGAAAGAACAGGATGCCGAGGATAACAATGACCAATAACGGGATAATAATGAAATACCGGTTTGCTCTTTTAGTCGGATTAACAGCGAGAATTTCACGGCTTGCATTTTTAAATATGAAATCATCCCAGTTGGCATACCCGGCATATTTGCTCAACAGGTTGAGAATGTCGATTCGCGGTAATGTACCCTTTGCGGATTTCACGTGGCTATAAAACCATTTTTCACTGATATGGGCATTGACCTTTTGCAACAGCTCTTCCTGGAAATCAACGATCTCCTGTCCTTTCCATTCCGAAATGGAAGGGTTAATGCCCGGATATGACTGCTGCATGCGCTCCAAAATCTTTTGTTTCAGCAATTCGAAGGTATGTACATCATTTTCTTTCACAAAGATGATCAGTTACATAGTTCTATAAAAGAAAAACAATTGTAAAATATTTTACAAATGGTTTACAAGCGCTATTCAAAAGAAAAAACCGGTGTGATCTTAATTTCGACTTCTAAATTACAAAACTTTTTCTTTTTCTGTCCATTTTAGGCAGTTTAAGAAAATCAATGGGTTGAATGTTGAAAAATGCTAAAATATTGTTACCTTTAGTATATTTCATATCAAATTATGGAGGAAAAATTTATGTTAGAACATGTACACAAGCACATCATCACCGAACTGCAGCAGAGTGCTAAGACGGATATCATTTTTATCCTGTCTTCAATAGTGCTAAACCTGATAACCCTTGCCATTAATGCAGGGATGGTAGAAAAATCACGAACGGATGAAACCCTCTTAATGGTGATGTTCATTTTTGTCGGGCTGGTCATCCTGATCAACATTGTCGCCATCTTCGGTTTACTGAAAGGGAAACAGACCCGGACAAAACTATTGCACGGTTTGATTACCATGTACAAAGACCAGCAGGTCGATAAATATTACGATGAGTCACTCCTTAGCAGTTACAGTGTGAGATACAACCTGTTTATCATGGTCGTGGTTTGTACCGGCATCATAGCCATAATTGTTCCGTTTGTGATGAGATAAGCGGT
>Ga0247841_10014153_pt1 | contig 10036 bp, 7 predicted proteins | sample LaCruzMarch2015__2_FD_192410 | JGI IMG/M metagenome (GOLD analysis project Ga0247841, IMG submission 192410) | Freshwater microbial communities from meromictic Lake La Cruz, Castile-La Mancha, Spain - LaCruzMarch2015_18m | ecosystem: Environmental > Aquatic > Freshwater > Lake | place: Spain...
CCTTTGCGAGCCAGGTTACATAGGAGCTGTCGACCCCACCGCTCAAACCAATTAGACAATCATGATCCCGACCTTTTCCCTCTATTTTTATCCGCTCAATCAGCGACATCAACATCTGCTCCCCTTTTTCATTTGGTTGCCAAAAAGGTAGAATATTTTCATTGTAATTAAGACAATAATCGCACAAACCCTTATCATCAAATTTTATTTTAGGATCAGATGTGTCCATTATGCATTTTGAACATATTTTATATTCCCTGCTATTCGGGGTATTGTGGTTTCTAGTGTCTCCGATAATATCAAATACCCTTGAAATTGATGAAATAAATTGAATTGTTTTATAATTATTAGTTGCAATTTCATTGTTCTTTAAGGCAATAGGAAGCAGTATGTCAGGACTTTTCAATAACCGTTCAAAAAGAGCTTTTATGTCGTTTACTGAATTTTTTTGAACTACAAACCCATTCAAGCCATCAGTAAAAATATCCGGTATCCCACTGTAATTGGTGGTAATAACTGCACAACCTGTGGCATACGCTTCAAGTATACTGACCGGCTGCCCCTCATATCGATAATAGGTTGGGAGACAAAAAACATGGGCATGTGAAAACAGATCTCGTTTGCGAGCATCCAAAACAATGCCATGATAAATCAAGTTTTTATGTCCCTGAAGACGATTCAAAAATTCAGACTTGCTTTCTTCTGATACAAATCCACCGGCAAAATCAATTATTATTCTTTGTTGTAAATCGCAATTTAAAGCGAAAAAAGCGTCAACAAGCTCTAAATAGCCTTTCCCATAATTGAAATTGGTCAGAAAGAGAATTCGCAAAGGGTCGGTTACACAATATTTTTCCGTTATTTCTTCATTATTTAAAAATAAATAATCTTCTACGCAATTTTTTACAACATGAATTTTTTCTGGTGATAAAAGGTTTTGGAAAATATCTTTTTGGGTATTCCCTTCAACAATAACCCCACCAACTCGATTGACAAAATACTTATTCAAGTGAAACAAAATTCCTCTTTTTCTAAACAACTTTTCTAATCCAGCACCCCCAAACAAATGAAGAACAATTTTTTGGTGACTGTTATACAAAAGCAGATAAATTAGTAGGTCCCTGATATTCCCTGCAATAGACTGTGTAATTGTAAAATAAATTAGTTCCGTGTTTTTATCACGTTTCAAAATGCTCATTAGCATATGAAATATCTGAACAAATCTTTTTATGGAAAACAAGCCAGAGGAAAGATCCTCTTTACTGAAATCTATTATTTGAACCAGGTGATGCTTTTGCAAATCATCAAGAATAATATTAGCAGCTAATGAATGACCCGTAATCGGCGGCGGAAGTGGGGCTATAAAAAGAATTTTCATTATTCTCCTTTAACGATCGTATTAATTAATTTCTCTAAAATTTAATTGGGGAAATTCTTTCAAAAACTCTGATTAAAGAGTCACTATAAATCGAAGTTCTATATTTTTCAAGTGCTGTTTTTCTGTTTGAAATAGCCATAGGAAGCAATTGCTCTGGCTTCTCAATAATTTTCAGGAGAATTTCCCTTATTGAATCGGCCGACCCTTTCTCCACTTCAAAACCGTTTGTACCGTTAGTAAAAACATCGGGAATTCCACTATGGTTGGTTGTAATAACGACACAACCTGTAGCATATGCTTCTAATATGCTTATGGGCTGCCCTTCAAAAGGATAGTATGTAGGAAGGCAAAAAACATGCGATTTTAAATAAAGTTTTTTCTTTTCATTTCCGCTAATAAAAAGACCATGATATTCCAGCCCTTCAGATCCATTGATCTTTTGCAAAAATTCACTTTTGAAATTATCCGACTCGAAACCTCCAACAAATACAATTCGAATTTTTTCTTTTTGTTCATCCCGTAAACCTAGATAAGCATCAACAAGTTCCAAATATCCCTTTCCATAAATTAAATTGCTCAGGTAAAGAATAGTTATTGGATTTACACAAGAAAATTTTTCTTCAATTTCAGACTCGCTGACAAACAGAAAGTCCTCTGCAAAATTTGGTACAACATGAATTTTTTCAGGGGAAATTATTTTTGAGAACATTTTGAATTGGGTGTTCCCTTCTACGATAATCCCTCCTAACCGGTTAATGAAGTAGTTATTCAATCTAAACTGTATTCCCCGGCTTTCTAATATTCTCTTCATCCCCGCACCGCCCAGCATATGAATAATAGTCTGCCTAAGGCTTTTAAAACAAATCAGATAGATCACTAAGTCCTTCATATTTCCTGCAAATGACTCGGAAATCGCAAAATAAATTATGTCGTTGTTTTTTCGCTGGCGCCATACGGCTTTAAGAATTCCTGCTACCTGGTTCAATCTTTTTAATGAATTCAACCCGCTTTTAAAGCTTTCTTTATTCAGATTGATAACCTCAACCTGATGCTCTTTCTCCAGTTCATCGTATATTACCTTAACTGCCAAAGATTGGCCGGTAACAGGTGGCGGTATCGGAGCAATAAAAAGGATCTTCATATACCAAAATGATTAACCTCAAGCCCAGACTGACAGATTATTAAATATAATATTTCAGCCAATCTTTATAATATTCGTAGGTTTTCTTAATTCCCTCCTCCAGTGTATAATCCGGTTGCCAGGAGGTAATTTTTGTAAGTTTCGAAATATCGATTGATATATCACCGGTTTCTATTTTCTCATAATTATCAGGCCAGGGTATGAATTCCATTTTCCCTTTTCCAACACATTGTATGACTGAACTTACCATATCACAAAACCTTGTTGATGAACCCATTCCGACATTTATCATCTCACCAACCGCCTCTGGGGTCTTGGCGCATAATAACATCGCTGATACAATATCATCGACAAATATGTAATCTCTTAATTGTACTCCATCGCCAAATATTTTAATCACCTTATCCTCCATGGCTTGCCTGATGAACCATCCTATTAAAGAGTATTTACTGTGTTTGATCTGCTGGCGAGGACCATAGGGATTTGTCAACCTTAAAATGGTGGTCGGAATACCAAAATCCTTATAATACATCAGAAGGTATTTTTCTGAAGTCAGTTTGTGAATTCCATATAAACTTAACGGATGGGTCGAACATTGTTCTGTAACCAGTGGTTGTTCCACCTTGCCATATACCATCCTGGAACTGGAAAAAACTACTTTTGCTTTTGGGTTTAATTTTCTACAGGATTCAAGGATATTTAATGTTGATTTAGCATTAAGTTCAAGGTCCTCGTATGGGATACGAAGGCTGTCAATATAACTTACCTGAGCAGCGAGATGGAATATAATGTCGGCCTTTTCAACCAGGGGCATCAATATTTCAAGATTCCTGACATCATTGATAATAAGGGTAACACTGCCCGATAATTCTTTGATATTAAATATATTTCCGCCATACAGCGGATTTAAATTATCAATAATTGTTATGTTTGCGCCATATTCCATCAATTTATGCGATAAACTACTTCCCAGGAAACCCAGGCCACCGGTAATCAGAATATTTTTATTTTTATAATAATTTTCAATCATGAAGTGCATTTCAAATATTATTTCTTTTCGAAACCACAGCAAAATAATCAGATTCAACCTCTCTGGCTATTTTAACCCAACTATAATTATCTACCATCTTTTTTCGACCAATCTGCCCATATTTATGACGAGTTTCTTTACTACTTAGACTTTTTAATACATCGCAAAGGTCTTCCATATTCCCCTCTTTATAGACTTTTCCATTTCCTTCCACCCGTTCATATTCTCCGATTTTATCAGAAACTACCAATGGTAATCCACTGGAAGCCGCATCAAGCATAGACATCGACTCTTGGGTTGGCCAAACAGCAATATCAGCTAATTTGTAATACTCAGCCAGATCGATATGTCGCATGAAAGGTAAAACAGTTACATTCTTACAGTTTTGTATTGCTGATTTTTGGATGCCATCACCAATGAAAAGCCCGTAATATTTCATTCCCTGGTTTGATAAATACTCGATTGATTTTGCGAGCAGCAGAGGGTTTTTATCTTCAGAAAACCTCCCACTGTAGATACATACAATGTCATCAGATTGATAACCCAAACTTGTCCTTCGAAAAATTCGCTCTTTTATTTCATTTTCTGAGGATGCTGGTTGAAATAATTCGGTATCTGTACCTAAAGAATGAACCCTTATTTTCCTCTGGGGGACGCCATAATATTTGTTAGCTACTTCAGCACAGTCAGGAGAAATAGCGTAACATGTTTCAATAGTTAAACTCGATAAATATGAAGGGAGGGTCCTCGTTAACCTATAAAATATTCTCTTCAACAATTTTCCTTGAGCATTTTTCATATAAGGTTTCACAACAGACATATGTTGATGACTTTCAGCAAATAATTTATAGTTAAAAAATGGTTTTAAAAATGCCAGCATAAATGCCTGGTAAGCCTCTATTGCAGTTGTATGCACAATCTCAGGAGAAAGATTCTTTATCTTTCCGGCAATTTTGGTAATATAGATATAGCCAAAAACAACTTTTGAAGGTAATCTGTGTACAGTATATCCATCAACCTTTAAAACTCCTGTTCCACTGTCAGCAGGACCGAGAAATGAAGCGTATGTCTTATGATAATCTTCTGAGTTTCCGTAAACGTTAAGATTAGAGGTAATCACATGAATTTCGTGGCCAAGACCTGCTAATGCCTTTGGTAGACAATTTTCAGAATAACCCATTCCTTCCGAAAAAAAAGTGCTGACAATAATGATTCGCAAAATAAAAGCTATTTTTTTAACTTTATAAATGAATATTCTTCTCCGTTTGGTGAGATATAAAAAATCCTGAATCCGGCCTTTTGAAGTGCTTTAACAGCATCTCTGGTCTTTTCAATCGAAAACTTATCGAACCTGTGATGAAACTCTACTAACATTTGACTTATCTCGATACCCGAGTTTACCAAATCTTGTATCACACAATATTCTGAACCCTCAATATCCATTTTCATAAGATCGATTTTATCATGCCCCAGCTTTTTCATGATTGATTTTAGGGTATAAACCGGTAGTTCGATGCCATTATCTTTTGTAAATGAAGTGTTTGCCGAAAATGAAACATGAGCAGGATTTACTGGAGGGTAAAATATTATCAGATCATCCTTATCAGAGATTCCATACTCCAAGAATTTGAATTCTGAAGGTAATGCTTGGTTTTTTATCCATTCAATCGACCGTGGTGTAGGATCAAATGCGAATACCATGCACCCTATTCTTTTAATTACTTGGAGATCAAATGAAATGTCAGTTCCAACTCCAAATGAATAAATTATACTTCTTTCATTTAAATAATCAGGAACAAGACACCATTCTGCTCCAGTGTTGCCAAATAATTCCTTTTTTACTTTTATTTCTTTATGAAAGTAAAGTTCATTGCCTCTGATAATACGGATAAAATACCTTATTCTGTGAAATATATCAAAAACAAATCCAAATATTTTTTCTATCAATGTTTCCTTTAATCTCTTCTTCAACTTGTTATGATTAAATAATTAACTATTTTGACTTGATTCATAAGAGTCTTTCAGGAACTTTTCCATAAAATAAATCCAAAGGAATTCATGAGAAACCATGAATTCAATAGTTGTGATATCCTAAACTATTCTCTTTTCAATATAAGGGATCTTGTACAAATATTTAAAATTCTTTTGTACCAGTCTTTATCCATACATGGCCTTTCGATAATTAAAAAGTAAATAGAAGAAATGGCCATTATTAAGAACAGTAAGCTAATTGAATAAATAGAAATATTAATGAACGAATATTCTGAAAAAGAATAATGCAAGAGAGGATTTCCAAACATACTGATAATTGGGTAATGTAACAAATAAATTGAATAACACATCCCACCAATATTTGTAATTAATTTAAACGATAAAAGTTTAAATATTTTATGAATAAGGACATAATAATATAGAAGAAAAATACTACACAGCTGAACTAAATCCCAAATATTTTTTTGATATTGAAATTTCAAATCACCTTTGTCAATAAGCCATATAATCGAAAAAAATAAGAAGCCGAATAGATAATCGAATTTAGTCTTAGGTAAAATCGTTGAATTGGACACATACAAATCAGCTAACAGGAAACCGACTAAAAAATATTGGACAAAATTAAGAATACTCAAATGAGACAAATAGACTGTATTGTTAAAAAAAACAAAAAAGAATGCGATACTTAACAACACGAATCGCCTATTGGAAGGAGTTAAGGAAAAAATGTATGCCATTAGGGGTGCTAAAATATAAAATTGTACTTCGATTTCTAAACTCCATGCTGGAGCATTCAATAATGGATAACCACCATAGATGAAATTATGCGAATAAATAATTGATGAAAAATAACTTAATATTCCAGTACTAAATGAAACCGTTTTTGCAACATAAACCGCTCCAAAAAACAGTATTGTCATAATCAAAATATATGGAGGTTCTAATCGTGTTAATCTTCGTAAAAAATACTTTTTCAAATTTACTGGTTTCCCCTGGCGAATATAAAAATTGGCAAATGGTTGTCCTAAAATAAAGCCACTTATTACAAAAAAAAGCGGAACACCAAGGTGCCCTCGGGATAGAACCCGATTCAAAAATGAATAGTCGAATGAATCAGTATAGGTAGATAAATCTTTTACGATAATAAATCCATTTATATGATACAAAACAACGCTTGCGATTGCAATAAATCTTAATCCGTCTATTTCTGGTATATAACTACCTGATGAAGTAATCCGCTTAAATGACAATTTCATTAGTATTGCAATATCAGTAGCGTTGCGTTATTGTCCAATTGTAAAATATCAGTATTGTAAATCTGTAAGTTGTATTCCCCAATCCTCAAAATTGAATTGAAATAGTCGCCATCATAAAATCGTTGTATAGCCCAGTCAACAGTGCGTTTTGAAACAATTCACTTATCCTTTACGCAACGCTACAGATAAATTAGGGCTTGGTGAATAACTCAAACTGGTATTGGACATGGAATTTTGCTTTCGCAGTGAATTTGGTTGAAAAAACAGATCGTAACCCACTTTTTCCATCCGATAAAAAAATTGCACAAAAAATCCTGATTGAATTTGATCAGGTTCATGATAAATACAATGCAAGCTATCCAACTTTCTGATGTTTTTGCTGTCCTTGTGCGGACTTTGCTCAGATTGTATGCATTTTTCCCTTGACCAAATTTACCTTCGATTTGATTCCTGATCCCCCGTTCAATTTTTTGTTTCAATTTCTGATATGGGGTTAGCGTTTCTTTTGCTGGCCGGCCAAGTTGTTTGCCGCAAAATCGTATTCCATGGTTCTTCAGATATGAACGGTTGTCTCTCGTTCCATAGATTTTATCGACAATCACAACCTCAGGATAACACCCTTTCAGGTCTTTGTACGCTTCAACCTGTTTGATTAAATCCGTGCTTTCATTATATGCATTCCAGCTCAATGTGTCTATACGGGCGTACCCGTCAACAAGGCTTACTCCGATCTTGGCTCCAAATTCAACCTGAACCTTGTCTTTTCCACGTACAATCGGACGAACATATGGTTGATAGATGTTTACGATCCTGTCCTCGGTACTGTGTGTTCTGTTAAGGTACATTCCCATTTGTTGATCCAGGATATGCTGAATGATAAAAAATATTTTCTGATCCCGCGCATCTAAAGGGAACGGTTGGTTTTCTGCTTTATCTAATAAACCATGAATTGACTTTATGTTTCTGCGTAAAAACCTTAGCTGCTTTCCTATTCCTTTTCTGATCTCTTTCTTGGTTTTATGTTTTTTCTTTGCCAGTTCAAGATAGGCTTTGCGTGCATTACGACGATAGGTACGTGGCTTCTGTTTAATAGTCAGTTTTTCGCAAATCACATCAATGATGCGTTCGCTTTCCTGCCGGCTGGTTGCAACCAAACCAAAATCCGTTGGATAAATAATCATCTGATCAGCCACGGTGGCGTCCAGTAATAATTTGCCCTTATTCTCCAAAAGATCTTCGGTTTTCTCAACCGGGTCTCCTGGATTAGTTTTCGGTGTGTTGTCTTGCTTTTTTTGTTTTTTCTGACCGTCCTTACTCATGTCTGCCAACTTAATAAGCTCACATGTCATCTCGTCAAATTTATCTTCCCCCATGCGATAACGCAAGGTGGTAAACAAAGAACGGTCAAAAACATCCTGATATGTATAATCACACAAGCCCAGGAAATACTGGATGTAGATGTTCTCACGAATCGTTTCAATTGTTTCTCTGTCATCCAGTCCCAGTGTGTGTTTTATGATCAACGCTCCAATGACTAACCGTGCATCTTTTGCCGGAGCTCCCATCGAGGGACTCAGGCTGCGGTGATAAATTGCTGCCAGTTCATCCCAGGGAAGTTTTTCAGCTAAAACAACCCAACGGTTATCTTTTTGGAGGTTCATTTCAAAAGGAGTTCTGAATTCCTCGATTATAAGTTGTTTTTCCGATTTATACCTGATCATAAGTGCATGGATTATGATTTAAAGATACGAAAATCATTCATATTTTATGCACTAAATGTATCATAATATACTAACATTCAAATGTTTATAACTTATTCACCAGGCCCTAAATTAGTTTAAAGAATTTACGATAAAAAACATTTTTTTATTTGCACAATTTAAAATATACATTTAAATATCAAACAAATAATGTATTTAATGGATCTATTCCTAACTTGTTTTTATAATAGTTTCTAACCCTTTCAATTTGTATATCGTTATTCCCAAGAATCAAATTAGTTGAATATAGATTTACATTATTAAAATATATTATAGGTAAATAACCTGAATTAAAATTAGATTTTACAATTGTAGTGTTATTTAATTTAATCATGACATTTAACCATATATCATCAGCATCTATGCAAATATTTTTGAACACGCTTTCATTCACAACTTCCTCATGAAGAGAATGTGGCGGGAAGAGAGTTCCACCTCCACTTGTCTGAAAGATCCTATGGCTTGGGCCAATATCGTTGAAAAGTTCAGGCCAGTCAGTGTAAGGTAACAATTTATTATTAACTGTTATCAAACAACAAGCTCTGTGGCAACATACAGAATTTGGATACTTGAGATTTAAACTAACTAATTGTTCAATCATTGTTGTATGATAAACAATATCGTCATCTACGGTGATTATAAAATCATTAGGATATTCTTTTAAGGTATAAAAATATTTTTTGTGTGATTTGAAATCTCCATCACAGAATCTAATCTCTAGTCCTCGCTTTTGTTGTAACAGCAATTTTTTCGGTAGTTTATCCTTTGAATCAAATTGGTTTCTTGACAACCATAGAATAATCATATCTGGTTTATGCGTCTGCATTAATAAGGACTCAATTACTATCCACAACTTATTTATCCGTTTAGGAAATGAAGTTAATGATACAATTATTCGATTATTTGGCTTAAGGTTTGTTCCTAATTTTTCACTTGATTGGCTTTGCTTAAGTGAATAATATATTGGTATAATCAAATTGGCAATCATGCGAATCAATAATCTCTGAATTGAATAAATCTTCATTCTAGCAATGAATTTATTCTTATCAACAATCTTGGAATATAGTTCATCAAAATAATTAATCATTATTTGTCACAAGGCTTAGATTATAACTTTTTCAAATGTTACTTGAAGTGTCTAATAAATATGTGATTGCCTTTTTTTTTGTCGGTGTTGATTTGAAAGAATAATAAATACGTCGACCCCACCTACAATGAAATCTACTACAACCCTATCTTTAATGATTTCAAAACAGATTTGATTTTGTCAGGTCGTTGCTCATTCGTATACATTCTTATTGCATTCGATTTTAGCAGAGGGATTATTGTACTTTTTCTTTAAAGAAAAATATCTTCTTCTTCCAACCAGCATTTGGATAAAACTCTTTCTCGCTGTAAAAAATAAAAATAATATTAATCTCAAAGCAATATCCTTAATCGCATTTCTACTTCCAAGTCTTCTTTTTCGAATTAGGAAAT
>Ga0247841_10014155_pt1 | contig 10036 bp, 9 predicted proteins | sample LaCruzMarch2015__2_FD_192410 | JGI IMG/M metagenome (GOLD analysis project Ga0247841, IMG submission 192410) | Freshwater microbial communities from meromictic Lake La Cruz, Castile-La Mancha, Spain - LaCruzMarch2015_18m | ecosystem: Environmental > Aquatic > Freshwater > Lake | place: Spain...
CTGTCAAGCAAAAGTTCCGAAGCCGAACGCGAGTGAATTGGAGCCGCCGGAGCGGAATGAACGTGTTTGTGAGGGATTATCCGACACCGATAGTGATTCTAATGATAAATCCGGGTTTATTTTTCTTGATAACTAAGGTAGGTTTGCACTATATTAATTAATTGCTATGGACATCCTGAAAGTAATACATGAGAGACGCAGCGTCAGGAAGTATAAAAAAGACCCTGTTCCTGACGAGATAATCACCGAAATCCTCGATGCCGCGCGGTGGTCGCCGTCGTGGGCTAACACCCAGGTCTGCAGATACGTTGTAGTAAAAGACCAGGCCGTAAAAGAAAGACTGGCCGAGGCGCTCCCTCTGACAAACCCCGGCAGGAAAGGCATTCTGGATGCACCAATTGTTATCTGCCTCTTTGCAAGGAAAGGGGTTTCCGGCTACTACAAAGGCGTTCCTGCCACCAACAAGGGGGACTGGTTCATGTTCGATGCGGGTATTGCCATGGAACATATAGCGCTTGCCGCTTGGAATTTCGGTCTTGGTACAGTCCATGTAGGGCTTTTCGACGCTGACAAAGCGCAGGCAGCCTTGAAAGTTCCGCCGGAATGCAGTGTTGTTGAAATGATCCCACTCGGTTACTTCGAAGATGTACCAAAAGCAACTCCAAGAAAACCGTTAAGCGAACTCGTATTCCTCGACGAATTCGGAAAACCTTACATAACTTCTTAGCGACACAACTTATTAATAATCACAGATACGTCATTAGAAGCGGTGTCGGGTAGTTGCTCGTGGACTGCCCTCGCAATTAAACCGCCCCGGAGCAAACCGTCGTGAGGCGATGAAGCTCGGTCTTTTGCTGTTAAGCAAAAGTTCCGAAGCCGAACGCGAGTGAATTGGAGCCGCCGGAGCGGAATGAACGTGTTTGTTAGGGATTATCCGCCACCGATAGTGATTCTAATGATAAATCCGGGTTAAAAAGAGTTTGTTTTGACTTTCAATAAAAATCTCAGATATTAAAAAGGCTTATGTGAGTCTTTCGTAATCATTCATTAGTGTTTTTCGATAATATTGCATATTCAAACCCGTCGAGTAGGGCCATAAAGGATGCCATGTTTATATTCTCGGCAATCTCTGATACGCTCCATATTTCCAGCCCGTCGGTAAATACAATGGACACCTCCACTTTCGCGGAGGTGCCTGACCGTGCATCGTGTACACGCGCTGAGTAATCAACGAGTTTCACTCCCTGAATAACCGGAAAGATGGAAGAAAGAGACTTTTTCAGTACATTGGCAAGCGCATCAACAGGCCCCACGCCCGTTGATGCTTCATGCATCACGTTGTTATCCGTTTTTATGATGACCGTTGCCTCCGGTCTCAGCCCGTCATCAATAAGCCTGTAAGTGCCTACAACTGCGAAAGGTTTTCGATATGTTTCCAATGAGCGGAGGATATTCAATTCTTTCGTTGCGTCTTTGATATTCAACAATCTTTTCAAATTTCCTCTCCTTAAAGTTTTTACTGTAAACCTTGAGCTATCAGTCTTCAGCCTGACCCTTGAACCCTTGCAGTTTCACCTCTCACCTTTCACGTTTCACGATTTTTTTTCTCTTCCTCGATCAGCAGCTTGTAATCAATCCCGTCAACAAGGGCCAGCCAACTCGCCTCAATGATATTTTCCGATACACCCACAGTACCCCATGAACGCTTTCCATCGCTGCTCTCAATAAACGCCCTTGTGACCGCCTGTGTCCCGTCTTTTGTAGACAATACCCTCACCTTGTAGTCCACAAGATCCATCTCCTTCAATTCAGGATAAAATTTATACAGGGCCTTCCTTAATGCGTTGTCCAGTGCGTTTACGGGGCCTTTACCAAGCGCTGCTGTATGCTCTACCCTTTCACCGACCTTGACCATTATAGTCGCCTCGGATACGGGGTGGTCTTTCTCCTTTTTCTCCACTATGACCTTAAAACCGATAAGGTCAAAATATTTCCTGTGAATACCAAGCGCCTTCTTGATGAGAAGCTCCAGGGAGCCCTCGGCCCCTTCGAACTGATACCCGTACATCTCGAGCTGTTTAACCTTTTTCAGCACATCTTTTGCAAGTTTTTTGTCCTTCTCGATATCGATATTAAATTCCCTGGCCTTATATATGATGCTGCTCTCACCCGAGAGGTCGGATATAAGGACCCGTTGAATGTTCCCTACCATTTCAGGCTTAATGTGTTCATAGGTCTCAGGGTTCTTTCTTACAGCGCTTACATGTATACCGCCCTTGTGGGCAAAGGCGCTCTCACCAACAAATGGTCTGTGCTTATCAGGGATGAAATTTGCCATCTCGTCTACAAAAAGGCTTAAACCCCTTAAATGGGCAAGCTTTTCTTTTTCTATGCCTTCGCATCCCATCTTGAGAATCAGGCTTGGTATAATGGAGCAGAGATTGGCATTCCCGCACCGTTCACCATAACCGTTTATAGTGCCCTGAACTTGACTGCATCCCGCCCGGACAGCCATTAACGTATTGGCAACACCCAGTTCAGAATCATTATGGGTATGAATCCCGAGTTTTGTATGAATGATCTCCCGGACCTCCTGCGTAACGGCATAGACCTCATAAGGCATGCTCCCTCCGTTTGTATCACAGAGGATTACAGCATCCGCCCCCGCATCCGCCGCCACTTTGATAACCTTCTTTGTGTAGGCCGGGTTCCTTTTGTACCCGTCAAAAAAATGCTCTGCGTCAAAGAATACAATCTTGCCGTGCTGCTTTAAGTAGGCTATAGTCCTCTCTATCATCTTCAGATTCGTGTCAAGGCTCACCTTTAGAGCATCCCTTACGTGCAAATCCCAGCTTTTACCCACTATGGTGACGTATTCTGTGTCAGCTTCAAAAACAGCCCTTATAACCTCATCTTCTTCAGGATTGGCGTTGGCCTTCATGGTACTGCTGAAGGCAACTATTTTTGCATTTTTCAGGGTGAGTTTCTTGATTTCCTTAAAATAAAGAAGGTCTTTCGGGTTTGAACCAGGCCACCCGCCCTCAATGAAGTGTATGCCGAACTCGTCGAGTCTTTCTGTAACCCTCAGTTTATCGCTGAGGGAAAAGGCTATATCTTCCGACTGAGCACCGTCACGCAGCGTGGTATCGTAAAAATCAATTTTCATTTTTCTTCCACGATATCCGCAGCATCAAGTCCGAACGCCTTGTGGAGTGCCCGAACAGCAAGCTCTCCATACTTATTTTCCAGAACACATGAAATCTTTATCTCAGATGTGGTGATGGCCTCTATGTTGATCCCCTCATCCGCAAGAACAGAAAACATCTTCGATGCGATTCCTGAATGAGAAATCATACCAAGACCCACAATGGATACCTTTGCTATATTTTCGTCTATCTTGACACTATCAGCGCCTATCTCCTTCACCACATCTTCCATGATCTTAAAAGCCTTTTTTGCATCCGGCTTTGCCACCGTAAAAGTGATATCGGTTGTGTCAGCATGGCTGACGTTCTGGACTATGATATCAACCACAATATTCGAATCAGAAAGAACGGTAAATATCTTAGCCGCCATACCCGGCTTGTCGGGCAGCTTGATTACCGTGATTTTAGCCTCGTTCTTGCTGTACGTTATTCCTGAAATTACAACTTTTTCCATAGACATGACTTCCTCCTTATTACATACAAGCGTTCCTTTACCCTCAACAAGGGAAGATTTTACCATCAACGGCACACTATATTTCTTCGCAAACTCCACCGATCTTATCTGCAGGACCTTTGCTCCAAGGCTGGCCATCTCGAGCATCTCATCGTAGGAGATTGTATCGAGCCTTCTCGCCTTCTCGCAAATGTTGGGGTCTGTTGTGTAAACCCCATCAACATCCGTATAGATTTCGCAAAGATCCGCCTTAAGGCTGGCCGCAAGGGCCACTGCAGTTGTATCTGAGCCGCCCCTTCCGAGGGTTGTAATATTGCCCTCTTTGTCAACACCCTGAAAACCCGGGACAACCACTATCTTTCCTTTCTTGAGTTCTGAAACTATCTTTTCCTTTTCAATATCGTCTATCCGTGCCTTTCCAAAACTAGAATCGGTAATAATTCTAGCTTGATAACCAAGTATGGAGACTGCATCGTGCCCCATACTTTTCAGGGTGATTGCGAGAAGCGCAGATGTTACCTGTTCCCCTGTTGAAATTAGCGTATCTACCTCCCGATCATCAGGAAATGTTGTTATCTTGCCGGCAAGATTGAGAAGTCTGTCTGTCTCTCCTGACATTGCAGACACTACAACAATGACATCATCTCCCCGGTTCTTGTAATCTATGGCCTTCTTTGCAACATTACCGATCCTTTCAACATCTTTTACTGAAGTTCCGCCATATTTCTGCACAACAAGCATCTTTACCTCCGTCCTCTATAATTAGCGTGGAGCGTATAGCGGATAGCGTATAAACCCGAAGACAGGAAGTTGCAAAAATATGAAGTTACGCACAACTTCGTAACTTCGGCTCTATGCTCTGTGCTAAACGCTGTTTGTTTCACGGCTTAACAATCGTTATTCTTCTTTCTTCTTCTCCCGCCACTTCAATCTCAATCCTTATCACACTGTTCCACCATGTTGCCCTTTCAGCCCATTCTACCACAACTATGCCGCTTTGAAGAAATTCTTCTATCTGAAGGGCATCAATTTCACCCCCTTCAATCCTGTAAAGGTCAACATGACACATGTCAAAGACCGAGCCTTCATAGTTATTCATGAGGGTGTATGAAGGGCTTACCACATACTGCCAGTCTTTTATCCCTATTCCCCTTGCAATGCCTTTTACAAACTGGGTTTTTCCGGCGCCAAGCTCACCGTAAAGCGCGTAAAGGTCGCCCTTTTTCGCCTTTTTACCTGTATATTCGCCTATATCCCATGTTTCAGAGGGATTTTTCGATATAAATTCTTTCCTTTCCATCCTTTATCGCCCTTATTGCACCACTTGATCCGGAAAGTAAATCACCGGCGAGGAGGTCCATATCCGTATTTGTTTCAACCCAGCTATCAGCAAGATACCCGTGAAGGTACACACCCAATAGCGATGCTTCTGCAGGGGTGTATCCCTGGGAGACGAATCCGCCTATAAAACCGGTCAGAACATCTCCGCTTCCGCCTTTTGCAAGGGCCGGATTGCCTGCAGGGTTTATATATATCTTCCCGTCAGGGCTGAAAAGGATTGACCTGGCCCCTTTTAATACAAGATATACGCCGGTATCTTCAACAAACCTCCTGCCCACGTTCATCCTGTCTTCGTTTATCGCTTTCGGAGAAAGATTGATGAGGCGGCCGAGTTCTCCGGGGTGTGGAGTCAGCACAGTATTTCCTTTTTTAGCTTTGAGAACATCCATGTGACCCTGGAATGCATTTATTCCGTCGGCATCAATCACAAAAGGCTTGTCAATTTCAGCATAGAGTTTTCTTGCCAGTTCCATAGTTTCAGGGTTCTGTGAAAGGCCGGGGCCCATAATAATCACATCTTTGTCTTCCACAAACTCCCTTACCTTTTCGTATGAAGTCATTGTGAAAAAGCCTGTTCCCTTGTCCTCAACAGGATATGTCATAACCTCCGTAAGCTTTGCTTCCATAATGCTGTTGAGGCTTGCGGGTATAAGAAGTGTTACAAGCCCCGCGCCAACCTTCAGGGCAGCCAGAGAAGCCATATAGGCCGCGCCTGTCTTGCCTGGTGAGCCTGCGATGACAGCGGCATGGCCATAGGTGCCTTTGTGTGACCAGGGAAGCCTTTCTTTCATGAACCCTCTCAGCATTTCACCATCAACAAGTTGCGCATCAACGCCGAGCACATCCTCTGCAAAGGCAGGAATGGAAATATCGATAACCGTTAATCTTCCCGTATAATACCCGCCGGGACAAAGAATCTGGCCGAGCTTCGGATAGGCATAGGTAAATGTGTGGGCTGCCTTGACGGCGCACCCCAGGGGGGCGCCTGTTTTTCCGTCGATGCCTGACGGAATGTCAATGGCCATAACAGGCTTGCCTGACCGATTAATCTCTTCAATTATAGCCTTTTCTTTCCCCTCTACAGCCTTCGAAAGGCCTGTCCCGAATATGGCATCCACTATGATATCGGCATGTTTAATGCCCGTTCTTATGGCACTAAAATCGTTTTCAACCTCAACAATCTCCCCCTGAAGGGATTCATAAAGCATCATATTCAGGGCAGCATCACCCTTCAAATCGCCTTTTCTGCAGAGAAGAAAAACACTGACACGATAACCGTCCCTTAAGGCATATCTGCCAACTACAAACCCGTCACCGCCGTTATTTCCCCTTCCGCAGACAATTGCGATGCGTTTTTTTCCGGAAAGATAACGCTCTTTGATTAGTCTGTATGTATTCCGGCCCGCGTTCTCCATGAGTACGGCCGATGGAATGCCCCACGTCTCAATTGCATACTTGTCAAATTTTGCCATCCGATCGGGCGACAGCACTTTCATAGCTACTCCTTTTTTGTTCACGGCTCATTAGTGGATAACAAAACCTGTTCAAGGTTCGGGGTTCAAGGTTCAACGTTGAACATAGAACTTTGAACTTTGATCAAAAACCATTCCTTCCTCTCTCCGCTAAATAACCACCATTGCCACTGCATATGCTTTTTCATGCGATATACTTATCCCGTCATACCGTGTTCCGTGAAACTCGATATAGGGTTTCCCTTCGCTCTGCAGCACATTAATATCTTTCCACACCAGCCTTCTGCCGATGGCCTTCATGAATGCCTCCTTTGCAGCGAACCTCCCCGCAAAGGATTCATCCGCCCTCTTTCTTTGTGCTGCATACGCAATCTCTTCCCCGGTAAACACCTTATCCAGAAACCTGTTCCCGTATTTTTCGACTGCGTCTGCAATCCGAGATATATCAACTATATCAATACCGACCATCACTCTCCACCAATTCATCCATATACATTCCGATAAAATACCACACATACTGCCAGTTATTAAACGACATATTTTATCATTAAGCGATTAACTTGAAAAGCCCAAATCCACCACCTGATTTTTTATCAGGAAGTGTGCCTTGTGTCATAATTAATCCACCTCATTGGTAATAGATTTGGTGTGGCAACTACATTCTATCATGCTGATATTTCAGCGCCAATGAGGTTTCTCCATTGAGAGATTGCATGAACTTGGTATTGCCATAATACATACGAGAATATGCTCTCAGCCCTCAGCCCTCAGCCCTCAGCCTGGCTTCTGCTCTGCAGTAGTCTCTGAAGTTATTGACGCCGATGAAAAATTCACGCATCATAAGAACCCAGTAATATTGTCCTTTTTTAGTGAGTGTAAGGAGATTGCCATGTTTTTCCAGGCCGCCGGTGAGTCTGAAAAATACAATTTCAGACCATAAATACCTGTATGCGTTTACACCATGCTTTGCGCTAAGCCTTTCAATGTTGAGACTCAAGCCGAAAAGTTTCATTAAAAGATCATAACAAAGCCTCTCCTTCATGGAAAATGCCTTTTTTGCAGCCACCGGCAGCAGCCCCTCACTGACCCTTTCAATATATTCCCTGATATCAAACGTATTCGCATAGGCGCTCCCGCCAAGGTATCCAATGGAACCGCTTCCGAGACCTGCATACTCCTCATAATTTACGACATATTCGTCTATCATTGCATCGTTCCGTGAAAAGCACCACGCGGTAGATGCCTTATATTGGGCGGAAAGCATCTCCGTTATCTTCTGGTAAAAATCCTTCCCCCTGTCGTAGTCCACATCTCCGAGTTTATTATTCATTATGTCCCGTGTAGAGGAGGATACCATGAGAGGGTAGTATGTTACCTGGTCAACTTTCAATCCGATAAGTGTGGACAGGTCTTTTTCGAGTATTTCCATCGTCTGTGTCGGGAAATTAAACATCATATCCACATTAAGCGTCTGGAAGTTTCCCTGCGTATATTGCAGCCTCTCTGTTATCTCCTGACCACTTCCGTATTTGTGGTACCGTTCAATCGTCTTAAGAAGGCCGTCATCAAAGGTTTGAACCCCTACAGAAAGCCGGTTTACCCCCATTCTCTTCAGCATTTCAATGTTGCGGGGTGTAAGGTGATTCGGGTTCGTCTCCACAGAAACTTCAATAATATTGAATTTTTCCCTGGTCAGGTTGATTGTCTCTTCAAGCTCGTCAATCAGTACCGTTGGCGTGCCTCCTCCCACATAAAGGGCCTTAAAGTCATACCCCAGCTCTTTGTACATCAGAACCTCTTTGCGTAAGGCGGAGAAATATGACCGGGCAAGCCCCTCCTGAAATGTCACCCTGTTAAACGAACAATACGGGCAAAGCTCCTCGCAAAAAGGAATATGCATATAAAGAAGTGTCGGTATATCGCCTGAGCTGCGGGGGATTGCAATGGATGCAGAAGGAGCAAACTGCAAATAGCTCTCGTTTTTTTTACTGGCATAACTGGCAATAAATCTTTCTATCAGCATAAGGTATTGTCGAAGTAAATCGGTAGAGAATGTTAAAGCTTAGAGGTTAAAAAATCAAGGAGATAATCGGCTATGGTTTTTTCTTTAACAGGACCCTCACTGCCCAGCCCTTTGCTAGTCTGTATGATTTCTCAACAGACACAACGTCGGGACTGTACGCGACAATAGAAGCACTGCCCGTTGCGGTATCAAGTTTAACGAGAAAATCTTCCTGTCTGTCTCCGTTGTAATCGATCTTCTCTTCAACAACCGGCGGTAAGCCGGAAAATGGTTCCCAGTTGATCTGTATGAATCCGTCTTTTCTCTCCCATATCAGGCCGTCAAAAACGGGACGGTGTACAAGCGTTTTATATGAACCATGGTCAACTGTCATTACAATTTCGCCGCCGGAGTACCATGGAGAAACCGTGACGCCTGTGGCGTTTGCCAATGTGAGGCTGAAATATGCCCTTCCCATAAATGTGGCAAGCACTATGAAGATGGCAAGGAAACCCCAGGTATACCCGAATATTGTTTTTATTTTATTCATTGTCCCTTTTCACTATTCCCCTTTCACAGATGATTGGATTATTGGAGGTTTAGCTAACCTTCTAACCTTCCAACCCTCTAACCCTCTGTCTTCACTATTCACCATCCACTATTCACTGCCTTTCTCACGCTAAAACATGCTCCCTGTTGTCAAAAGCCTTATCGTCTTTACTGTTGCATCCTGAATATTACCTCCGGCCATCGTAGCAAGGAATAGAAATGCAGGATAGAGAAAAAGTACCCTGTATCTGTCGAGAGCACTGTTCAAGGGTGTACATTTTACATGGAAAAATATCGCCTTTTTTGGACATGCGTCTACGCATTTTCCGCATTTTGTACAGGTTATGCGCATCTTTCCTTCATCTATGCTGCCTTCATCAACAGAGAACGTCGGACATACCTGCATACATCTTTTGCACTTCACGCATTTTTCCTGATCGATGCGTACCTCAAAGGCATTCACCTTGTTGGTAAAAGACTGAAAGGCACCGAAGGGACAGAAAAGGCCGCATTGCGTTCTTCTTTTCGTGAGGAGAGGCAGAACAATGACAAGGGCGATAAAGAGAGAAACAAAGATGATGGTCTGCATGAGAATCTTTACTGATGTGATCTCGGCAAATTCTGTAACGGTTTTATAAGGGCATAACCACGCACAGTAGGTCGGTGAAAGGGTAAGTGCTGACGTCACAACCACCACAAAAAGAACCGCATAAGGTAAATACGTCCACTTCAGGTTAATATTTTTAATGAGCGGTTTTTTAAAGATACGGGAAAATCCGTCATCAAGACCTCCAAAAAAACAAGCCCAACTGCAGAAGCCCCGGCCCAGTGCCAGTGATGCGCCGATCCACAGAACAAACATGCTTGCGATGGAAGCAAAACCGCCTATAATGGTGCCCGGAAAAATTATTGTTTTTGTAAGCGCTGCAGGGATAAGGGTCATGGGTATGACAATATGGCAGAACGGCGTCAATCCTTCGACCATATTTGCCCCGCTTATTGCCATACTGCC
>Ga0247841_10014156_pt1 | contig 10035 bp, 6 predicted proteins | sample LaCruzMarch2015__2_FD_192410 | JGI IMG/M metagenome (GOLD analysis project Ga0247841, IMG submission 192410) | Freshwater microbial communities from meromictic Lake La Cruz, Castile-La Mancha, Spain - LaCruzMarch2015_18m | ecosystem: Environmental > Aquatic > Freshwater > Lake | place: Spain...
GCCAATGGAACAAATCGCGCATCGCTTTTTTCAACACCACCTTGCGAAACCGAACCAACGCCAGCCGAATGCAGTCGGCATCCATTTGCGCAGTGCGGATCAACACGGCTTCCGACGAGAAAAGGTCAAAGTCTTCGCTCAATTTATGCCCGCTGGCCGTGACCGTATGATCGAATTCAGTATCCGGGAAAGGGATGGCCGGCCCTACACCAGCGGCCAGCGGATCCAGTTCCCGCCACAAGCGAATTGATTCTTCGACCGTATTCTCAGTTTCGCCCGGCATTCCGATCATAAAGGACGCTTTGGTTTCCAAACCCGCCGCATGTGTGAGGCGGAAGGCGCGGCGAATTTCTTCAAGGGTCAAGCCTTTGCCCATGGCATTCAGCATGGCCTGGTTGCCGTTTTCCACACCGTAAAAAATCAGCCAGAATCCGGCCGCCTTGGCCATCCTCAACAAATCGGCATCTACGAGGTTGCGATTGGCACGGAACGACGTGGCAAAGGCAAGTTTACGGCTCAGCTTCCGATCGATAAGCAACTGCATCACGTGTTCGGCCCAATCCCTTTTCAAGTTAAAGGTGTCATCCTGAAAAAATATTTCCCGGATGCCATATTCCGAATACAACCATTCAACCTCGCGCACGATAAGCTCCGGCCGACGGAAGCGCACGCCATGGCCAAACACCGACTTGTTGCAGAACGTGCATTGGAAAGGACAGCCGCGCGATGCCATGATGAACATTTGCGGATATGCGCGATGCGGGTCGGCTCCCGGGAAGCGCGCCAGCTTGATTAAATCCAGGCGCGGCAGCGGAATAAAATCCAGGTCCGGCAATGTGGAGCGGACAACCTGGCTTTGGCCGGGCCGGCATAAACCGGGGATCTGATCGGGAGGCACGCCGGCCAGCAATTCCAGGAGCGCCTGTTCACCCTCGCCGCAGACCGCATAATCAACATGCGGAAAGAACTTGAAGATGTGCTCACGTAGGGCCGAGACATGCGGTCCGCCCACGATTATCGGCAACGCCGCATTACGGCGCTTGAGCGCCGCGCTGACCTCCCGCACCGAGCGGGTTTGGTATGTGTTCATGGTCAGCCCCACCAAATCCGGAACAAAACGTTCTACCACCGCCTGGAGGCCATCCACGTTGACATGATCTGCCGTCATATGCACCAGACGCACCGAATGGCCGCGCGCATGCAACAGGCTCCCGAGCAGAATCAAGGCGCCTGACGGGAAATGCTCATAAGGTTTGCCGTCGTTTTCCTCCGGGGCCACCAGGAGCACCCGTTTGTTCCGCGTTGATGACGTCTTTAAGTCAAGGATTTGTTGCGCAGTGATAGTCATGATGAAATCTTCCGGTTTTCAGCCATTAGAAAGGATAGTTCCGTTATATAATTCGCAGGTGCATTCCCCTGTCAGATACACCTGGGTGTCGAACAGGTATTTCTTAACGATGTTGCTAAACATAGCCGCCTCGTCATTGCCATTGGAATACCGAAGATAACGCCGGGCTAATTCAAGTCCATCACCCGGCAATAGACCGCAGAATGCGCTGATCCGGCGCAGGCGCTGACGATCCTGTGTGTCCGTTGTGACATCCGGGATCCGGTTTTCGAAACGACCGATCCGTTCGTGAAGGCGCCGGCCTTCAGGCGCCGGATGCTGCGCCGCGTACGCGCGCATATCCTCGTTCAGCGCCGCCACCGAAAACACCTGGCATTGCCGCAGATGGCGTTCCACAAAACGCTCGCCATCCGGCAGGCAGCTAAGGTAGGCCAGAATATGGAACATGTACCGCAACTGCGTGTTCTGATCATGATAGCGATCTTGATCCCCGGGTTCCAGCCAGACGGAAGAATCGTCCTTGCGACGGATCAGCTCCGGCCCGACATATTGCCGCAGGTGGCGCAGGACTGAGCGTTCGTGATAGCCGTCCTCCGGGTTTTCGGCGGCTTCCGCCGATACGAAGCCGTAGCGCACACAATAGTCGCTCATGCGGGTGCCCAAGTAGGGAATTAACGTCGTGGCCCAGGACATGTTGGGCAATCCGCCGCTGGCGCGGCGCAAATTCATGTTAAGACTTAGAAGCTCGAGGTCCGCCTCCAGATTTATTTTGGTCGGTCGCGTCGTGGCGCCATAGGGCAATCCCGTAATCTGTTCGGTGCGCAGTCGGAACCCCATTTTTCCAAGTTTTTTGGCGGCATCGAAGATGATGGCATCGGGCATGGCGCGGTTGAGAATTTCTTTCCGCACGACAGTATCCGCCGCTTCAATGGCCATGGTCAGACCTGTGAATCCGATTCTTCCGATTTTTTCAAGCACTTCGCGGCCACGCGGCGTGATGGGATTGATCATTTCAAAACGGGTTTGCCCGTGAAATGGTATCTTGAGCGTGTATTGCCGCAGGAATTCATCCAGGAAACCGAGATGTTTGGCCACGCCCAGGGTGTCATCCTGCCAATAGAAAAGCTTTGTCTCCGGCGCCAGTTCCATGACGTTATTGATTTCCTGAATTACACTGGCGGGGTCGCGCATGTTGATGGGGAAGAGGCGGCCGGATGCCCCGAGGACAAGTTTGAGCCGGACAATTTCTTCCGGATTAAGCTTTGTACCCATGGTGTCATTAATACTGCTTGAGTTGTAACAATAGGTGCAGGCAAAAGGACAGCCGGTCATGGTAATAATGTTCTTGATCGGGTTGATCTTATGCTCCGGATAGTCCTTGTAGAACCGGCTCCGCTCAGGTTGTGGGAAAGTCATCAGGCGGGTTGGATAGATTATGCCAGGGCCGGTCTCCCGTTTTAGAATGCGGGTCAATGCATCAAAGCCCTCGCTCACGACGACATTATCGGCAAAACCGAGCGACATTTTAGGAAAATAGGTGGCATGCGGGCCGCCAATTACCGTGCGAATGCCGGGATAGTCTCGCCTGATCTGATCAAAGCACGCATACACCGGCATATGATTTCCGGTATAACAGGTGAACCCGACAACCTCCGGTTTCAGATCCTTGACTGCCCGGCGGAATTCCGTGAAATCATTGTGTCGGACCAGGCGGATATGCGCTTCCCAGCCGAAATCGCGAGCCAGGCCCGAGAGATAAAGAAGGCCAAGCGGTTCAATGGATGAGTAAGTTGCGCCGAAAAGGATCCGCGGCTTAGAACGCTTTGCGGGGCGTAGCTTCGCAACTTCGACCCTTCTTCGCCAGAAAGCCCTGTGGCTCCCGGCCTTCGCAGCCAGAGGCTTTGCTACGGCGGAGTAGGCTGCCACAGGGAGGAATGGCGTTCCTGGCTTCGCAGGGTTCCGCAAAGATCCAGCCTTCGCAGCCAGAAGCATTGCTTCGGCGGAGTAGGCTGCCCCGTCCGGCAACTGCCGGACCGCGGGGTGCTTCACCGTATTGCCCATGAAGCCCTGCTTGATTGGTTTCCTCATTGTTTTCACGCCACCCGTGTCCAGTTGATTATTTTTTTAACATAGCTTCCACCCGGGCAATGACGTCCTTGCTGCTGATCGCCTCCATGCATTTTAATCGCGATTTCCGCCGATTACTGTCCGCACCCCAGTTCATATATCCACAGCCGGGTACGGACGAGTCAATCGCCTCGGCCCGCGGGCCAATGGGCCCCCAGCGCTTCGAACTGGACGGCCCATGAAGGCTTAATACTTTAGTGCCCAACGCGGCGGCAATATGCGTTATACTTGTATCGATGGAAACCGCAATCGAAGCTTTTTCAATCAGCCGGATCAGCGTTATAAAATCCAGTCCCGCGACACTTTCAATGCGCCGATCGGCCCACTGACAGGTTGCGATGAATTCCTCCGCCCGGCGTTGATCGCCACCCCCGCCAGTCAGATACACCATGAGCCCATTTCCATTAAGCCAGCGCGCCAGATCACGCCAACGTTCAAATGGCCATTCTTTAAGCCGCGCCCATTTGGCGCTCCCCGACCATAAATGCAATACGGCATATGGCGTGACAGGGTGAAAACGGGGTAGACACAGACGGGCCGTGTCCGTCAACTCGATACAGGGCATATGCCCCGTCGGCAGATTCAGCGGCTCCAGCAATGAGCGGTAGTTGTCCAGTTCATGTTGGTCGAAGCGCAACGGCCGCCGGCAATCATATGCATAATGCCGAAATTGGCCCGGTGTATGGAAGCCGATGGTCCAGTGCGCCTTGCAAAAGAATGCCAGCAAGGCCTCGATCCTCGACCACTCGCCCAGGTCAATGCATATATCCGGCGCCAACCGGCGCAATTCACGCAGGGTCTCAAGCGGATGGCCCACATTCAGGCAGACGACCTGATCGAACGTGGACAATAGCGATGCCAGGGGATGATTGAACGGCCCACAAAGCAAAATTAACCGCACGCGAGGCCAGGCGGCGCGCAAGTCCTTGGCCACGCCGGTTAGCAGGACCAAATCGCCCAGACCATCGAACTTGATCAACAAAACGGAACGCACATCCTTCGGGACCGGCCGCCGACGGCGAAACACACAGCCCAGGAAAAACAAAAACCCGCCGCCGATCCACCGGTCCAGTAACCGCATGAATGCAAAATAATCCTTGGTTTTATACTGCGAAGGCGACATGTTGTTCATGCATTTGCAACCATTTTTTCCGCGCCTGGCTTCGAACGATGATGGCGACCGAACCTTTTCCGGAGAAAACTCTTGATCAGGCTGCGTCCCCAAACATACCGGCGATCGAATGAAAAGATCAACCGGGGCAGCACCGTAGACAGGTAATAGTTGCTGATGGCCAAGCAGCGATACCATCTTGTTTTAATCAGAAATTTAACCAGAAACCGAGGCAAGAGCGGAAGGTAGTTGAGCAGGAAATGGATGGCATAGAACGGTTTGGGATTCTTGCAGCTGCCGCCCGAGTGCAATGAATGCGGCGAAGGTACAAATCCATTTTCAAGCTGGCGAACTTCTTCGGCGCTCAACGCCCCGACCGCAAGAGCGGTCTTGATAATTGGCGTGCGCGGATAATAAGTCAGCCAAAAGACGCTGATAATATGGGGCCGGTGTTGATTATAGAAGAGGGCGCTTTCCTCCTGATTTTCGATGGTATCTTGGGGAATGCCGAGCATGTGATCGGCTTGCACCATGATGCCTGCCCTGCGTAATGCGTCCAGGGCCAAAGCAACTTGTTCCGGCTTGGTAATTCTAAGTAAGACATCGCGACTGATTTTTTGCGAAAGCGACTGTACGCCCAATTGCAGCAACTGACAACCACCCTGCCGAAGAGCGTCCGCGATGTCCCGATCGATATAATGAGGATTGGCAACGCAGGAAAATGGCAATGCAATCCGTTCTTTATATTGTTTTAAAAAATCGCAAAGCCATTGTTTGTTGGTCGTGAAGGAATCGTCGGCAAAATTGATGTATTTGACCGCATGCTTGCTCTGCGCTTCGACGAGTTCATCCAGCACGTTTTGAATCGAACGCTGCCGAATGATCTTTCGGCCCCGCATTGCATGCACGATGGAGTTAAAGCAATAAGCGCAACCGTAGGGACACCCCCGGCTGGTCATGATCGTGTAATTAACCCTGGTTTCGGGCATGACCGCGAAATAATATTCCTTATGCGGACGAGGAAGCAAATCGAGATCGGCCAGCGGCCCCTCTTTGAATTCCCCGATCAAACCGCCCGGACTTTTGAAAACAATGCCCGGAACGGACTCCCCGGGAAAAGCCAGCGGTTGCTCCTGACGGCAGAGGTTTAAAAACTTTTCGAACGATACATCCGCCTCGCCAATGGCCACCGCATCAACACAATCTTCCCGGATAACGATTTCAGGGCATGATGTTGCGTGAATGCCGCCAAAGATCGTTTTCACATGAGGCCGGATCGATTTGAGCGCGCGCGCGCATTCCAGTTGATAGCGGTAGTTGTCGGTCACGCATGAAAAACAAACGAGATCGGGCTCCTGTGCAATGATGCGGTCAGCGGTCGCGGGAATATGAGTTCGCCCTTTTTTCAGATTTACATAACGGTCCTCCGCCTGGTAGAAAACAAATTTCACCCGATGGCCCGCTTTCAGCGCCACCGCCATGAGATACTCGACGCCGATGCTTTCGAAGTCAGGATAGACAAACGTAATTTTCATGGCGCTGCCGGGATTTTGTTCGCCGCTTTTTCTATTTTCTTTTTCCCCGTTCTGCCGGGTTAAAAAAAATAATTACTTGAGAAAATACAGCGGACGCTTTTTGGATTCCTCGAAGATCCGGCTGATATACTGGCCGATCATGCCCAGGCAGATCAACTGGACGCCGCCCAGGAAAAACACAAGCGCCATGATGGAGGCCCAGCCGGGCGCCAGTGCCGTTGGGCGAACAAAATGATCCCACATGATCCGCAAGGCGAAAAACACGCCGAGCAGGGAAACCAGCACGCCGGCCCCGGTAATCCAGCGCAGGGGCGTAGCGGAAAATGACGTGATGGCATCAAAGGCCAGCCGCAGTGACTTCCAGACAGGGTACTTGGTTGAACCGGCATGCCGCGCCGCGCGTTCGTAATAGACCGCCCCCTGATTGTAGCCCACCCAACAGGTCAGTCCGCGCATGAAGCGGTGCAGTTCGCGAATTTCCTTAAGGGCATCCACAACCTTGCGATCCACCAGCCGGAAATCGCCGGCATTCATGGGCACATTCACCTTGGCCAGCGCCCGAAAAATCTTATAGAAGGAAGCGGCCAGGAACTTCTTCAGCCAGGTCTCACCGGCCCGACTGCGCCGCACGGCATATACGACCTCGCATCCCTCGCGCCATTTGGCCAGCAAATCGGGAATTACTTCGGGGGGATCCTGCAGGTCGGCGTCTATGATCACGACGGCATCGCCATCGGCATGGTCCAGGCCGGCCGTGATGGCAATCTGATGACCGAAATTACGCGACAGGCGCAAAAGCCGCACGCGGTTATCCGCCACCGCCTGGTTCTTAACCCACGGGACGGAATTGTCGGCACTGCCGTCATCCACAAAGAGGATTCGCCATGATTCCGGCTGACCGGCCATGGCCTTGACGATCCGGTCGAACAGCACGGGCAAGTTTTCGGCCTCGTTCAGGAACGGCACGACGATAACTAATTGTTTCGCTATAGGCATATCGCAAAAAATCCGCCGGCTTACTTACGGATGCACCGCCCCATCGGGCAGAATCGTTTGGGACAATACGGCTTGATCCAATTGATTGGTTTTTGACAGCACGGCACCCCGCAGATTCGCGCCGGTCAGATTCGCTTCCATCAGGATGGCTCCAGTCAAGTTCGCGCCGGACAAGTTCGCGCCGGACAGGTCCGCTTCGGTCAGGATCGCTCCGGTCAAGTCTGCCCCCATTAATGTGGCATTGCAAAGTTTGGCGCGCACAAAGTTGGTATTTTTTAATTTGGCGTTGACCAGCGTGGCCCCGCTCAGGTCGGCCTCGTTCAGCACGGCACCCTCCATATCCGCCATACTTAAATTGGCCCGGCACAGGGCGGCTTTGGTCAGAATTGTTTTCTTCAGATTGGCTTCGCGCATATCCGCCGACAGCAGGACTGCATTGCTCAGATCAACATCGTTCAGTTTGGCGCCTTGCAGGTCCTTGTTGATCCGGGTGCTCCGGGCGCGCTCCAGGCACTGCTCGCGGGTCAACTTTTCGGCCGAAGTGTCCGTCGTCTTGACTCTCTTGATTTTAAATATCTGGCTGTCGACCTGGGTGGGAAAGGCGAGCGCCAGCATGAAGGCAACCAGGGCGACTGACAACAGACGACAGACGACGGACGAAGGATGACGGACTTTCATGTTCGCCAAGGATACGGCCGACAGGTTCCGAAGGCTGAAGTCGCTACAACGTGACAGGCATCCAATGAACACGGAAGTCGCCCTTCCTTCGATGTTGGGCGTTCGACTCGCCTGGGCGACTTGTCCGCCATAGCCTTGGCGAAGGAGGAAGCGCTTCCCCCTTCGCGAGGCCGCTTCGGCGGGACACGCTGGCGGAGCCTGGTGTTGGGTGTTCGATGTTTGCTTCAATGGCAGCACCTTAATTATGGGTCTCCAAAAATCCTTCCAGCTTTTGCAAGCGCGTCGGATGGCGCAATTTACGCAAGGCCTTGGCCTCGATCTGCCGGATGCGCTCGCGGGTGACGGCAAACATACTGCCAACTTCTTCCAGTGTGCGCGGGCAGCCGTCGGCAACGCCAAAGCGCAGTTTCAATACCTTCTGCTCGCGCTCGGAGAGCGTCGCGATGACTTCCTGCAGCCGCTCGCGCAGAAGACTGTAACCGGTCATTTCGGATGGATTTTCCGCCGATTTATCCTCGATGAAATCGCCGAAACAGGCGTCGTCACTATCGCCAACGGAAGCCTGCAGGGAAATCGGTTGTTGGGACATCTTGAACACTTCGCGGACGCGATCCACGGGCAGGTCCACTTCATTGGCCACCTCTTCCGGCGTCGGCTCGCGGCCGAAATCCTGGAGGAGTTGTTTCTGGACCCGAACCAGCTTGTTGATGGTCTCAATCATGTGAACTGGGATGCGGATGGTGCGGGCCTGATCGGCAATGGCCCGGGTGGCGGCCTGGCGGATCCACCACGTGGCATAGGTGCTGAACTTGTATCCCCGTTTGTATTCGAATTTTTCCACGGCCCGCATCAGGCCCGTGTTACCCTCCTGGATGAGATCCAGGAACATAAGCCCGCGGTTCATATATTTTTTAACGATGCTGATCACCAGTCGCAGGTTGGCTTCCGCCATTTCGGTTCGGGCCTTCTGCCCTTTTTTGAGCCAGCTCTTGAGTTCCCGGTATTTGGCCTCGAAAACGCTTGCCTCCATCAGATATATATCTTCCAACTCATGCAATTTTTTGCGCTCCGCCCGCAATTTGGCCGCCCGGGTCGCGATCTTCGGGCCCTTAGCCGTTTCCAGCTTATGGATCAGGCCGGTACATTCCAGGTGCTTCTGGTAATAACTATCCGCCAAAACGACGAAATCCTCGATGGCCTTCTGCTTGAAATAAAACCCGTCCAGCTGGCGGGAATAAACGGCCCAGGATTTGTCAAACACTTTCTGACAGCGCTCCACCTTCTTCGGATCACTGCGGGCTCGCTTGAGCCTGGCAAACAGGGTCGTAATGTTCTTGAATGAAAGGCTGATTTTTTTCTTCAGGGCCGGCAACATCCGGAAATACTTGTCGCGCCCCTCCACATGTTTGTCAATAATGATACGGTCAAACCGCTCCTTGCCCTCTTCCAGCCGGGCCGCGAGCCCAAAGCAGGCTTCCATCGAAAACCCGAAGCGCTTGAACAGGGCGCGCGAATTGATCTCCGCTTCCTCGATCCGCTTGCAGATTTCCACTTCCTGGTTGCGCGTCAGGAGCGGCACCTGCCCCATCTGGTGCAGGTACGTGCGGATCGGATCGTCCATGACGTCCATGGACTTGGCCTGCTCGGCGCGTTCCTCTTTTTCCGCCTGCTTCTTGAACTGCTCCACGCCGGTGGAATCAATGACCTCGATGTCCATCCCGCGCAAAAGCAGGATGAACCCGTCAATTTCCTCGGGATCAATCAGATTGGTCGGCAGCGCCCCATTGATGTCGCCATATGTCAGGTAGCCCTGGTCCCGCGCCAACTTCGTCAAATCCCTCATCTTTTCGCGCAGTTCCTCACTGCTCAGCTTGACACGAATATTAGGATTGAAGGTCACGCCGATCGCGTCGGCTTCCGCGCCTTTGGCGGCATCGGATTTGATCAGCACCGGCGCCGCCCAGGGCGCGTCTTTGCCGGCCGGCGCTTTTTTATGCGGGCTAACGCCCTTGGCTCGTGACGCCGGACAAGCCTGGGCATTGGACGGGATGGCGCGGTGTGCGGCCGGGAGTTTGTGATTTGCTTTCATATATCCAATGATACACAAGGCTTGGCGCGATCCCAAGCCAACGGTCGGGATCGAACCGACGACCTGCGCATTACGAATGAAAAAATTTGTTAAAAACTGTTATATTTCCCAATGTTTCGCTCGCGAGAAACGCATGGAAACCTTTTGAACC
>Ga0247841_10014158_pt1 | contig 10035 bp, 10 predicted proteins | sample LaCruzMarch2015__2_FD_192410 | JGI IMG/M metagenome (GOLD analysis project Ga0247841, IMG submission 192410) | Freshwater microbial communities from meromictic Lake La Cruz, Castile-La Mancha, Spain - LaCruzMarch2015_18m | ecosystem: Environmental > Aquatic > Freshwater > Lake | place: Spain...
AATTTCAATTTTTGCATTGGTTGCCGGAGCATACATCTGGATCAGAATGAAGAAAGAGAATCCTTCGGGATCCCTTTTAAGAAAGCTTCAGGAATTTTTCCTGATCATGGCAGTCGTATCCGGAGTTTTAATGATGATGAAGTTTGATCTGATCTACCAGATTGTAAGAGTTGCTTATACTATTTTTGATCTTTCAGTTGTAGTCAGTACAAGCATATCGGTTATCTGGCTGATTAAAAATCAGTTCAGGACAATAGAAACAAATGTGATAAATTAAAAAATAAAATTAGACACAAAGGCACAAAGTTTCACCAAGATGTTTTTACATCTTCCTGGTGTTCCTTAGTGCCTTGGCGCCTTGGTGGCAAAATAATTAAAACAAAAAAATATGAAAAACTCAATTGGTTTTATCGGTGGCGGAAGAGTTACAAAAATTCTTCTGCGGGCATTCAGCAATAAAAATGTAAAATTCAGTACAGTCGTGGTCACAGACCCGAATAATGAAGTGACTTCCAGACTGAAAAGCAATTTCCCTTTTATAAGGGTCGACAATGCTGCTGCTGCTGCATCACAGGATATAGTGTTCATATCACTTCACCCACCTGTGATAATGGACACCCTTGAACTGTTAAAGAATGATGTCAGAAGTAACGCGACTGTAATTTCACTTGCACCCAAGATCAACATAGCCAAAATCTCATCAAAGCTGAACCAGGTCAAAAATATTGCCAGGCTGATACCTAATGCCACCTCTTATATCAATGATGGTTATAACCCGGTTTGCTTCTCGTCCGGATTTGATAATTCAGTCAGGGAATCAGTAATGGATCTGCTCAGGAACCTTGGACACACTTTCGAGGTGGCAGAAGAGAAACTGGAGAGCTATGCCATTGTTTCCGCAATGCTCCCAACCTACTTCTGGTTTCAATGGAACTACCTCGAGGAAATAGGAGTTAAAACCGGGCTAACAGAAACAGAAGCAGAAGCAGCTGTTCATCAGACCCTCCTGGCAGCTCTAAATCTTATGTACACATCCGAGCTGAAACCTGAAGAGGTAATCGATCTGATTCCGGTTAAGCCAATTGGCGAACATGAATCACAGATAGCAGAGATCTATAAAACAAAACTGATTGGTTTATTTGAAAAAATTAAGCCTTAATAAAAGAGAAGCCAACTGTCCTGAATTTTATATTCTCAATCTAATGTTATTTAAAATATCATATTGAATAAATATCCAACAATCATTATTCCTCCTCCGACGATTCCAATAAATGTGAATATGAGAGGGAGCCTGAGTACTTTGCGGAGGATTATCATTTCCGGCAATGACAATCCGATTACTGCCATCATGAAGGCAAGAGCTGTTCCAAGAGATGCTCCCTTTTCAATCAGAACCGAAACAATTGGTACGATACCGGCAGCATTGGAGTATAAGGGGATGCCTATTAGAATTGATAACGGTACTGAATACCATGAAGATTTACCCATAAGAGTCGCCATAAATTCTTCCGGGACATAACCATGTGCTCCTGCTCCTACTGCGATCCCTAAAGCTACATAAACCCATACTTTTCCAACAATATCCTTAACTGCATCCCAACCGAGACTGACTCTGCTCCCAAATGATATTTTTTCTTCTTCCTCTGGATTACTATCCAAATGTGTCTCATAAACCCATGGTTCTACCCATTTTTCAAGCTTGAGCTTACCAATTATCCACCCTGCAATAATTGCTATGGCCAAACCAGTTCCAACGTATATAGCTGCCACTTTCCATCCGAACATTCCATATAAAAGAATAACAGCTACTTCATTAATCATAGGTGAAGAAATAAGAAAAGAAAATGTTACTCCAAGCGGGACACCTGATTCTACGAATCCAAGAAATAAAGGTATAGCTGAACATGAGCAAAACGGAGTTACAATTCCTAAGAAGGAAGCCATTACATTTCCTGTGAAAGTTTTCTTCCCTTCAAGTGCTTTGCGGGTTCGTTCAGGTGTGAAGAATGTCCTGATAATTCCGACAAAGAAAATGATCAGTGTAAGTAACATCATGACCTTTGGGACTTCAAAAACAAAGAAACGAACGGCTTCAGTCAGATGCTCCCCTCCGGGCATTCTGAAAACCGTATCAATTAACCAGTCGGCTCCTGGTTGAAGGTTATGATATATAAAATACCAGATAGGTATCAAAACAACGGGTAACCAGATATTTGTTTTAATATTTTTCATTTAATATGAATCAATATTTCGTCATACTACGAAATGTATTTGCAAAATTTTTTACAGGTATACAAACAGATTATTTTGTCAGGAACTGTTTTATTTCATCAAATGAGGGTATCCTGCCTTTTGAGACTACTTTTTCGTTTACAACAAGTGCCGGAGTTATCATGATGTTGTATTTCATGATTTCAACTATGTCTTCAACTTTTGTTATGCTTGCATCAATACCATTATCTTTCACCACTTTACGTGTAATTTCCTCAAGGGTTTTGCATTTTGAACAACCCGTTCCTAAGATTTTAATTTCCATAATTCAATTATTTACTATTTCCTGTTAAAAAAAGTACCAAGCAACTCTTTAGCTTCTGACCAACCGGTCTTATTAATACAATATTTAATGTAAGGAGGATTTATTTCACCCTGAATAAGACCTGATTCCTTCAGTTCCTTAAGATGCTGTGAAAGGGTGGAACGTGCAATAGGGAGCTCCTCTGCCATATCACCGCTGTAACAGCACTTATCAGTATTCTTTACAAGGAAATCCATTATAAACACCCTTACAGGATGCCCCAATGCTTTTGAATAACGGGCAATCTTTTCTTGTTTATCTGTGTACACATTAACCTTTTCTTTTATCTCCATATTATTTTGTATTTCGTAAAATCACGAAACAAAATAAGATAAAATTAATCAGTTAAACAAGAAAATTATTTAAAATCACAACCAGATAAAAGCACTATTTTAAAAACATCGGTAATGTTAATGTTTAATGCAACGCACTGAATACTTATCATCTTTATCAGTTCCCTGAATATCCTCAATATCTTCCTTTCTTGAGATATCTGTAACCACCATATTGTCAATTATCAGATAACTGAAATATTCTGCGCTTTTTTTATCATATTCAGTGGCTGTCCAGTAATATCCGCTTTCATCAATTTCAGAAAATGTTCCCTCCTGATCCTGGAAACCTCCTAGTTGTATTGTAAAAGAAACAGTATCCTTTGATTCCTTTATCCATGAATCATGATGCTGAAAATGGTCGGAGAGATTTCTGAATTCTGTACCTGTCGGAAGATGCCATCCGGCAGGGCATACTTTTTTTGCAGTTTCCCAGTCATATAACAATCCATAATCTACCGCATTGTCCGGATTATTATCGTAATATACAGCACCATTGCCCGGCTTGTACCTCATGTTTTCAGCTATCCATGTAATACCATTCACTTTAATAATGCGATATACATTCCCATCTCTTTTGTCAGTGAATTTATCCTGGCTCTGAAGTGTTGAGAAAGCTAAGATTAAAGCAGCTGCAAGGAAATATTTTTTCATTTTAATAAGATTTTTGATCTACATTAGTTCTACAAAAACCACAAAAATCATTCCATTAATATTGAATACCCATGACATATCTGCTCTCAGAAACAATCAGGATCAGAAAACCAGGTATTGGGCTTTCGGAGTCATGCAAAATTCGCAATCATCAGTCAGGGTTGCCTCATCATATGTATTACCGCAAACAGGACAAACAAACCATTTTGCAGGTACTGTAATTTCGGAACCTGATTTAACTATCTCAAGAGCTTTTTCATAAAATGCTTTGTGTTTCTTTTCTGTATCAATAGCATAGGTAAATGATTCCGTTGCATCTGTATTGGCCTCTTCTTCAGCGATTTTAATAAAGCCTGGATACATCACATCAACCTCATAAGATTCACCTTTGATGCCATCAGCGAGATTTTCAGCTGTTGACAGAACTTCAAATTTTTCAATTTCAGGAGCCCCGGGGTTAACACCCATACTCTCCAGTACCTTTTTATGATTTGCAGCATGTATAGCTTCAGCTTTTGATGTTGCCCTGAACATTACAGCAATTGTATCAAAACCTTCTTCAAGAGCTTTTTCGGCGAATGCTGCATATTTTGTACTTGCTGTTGATTCTCCATTATATGCGGCTTTGAGATTTTCAACTGTTTTTGAAGGAGCTGATGAACAGCTAAGCAATAAAACAGGAACGATTAAATACATTATTAATCTGGCAACTGATTTCATTTTTTTCAGAATTAAGGTTAACGATTAAAAAACTTATCAAATATATTTATTTCCTGTGAACCAGACCTTTCATATATCATGAATATTACCCGACCTTTATCAGATAAACATCTCAATGATTTATTTCATTGCAGACATATGGCATTTTTCAATGTTTATTCAGAAGTGGAAAATAGTTATCTTTGATCACTTTTTTAAACCATATTCATTGGGAAAATGGCAGACAGGAATTATTTGAGACCCTACGGTGATAAACAAATCGCATTTGATAAACGCTATCTCGAAATGGCATTAATCTGGGCTCAAAATTCCTATTGTAAAAGGAGGCAGGTAGGAGCTCTGATCGTAAGAGAAAAAATGATAATATCGGATGGTTATAACGGAACCCCTGCCGGTTTCGAGAATATATGCGAGGATGAAAATAATGTTACAAAACCATATGTTCTCCATGCCGAGGCTAATGCAATAACCAAGGTTGCAAAATCGAACAACTCGAGTGAAGGTTCTACTCTTTATGTCACTACTTCCCCTTGTATGGAATGCGCTAAACTGATTATTCAGTCAGGCATAAAAAGGGTTGTCTACTGCAACCGATATCACAAAACAGACGGGCTTGATCTTCTTAAGCGGGCGGGCATAGAACTTGTTTTTATTGATCCAGAAAAAAATACCTATGAATTACAATAACTCAAAAATAAGCATATACCTTCCTGTCCTGCTTGCCATTGCTATTGCAGGAGGAATATTCATTGGCAGGATGCTTCCATATGAAACTGATATTCAATATCATTCCACTATAAAACCGAGAAATGATAAAATCAGTAACATCCTGAATATTATTGAAGCCAACTATGTCGATACAGTAAACAGAGGTGAACTCGCTGAAAGTGCAATTCCGGCAATTCTGAGGAAACTTGACCCTCATTCTGTTTACATTCCTGCAAAAGATCTGGCAAGAGCAAATGAACCACTGAAAGGCAATTTTGAAGGTATTGGCATTTCGTTTAATATGCTCACTGATACAATTCTAGTAATAAGCACTATCCCGGGCGGACCTTCAGAAAAACTCGGTCTTCTGCCAGGAGACAAGATCATTTTTGTCAATGATTCACTGGTTGCAGGTAGAAAAATTGCCGATGAAGATATAATGAAGATGCTTAAGGGCCCCAAGGGAACTGTGGTAAAGGTAAAGATACTCCGAAACGGTTACAGGGAGCTAATCCCTTTTGAAATTACACGTGATAAGATTCCAATCTACAGCGTGGATGTTGATTATATGGTGAATGAACTTACCGGATATATACGGATCAACTCATTTGCAGTTACCACTTATGAGGAATTCCTGAAAGGACTTATGGAACTGAAGAGCAAAGGCATGAAGAAACTAATTCTTGATCTCAGGGGAAACTCGGGAGGAGTTATGGAAGCAGCCATCCGGATTGCCAATGAATTTCTTAAAGAGGATCAGCTTATTGTCTATACACTGGGAAGAACCCAGCCACGGTCTGAAGCAAGGGCTACCGGTAAAGGTGTATTCAAGGAAGGTGATCTTGTAATACTTATTGATGAGTTCAGTGCATCTGCCAGTGAAATACTTGCCGGTGCAATTCAGGATAATGACAGAGGTACAATAATAGGAAGGCGATCATTCGGGAAAGGACTTGTTCAGGAACCAGTTAATCTGCCTGACGGATCAGGGATGCGTCTGACAATTGCACGATACTATACTCCTACCGGCAGATCGATCCAGAAACCTTACACTGACGGTTTCGAAAAATATTATGAAGACTTTAACGAAAGACTGGCTCACGGAGAGTTTGAAGTCTCCGACAGTATTCATTTTTCAGACTCTCTGAAATTCACTACTCCCGGAGGTAAAGTTGTCTATGGAGGAGGTGGAATAATGCCCGACAGGTTTGTTCCTGTCGATACAACAATGATATCACCATATTTAGTAAAAGTAAGAGCACTTATCTACAGATTTGCCCTGAAATATACAGAAACCAACAGGGAACAGCTAAAGAAGTATGCAGAAGCCGATGAATTGGAAAAATATCTTAACAAGCAGGCCCTTCTCGATCAGTTTGTTGCCTTTGCCGAAAAAAATAATGTTAAAAGAGATCCCGCAGGATTAAAAACTTCCGGAAAAATTATCCATACTCAACTGAAAGCCTATATTGCCCGTAACATACTTGACAATAAAGGATTCTATCCTATATGGGAAGATATTGATACTACCCTGAAATACGCTATAGATTATCTGGAAAAATAAGACATGGGAAAACAGAATTCAAATGCTTAAAGAGTCTGCAAATTCTGTTAAATATTTCACAGCAAGCTCTTCTTCTTCTATAAATCCCATATGACCTGAGTTGTAGAGAATGACAACCCTTGCATTGACCTGCATTCTGACTTTTTGCTGTATTTCTGCATGATTAATATGGCTGTCCATCGTACCAAGTATCCAGAGTAACGGTACTTTACCTTCTTCAATAAGATGTAATCCGGATGGTCTCTCCATCATTCCCCTGAGATCGGCAATAATTGTTTTCTCATAAGTGCCGGAAGCAATTTTTACAGATCGCTCAACAGATTCTTTAAGCACTTCCAGATTTTTACCCGCATAAAGTCCGCGTACAAAATCAGGAATCATTTCATCTTTTTTTCCAGCCTCAATAAGTCTGATATTACTTCCCCTTTTTTCAATTCCCCCGGGTGAATCTGCAAACGGATGGGAATGAAACAAACAATAACCTGAAAGATATCCGGGGTAAGATCGAAGAAAGGCAAGTGTTGCATATCCTCCCATTGAATGCCCTGCAAGGAACACTTTTTCCAGACCCAGAAAATCAAGCACTTCTCTGATAGACTCAGCAAAAATCTCCATTGTGTTTGTTTCAAAATTGCAATCAGATTGTCCGTGACCAGGCAGGTCAATTGTAATCACTCTGAATTTTTTTGCCAATTGTCCGGCAAAGTCTTCCCACACCTCCATTGTTTCAAGGTATCCGTGTATAAGCACAATTACTCTCCCTCTGCCTGTATCGGAATAATGAATATTTCCACCTCTGAATGAAATCTTCATACCTGTAATTTTATTAGATTTGTAAAAGTAGTTAATTATATTTTGCCGGAATCTTACTCGTTTAAAGTGGCGAATGATGATAATTAGCACTTCGGTTTATTAACTTTCTTTGGAGAATAAAATTAGTTTTGTTCATCAGGATGTCCTTCAGAAACACTAAATATATCAAACACAATGGGTAAAGTTCTGTTTGCTTCAATTTCAAAAAAATTTGTAATGGCTCTGGCAGGTCTCTTCCTGCTGACATTCCTGCCTGTTCATCTTATAATAAATTTTATGCTCCTTGGCAGCGATCCGGAGCCATTCAATGCAGCTGCTCATTTTATGGCTACTTTCCCGCTGGTAAAGATCTTTGAGATATTGCTTATGGCAGCAATACTGATCCATGTTGCATACGGAATATATCTGCAGATCTCAAACTGGCTTGCCAGACCTGTCGGTTATGTTAGCGGAAATAAAGCTGAGACCTCATTTTTCTCGAGGTTCATGATTTGGACAGGTGCAACAGTGCTCACATTTCTTGTTCTTCACTTCTTTAACTTCTATTTTATTAAGCTGGGATTTGTTGAGGGGGATCCTGAAAATTTCTATTCAGTGGCTCATAACCTTTTCAAAATACCTGCCTACAACTACATATACCTGGCCTGCTTTACCCTTCTCGGATTTCACCTTTACCATGCTTTCTCATCAGCTTTTCAGACCCTGGGACTTAATAACAGGATATGGACCCCGATTGTGAAAAAAGTGGCACTTTTCTATGCAATTCTTATTCCTGCAGGATTTGCTTTTATTTCAATTACACTTTGGCTTTTCAGATAGTACAGAAGAAAAAGGATACACTATGGGAAAACTTGATGCAAAAATACCTGCCGGACCTCTTGCTCAGAAATGGACAAATTATAAGGCTACCACAAAACTGGTAAATCCGGCGAATAAAAAAAAGCTTGAAATAATTGTGATAGGTTCAGGATTGTCGGGAGCGGGTGCCTCATCGGCATTGGGAGAGCTGGGATACAGTGTTAAAACCTTCTGTTACCAGGATTCCCCACGAAGAGCACATTCTGTTGCAGCACAGGGGGGAATAAATGCTGCCAAAAACTATCAGAGTGACAATGACAGTGTTTACCGTCTTTTTTATGATATGATTAAGGGCGGAGACTTCAGGGCACGGGAAGCTAATGTATACAGAGCTGCTGAAGTCAGTAACCAGGTTATTGATCATTATACTGCACTGGGAGTACCCTTTGCACGTGACTATGGAGGGACACTAAATACCCGGTCTTTCGGAGGAGTTCAGGTTTCAAGGACTTTTTATTCAAGCGGGCAGACAGGTCAGCAGTGTCTTCTCGGAGCCTATTCTTCGCTTAACAGGCAGATAAAAAACGGAAATGTAAAAATGTTCCCCCGCAGGGAAATGCTTGATCTTGTCCTGATTGACGGAAAGGCACGAGGCATAATTACAAGGAACCTGATTACCGGAGAGATCGAAAGACATTCAGCACACGCTGTCGTCCTGGCTACAGGTGGATATGGTACAATATATTTCCTTTCAACACTTGCAGTAAATTCAAATGCCTCGGCAGCATGGAAAGCTCATAAAAAAGGAGCCTTCTTTGCAAATCCGAGCTTTGTACAGATACATCCGACAAGCATTCCACAGCTGAATGAATTTCAGTCAAAACTTACACTTATGTCGGAATCACTCAGGAATGACGGACGGATATGGGTTCCCAAAACCAAAGGAGACAAAAGGAAGGCAAACGATATCCCCGAAGAAGAGAGAGACTATTATCTTGAAAGAAGATACCCCACATTCGGAAACCTGGTTCCAAGAGATGTGGCATCAAGGGCAGCAAAAGAGAGATGCGATGCAGGTTATGGGATTGGCGAAACAGGACTTGCCGTAAACCTGGATTTCAGGGATGCAATTAAAAAACAGGGAAAAAAGGCGATCGAAAATAAATACGGAAACCTTTTTGAAATGTACAGAAACATCACAGGAATAGACTCTTATGTTGAGCCAATGCGTATCTATCCTGCCGGTCACTATACAATGGGTGGTCTCTGGGTCGATTATGAACTGATGACAACAATACCCGGCCTTTACTCAATAGGTGAATCAAACTTTTCTGATCATGGTGCAAACCGGCTTGGTGCCAGTTCTCTTATGCAGGCGTCAGGAGATGGCTACTTTATACTTCCCAACACCATAAACAACTACCTCTCAGGCGAGATAAGTGTTCCAAAAATATCCACCGACAGAGCTGAATTTGAAGAGGCAGAAAAGGCATCTGTTGAAAGACTAAAAAAGCTGATTTCTATAAAGGGAAAGAAAAATGCAGGGTCATTTCATAAGAGGCTTGGTAAAATAATGTGGGACCATTGCGGTATGAGCAGGAATGAAGCAGGTTTAAAAGAAGCTCTTAAACTGATAGGTGAACTCAGGGAGGAATTCTGGAAAGAACTAAATGTGACAGGTTCACTGAATGAGGTAAATCCTGAACTTGAAAAAGCAGGCAGAGTGGCTGATTATTTTGAACTTGCAGAGCTTCTTGTTACTGACGCACTCAACAGGAGAGAATCATGCGGTGCTCATTTCAGGGAAGAATATCAGACACCTGATGGAGAAGCAATGCGAAATGATGAAGAGTTTACATACGTCGCTGCCT
>Ga0247841_10014159_pt1 | contig 10034 bp, 9 predicted proteins | sample LaCruzMarch2015__2_FD_192410 | JGI IMG/M metagenome (GOLD analysis project Ga0247841, IMG submission 192410) | Freshwater microbial communities from meromictic Lake La Cruz, Castile-La Mancha, Spain - LaCruzMarch2015_18m | ecosystem: Environmental > Aquatic > Freshwater > Lake | place: Spain...
TCACCTCGCTTATAGAGTAGCGCACGCCCACGTCGATAACGAGGTGGACGTGGTCGTCGTCGAAGCCTACTTCTTCGATGATGAAGCCGTATGCCAAGCTGACCTCGGTGAATATCTCGAGGCAGCGCGCTTTTATCTCCGGAAACCTGAATATCTTGTGGCAGTACTTTGTCTTGTACGTCACATGCGCCTTCATGGCGCCAAGGCTAGAGCTATATTTTCGAAGCATTTTGTCTGCGTGTAGCGTCATTCAAAGCCGCGCGGCAGCGCGGCGCGCGCTACACATGACAAATATCTTGGCTAAGAAATAGCCACCGGTCAATAGACCGGTGGAAAAGTCAGGTTTATATCTGTTGAGGGATAACTGTAAAACATGATGAGAAGATGGGGCGTAGTTGAGCCCAACAGTGCTTGGCATGCAAGGCAGATGAGGCCTTTGGAGAAATTGAGGGTACACTGCACCAAACAAAACGGGGAGATAATCTACCGCTGGAATCCGGGAGACCCGAAAATGGTGTCCGCCGGCCTGCACGAGTTACCCTCATTTGACATATGGCACTATCCAAAGTATAATGCGAATCCCGATTGGGCACAAGATAAACGAGCGGGGATGGCGTGGCAAATATCCCAGTTTCGCTCTAAGGCTATTGGAAAACCATTTGGGATCAGGTGGATTAAACGGCCTATGGATCTGGGGCCAGGAGGCATTCTGAGAAGTGGCATTGTCAAGGTCAGGGATACAAGGGGGGACCGATTAGATATAGGTGGGACTGAAGAGCATGAAATGCATTTCCCATCAGAAAAGGAAGCAAGGGCTCATATGAAAGTTAAATTAAAACAAGCGATTACAGAAGTAGGCAAGCGCGTCTTGAGTGTCGATTGAGGTCTTGAAAACTGTAATATCCCCGCCAGGAGAAACCACACCAGCGGTTTCGACTACGCGCGCAACTACGCTGGGAGAATGCGCGCGAAGGGACTACGAGCTGAGTTCAGAAAAAGTAAGTAGCCCCGCCAGGAGAAACCGCACCAGCGGTTTCGACTACGCGCGCAACTACGCTGGAAGAATGCGCGCGAAGGGGCTACGAGCTACCTCAATGAAAAGTAAGTAGCCCCGCCAGGATTCGAACCTGGGTCCCGAGGTCCAAAGCCTCGTATGATTGGCCGCTACACTACGGGGCTAAATCCGTATGATTCTGGTGTTATGCTATGGTTCTTGGCTGTCTTCGGTCCTGTCTAAGGAATGCTTAGCAGGTCTTCAATCTGCCGAAGGCGTACTCCGTTGGGTTGCTGAAAGCAACCCGACATTTCGCCGGCCTTTCTTAAAGGCCGATATTTAGCAAAAAACTGTTTAAAAGCAGCTAGAAGATGAACGGGGTGAAGTTTATGAAGAAAAATGCCAGCAGGAGGAAGACAAACCCTGTTGTCAGGTTCTTCGCCAGGTTTATCCTTTTGGTCCTTGGGAACTTGTCTTCTACCCATGCAAATAGAGAGGCATAGACATAGAAGCCGTCAAGGCCCTTGAATAAAGGCAAAAGGTTCATCAGGCCTAGCATCATGTTAAGGAAAAAGGCCCACTTTAGAGTATTGAATATGGATGTGCCCAATGAAGGCTCCAGGTGGGACGACTCAAGGCCTGGGGAGAACGCAAGCCCGCCTCCGGAGAGCAGTGGGTCGTTGTATCCATAAAGTCCTATATAACCACGGGTGTTCTCATCTGGATGACTCCCAATCGCCATCTCAAAAGTCCTGTTAGCAGTTACTATTGTGACGTTCTGGCCGGGGCTTGTTCCATACATAACCTCTTCTGAAAAGTATGTAAAGGTAGGGGTATCTTGCCCTGCTACGCTCTTGACAACATCGTTCTTGAAGAAAAGCCCATCTGCCGGGGAACCATTTATAACGTTCCCTACTATGAAACCATCGGCGTTTACTGCACCGGAGGTAACCAAGAGGCCACTTAAGAGCAGTATTGAAAGACCGACGACGAACATGTTGGCAAAGGAACCCACTGCAAAGACCCTGAGCTGCTTGTCCCTTGACACTGTGTTAAACTTCTTCTCGTCAGGCTCGACAAATGCTCCCATCGGGAATATGCTCATGAACAACAAGCCAGTGTTCATTATCTTGATGCCTTGTGCGCGCGCAACGAGGCCATGGAAGAGCTCGTGCAGGATCAAGCCCACTATAAGCGCTGCCAAAAGGTCCGGGAAGATAGGTATTGATAGATCGGTTCCTGCATATTTAAGGACAGGCATGCCATTCTCAGTACTAAGGTAGCCAGGGTTCAACCCCGGCACTTCAGTCATACCTGTGATTATGTCTACTCCATGCGTAGTCAATGGAACGACGATATTTGCAGGCAATCCGATGACGCCGAGCATGACACCCATGACAAGCAACGCTGGGTCGCCATTAATATAGTACACCATAAAATGTGCCGAACCGAAGAAAGCTATTGAAAGGATAAATGCCAAAAGCGTGGCAGCTTTCTTTGAAAGCCTTTGTGATAACTTGTAAGCGATACTTGCAGACAGCAAACCGACTAAAAACGGCAACAAGGCATTATGTATGCCTATCCCTATGGGAAATAACAATATGACATTGGGTCCTAAATACACAAACACTACCAGGAAAACGAGGGATGCTAGTATCAAACCACGCCCCTTCGCCTCCCTGTTGTTCACACAGAATGCAGTCCCAAGGCCGCCGAAGCACGACATAAGAGCAACATCGCCAACCGCAGTCCAGAACGATGGGTGCTCCCCGGAGACCTTGTCGATGGACCTTATGCCCGCAGTAGAATTGATCTTGTAGAAGATCTTCATGTAGAGGTCGTTCCTGAGGAAAAAATGCACTGTCGGCCATAATATGAGCGTGGTTATGCCAAATCCTGCAAACAGCGAGAGCTCTCCCAAATAAGGCAAAAGGAGTATGTTGAACACTATCGTGAGCACTAGTGCCAGCACGGTAACTGCAAGAGCCTCACCAAACTGTTTCAACGACATAGCGGTATTTTACATGCATGTTTTAAAATAAGACATGCTTGATGTCAAGATAGTCGGGACTGCGCATGTCTCAAAGGAGAGCGTAAACGAGGTCAGGGAGACTATACTCAGAGAGAAGCCGAAATACGTCGCCCTCGAGCTGTGCGAGCCCCGCTTCGAGGCTATAACCCAGAAAAAGAAGTGGGAGGACACACCCGTCACAGAGTTCATCAAGGGCAACAAGGCTTATTTCCTTCTAGCTTATTCGCTCTTGTCGGCGTTTGAGAGAAAACTCAGCGAGAAGACTGGAGTCCGACCTGGCGACGAGATGCTCGCAGGCGCCGAGGCTGCAAAAGAAGTGGGTGCCGAAGTCGTCCTTGTGGACCGCCCGATAGCGATAACCCTGAAGAGAGCCTATAAGATGTCAAGCCTGCGCGAAAAGCTTAGGATAGTAAAGGAATTGCTCTTCTCCATGTTCGGCGGCGGCGAGGAAATAACCGAGGAGATGATAGAAGAGCTTAAGAAAGAGGACGTTCTCTCCGAGATGATGAAGGAGCTTGCGAAGATGGCGCCTTCGGCTAAAAAAGTGCTCATCGACGAACGAGACGAGTACATAGCAGGAAAACTCAAGGAGCTTGATGGAAAAGTGGTCGCAGTAGTAGGCAAGGGTCACCAGAAGGGCATTGAGAAGCGGCTCAAGGAGAAGAAGAAAACGGACTTCGCCAAGCTCGAGGAGATACCAAAATCACGCTTCAGCTTCAAGTGGATCTTCTATGGCATCACTGCACTGACTATATTCTTGTTGCTCTACGGGGGCATACAGAACCCACAGAAGCTGCCGGAATATTGGGGGACGTGGATAATGCTGCACCTGATATTCACTGTGATATTCGGCATCATCGCAATGGCACATCCGCTTTCAATAGCTGCAGGGGCTCTGTCCTCGCCGATAACTGCCATACTGCCCACCGTAGCCGCAGGCTGGGTGGCCGGCATAGTCGAAGCCAAGATCAGGAAGCCCACTATCAAGGACTTCAATGAGCTCAAGGACCTTAAGGGTATACGGGACTTCTGGAAGAACAAGTTCACTAGGTTACTGCTCGTCGTCTCGCTGATAAACGTGGGGAGCTCTATAGGGACCTTCGTTGCGCTGCCTTACCTGGCGTCTATGTTATAAAATGGAAAGGAAACATGCGAAGGGATTGCAAAGCATCTTGGGTATTGCACCAAAAATCGGGGTCTTCAAAAGAGAAAAAAAGGATTTTGAAAGGAATATAGAGGGATAGCCGCTATCATTCCTTCTTCTTTATAATCATGATATCCCCGAGAGTCATCGCCCCACCGCCCTTGTTCGAGAGATACTCCTGGTCAGACTGGTTTACAGTCTCGATAAGCTTGACCTGAAGGAACTTCTGCAGCTTGCGGGCGACTTCTAGATCGGGGATATAACCGTGTTCTATCCTCTTTATCATCGACTCGTGCTCGTTTACCCTCTTTCCAAGGTCCTCTTGCTTCAGCTCGAGCTCCTCACGCTTCTTATGCACAATTTCACCTATGTTCTCGACGACTTCGTCCGCCTTTTCAACGATTCGTTTCTGCTGCTTTTCCACCCGCTTGACCTCGGCAGGCTTCGGCTTCTCCATGAGCTCCTCGATGATTTCCCCATGGGCAGCGCACCTCGGGCATGCTACCATCTTGGCACCCGCTACATTGACAAGAAACGCAGCTTCCTTCCTCCCGCACATGTCGCATGACGCTTGCATGTCTTTTTTAGCGCAGACGCGTTAAAAAAGCTATGAAGATAGACGCAAAGCCAGGCGATTACATCGAAGTCAATACGGGGGACTCTGTGTACTCGGGACTTCTTATGCCAAGGCCCGACCTCGCTGACAAGGAACACATAATGCTCAAGCTCGACAGCGGCTATAATATGGGCATCGCTCTGGATGAAATCAAAGGAGTGAAAAAGCTCGAGAAGAAGGCTAAACTAGAGAGTTTCCCTTCACAAAAGGTAGAAAAGAACCCTAAGCTGCCAAGTATTGACATACTAGGATGCGGCGGCACTATCGCATCTAGGGTAGACTATGAGACAGGTGGTGTCAAAGCAGCCATGTCTCCTGAAGAGATATTTTTCACAGTGCCTGAGCTTAAGGATATCGCCAACCTGAACAACGTAAAGCTGCTCTTTAACATATGGTCTGAGAACATGATGCCAAAGCACTGGCAGGAGATGGCCAAAGAGGCTGCCAAATCGCTCAATTTGGGCTCCCGCGGGGTGGTCCTTATGCACGGCACTGACACAATGCATTATTCCTCAGCCGCCCTCAGCTTCATGCTGAAAGATTTGTCAGGCCCTGTCGTGTTTACAGGGGCGCAAAGGAGCTCTGATAGGGGAAGCAGCGACGCACCACAGAATTTGATATGCTCGTCGCACATCGCGGCCAAGTCTGATTTGGGCGAGGTTGTAGTCTGTATGCATGGCAGCGAGTCGGACGACTTCTGCTTGGCCCACCGGGGCACTAAGGTGAGAAAGATGCACACCTCCCGCAGGGATGCTTTCCAGTCTGTAAACGCGTCTCCGTTGCTTAAAGTAACGCCAAAAGGCGAGATAACTAAATTAGCTGAGTATAGGAAGGCTGATGGCAATACGACCGCAGACACCAAGTTCGAGGAAAAGACTGCTCTGATAAAGGTCTATCCTGGCGTTGACGCAGGGCTTATCGAATATTGTATCGACAAGAAATTCAAGGGGATTGTCATAGAAGCTACCGGCTTAGGCCAAGTTCCCGATTACATCCATAATTCCATCCAACGGGCTTTGGACAAGGATATCGCTATAGTGTTCGCTGCGCAGACTATCTATGGGAGGCTTAATCCCTATGTCTATGAGCCTGCAAGGAAGATGAAGGCTGTGGGGGTGATATACGCCGAGGATATGATGCCTGAGGTGGCTTATGTCAAGCTAGGGTGGGTCTTAGGGCATGGATTAGACCCTGCCACTGAGATGCTTAAGGATTATGCAGGAGAAGTCTCCAAGAGGAGTGAAGAGATGGGCAGAGTTGGGATTAAATAAAAAATAGGTAAGGGGGTAGAGCAATCAACTTTATAAGTATATACTGTATAACCTAAACATGGCTGACGCAGCAACACTGAACAAGATCAACGAGAACTTAGAGTCTCTTAGGAGAGAGGTAATCGAGATAAAAATGCGCATGGTAGACTCAGATGCCCTCCTTGCAGAAGATGAACGACTCCTTCTGAAAAAAGCCAGGGAAGAGCGCAAGTGGAAGCAGACCATTTCTTTGGCAGAACTTGAAAAAGAGTTACGCACATAATGTTCTCGATCGAATTCTCGCGACAGGCGCGAAACTTCCTGAAGAAATGCGACTCGGGGTTGAGGGAACGCATTTTGGATAAGATTAGACTGCTTTCAAGCGAACCAGTGCCTCACAAGGCAGTACGCATAGTCGGCGAGGAAAGGACGTTTAGGATTCGAGTCGGCGACTACAGGGTGCTTTATGAGATCTCCTGGAGGGATGGGGAGATATTGATAGCTGTGGTTGACAAAAGACCAAGGGCTTATGACTGAGGGCTGCCTATCCAAAAGTTCATTGGATTGAATGACGTTTTAAATGAACAATTAGCTTATGCCAAGCTTGAGTGGGTCTTAGGGCATGGATTAGACCCTGCCACTGAGATGCTTAAGGATTATGCAGGAGAAGTCTCCAAGAGGAGTGAAGAGATGGGCAGAGTTTGGATCTGACCAGGGTTCAAGTTTAGTCAATAAAGGATAACATCCAACCCGAGCTTTTTAAAATCAGAGGCATTGCGAGTGACTATCTTAGAACATCCCTGGGATTTCAAGATTCCTGCGATCATGCAATCGTTCTGCTCCACGCGACTGCCCTTTCTCATGCATTCTCCGAAGAGCCTTGCAGACATCGCAGTAGCTTCCGAGCCCATGTCTAGTCTCTCTAGCTTGTCCATAAGGCCCCAGAACTGTGTGAAGCTTTTTCCGGAAGCCCCGCTTAGGTAAAGCCCGACAAGGACCTCATAAACGTTTATCTGTGTGGTGACGAGATTCTGTGCTTTAATCTCAGCTGCCTTTGATATGGCAGCCGTGTCGCCCCTTAGGAAGTCTATTATGAATGTCGTGTCTATCCCTATCATTTTCACAAGCAATATTAACGCTTGACCAGAGAGTCTGTCGCCTTTTTCCGCATCTCGGAGATGCCTGCCTTCATCCTTGCTATGTCCTTTTCAGGGATGTCTTTCCACGTACCTGCATAAGACATTATATCGCCCCGGGTGGCCGACAGCCTTATCACTATCTTAGAGAAACTCTCATTGCCTATCCGCTCCCTAGCAAGGGTACCATAGGCTTCCTCACTGACTGATATCGTCTTTGACGCCATTTTTCTGTGTATGTGTATAGATACACAGAGTTTAAAAATAACTAAATCCACTAAAAAGTGGCTTATGTCAAGCTAGGGTATTAGGGCATGGATTAGACCCTGCCACTGAGATGCCTAGGGATTATGTTGGAGAGATAAGTAAGAGGAGTGAGGATAGGGCTGGGGGTTTAAACGTATGATTACTTAGATTGCCGTTGTAGTGCCATACCAAGCAGAAAGATAAGCGGCTCGCGTTATAGTAACTCCATTGAGCTTTGTAATATCCCCATTTACAGAAAAGGCGGGCAATGGGTTGCCCCAAGATGTTGAAGTTTGGGAAAAGGAGCAATAGTTAGCAGCATTTTTAGCTGCACATATCTTATATTGATTCCCACCACTGACGTAGAGATAGTATCCGCCACCATCTGCAAGGAGATTGCTGCCGTCGTATATAAAAACGGCATCTACGCCATTAAAAATAGCTCTACGTAAAGTCAGTCCAGCGACTGTCACCCTGGGAGAACCACCGACAGAGGGCGTAGTAAAGGTTACTGAAGGCAGGTTGCTGGACTCCACGGTGGCGCCATCTACATATATTTGCGCTCGATAGGTGTGTTGCGACCCGGGGGTTCCCAACTCAGTGAAATAAATAGATACGACAACATTGTCAGCTTCAGATACTTTCATAGGAACTCCTACATTTTTCGAATTATCAGACTTTAGCCCAACAGTTATACGCGCAGCCAGTATTTCTGTGCCACTGGCATCACGGCATTTAATGCCGCTTATTGTGGCGGAATAATCTGGATCGGTCTGGTGTGACGTGAATGCAGGTACACTCGCAGTACATACAAAAGTCCCAGTCGCAGCCTGCGGGCCCGGAGACGTCCCAGGGTTCGTCTCACCAGAATATACGCGGTCCAATGTCCCATAAGTCGGTAGGTTCCCAAAGACGGGAGTATAAGTCTTTGCATTACCGCTATCTTTAGTAAGACTCCCAATCTGGAATATAAATGCCTCAGTACACCCCGCTTTGCACTTGTCAACATCGCTACAGGTGCCCTTATTGTTTGCAAGGATTGTGTAAGGCTTGCTCGTATCAAACAAGCCTGAGATGACAAAACTGCCGTCTTTGGGCGCTACGTTCCCGCCACCCATGCCATTAATGACGAGGGCGGAATTGGACTTCGCTTGAGCTTCTGATTGGCCAGTAGTGGCAGCAGCTTCTCTAGCAATCACATTAAGAGCAGTAGCAATTTTCGCGTCTTTACAATCTTTTAAGTATCCGTTTATAGCTATAAGCATCCGGCCGGACAGCTTTAAGTCCAAGTTGACATTAGAGGCATCCTGGCTATTCCACAATGGGAGTTGTTTTTGCCAAGTAGCAGTACTTGCCGTCGGGTTTAGCAACCCCTTGAACTCCACAGAGGCATACACCTTTGAACCCTGCGTTGAGCTAGCCTGTATCGAATATGCACCGTCAGAACCAGTGTCTTGGGACGTGCCTAATGAAGCCCCCTTCCTATTGGCATTTGACCAAAGAGTCACTTTGGCTCCTGGTATGGCTGTTCCAACTTCATCGGTCACTGTTCCAGAAACTGTATACTCATAAACAGCGGTATTGCCAGTATGACAGGTGTTTGCGTTGGCAACCGCTAGCGTCCCTATGGCCTTGTCTATCCCGCCTGTCATGCCCCTGACAGATACCTTGACCGATGGGCTTGAAGCGCACGCGTTTTCGTTTTCAAGGGTTGCAGTTACTGTCAAATCCCCCTTGTCAAGGGCTATGCCTGTGATGCGGATATCACACGAGTTGTCATGCTCATTCAATATCTTGGCACTGTCGTCCCCCTGCAGCGAGTAAGAGGTTTCTCCAGCATTGGCGGGTTTTATGTAGACAGTGATATCGCTACATGAGATATCAGAAAGATCTTTCTTATTATAGTCCTGGATCTTTGCATAGGTTATTGTAGCAGTTATCTGCCCCGGCGGGTTCGACCCGTCGCCGCATACGCAGTCAATGAGCTGGTTTTGTAGGATTGTTGCAGTAGTTCCCTTTGGGAAGTTATCCAGGGGTACGCCAGTCACAGCCGTTGTATCCATCGTGCTCCTGTTTGCTGGGGCGCATGTCTGCCCGTCTGCGCACTTGACTCGTATCACCCCGTATTTTTCGCTAAGAGGGAATCCCTTGCCCATACCCTTCTCTGGCTTGCTTGACGTGAAGCCTTTGATAAGTTTGGCCACAGAGTCTCCGCTGTCAGCCCCCGAGACCAAAAGCGTCTTGCGGGTCTTGCCGCTCGACACCTTTGCATACCCTACGTTCTTTGCAGCCGTAGCGTCTATTGGCTTCCTGGTCAGTTTTGTCGCTCCATCAGGGGTAGTGCAATATTTGGCGGCATCATCTGTCAACCCGACCATGTACACGTAGTCGTTCACCTGCAGGAGAGTAGTATCTGCGCCAAACGCGCCCTTCTTGAAGCCGCCGTTGTCACAATAACTGAGGCTGTCCTTTGACACCTTGACGAACATGGGGGGTTTGCCGACATCAATCGTGTTGGCGACAATCGATACCGTGGTCGCTTGCTGCGCCATGGCAGCCTGGTCGGTCACCACATACAAGCTGGTGTCGTCGCCCATTGAGCCAAAATACGAGCTC
>Ga0247841_10014160_pt1 | contig 10034 bp, 7 predicted proteins | sample LaCruzMarch2015__2_FD_192410 | JGI IMG/M metagenome (GOLD analysis project Ga0247841, IMG submission 192410) | Freshwater microbial communities from meromictic Lake La Cruz, Castile-La Mancha, Spain - LaCruzMarch2015_18m | ecosystem: Environmental > Aquatic > Freshwater > Lake | place: Spain...
TCTGATAGCATTACTTTTTATGGTACCAGATTGCCCGATTCATACGAAAATCATCCTGTAAATGAAGTAAATCATTGGACTGTTTCTTCCGAAAAATATATTTGGGGCTATGCTGAGAATAATTATGGGATTGATTATTATTCAGAAAAAGGAGCTAATCAATTAGACATTTCCAATACAGTTGATGATTATGGTAATAAAGTAAATTTATCATCTATCAAATTTATTAAAATTCAAACTGGAGTTTTTCAACAAGCAGGTTGGCTGAATGAGGTTTCGTCGGAAGTGAGAGGCGCAAAAGATTTAGATTATTGATGCTCGAAAATATTATTGTGTTTGATATGTTTTTTTATTATTTTTCCTTTTTTCTCTACAAATCGATAAGATATTGAAAAGCAGTAAAATAAGTAGAATAGCCATCTTTTCTTATTGTTGAATAATCTCAAAAACAACGAAAAATAGGTTGTAAAACATGTTTTTTGACTTGTAGAAAATGAAAAATACGAGTTACTTTGCACCCGTTAACTAAACAACACAATCTTTTTTATACCTTAAAAAAAACTAATACCTATTTAGACGTGAGACCTTGTGAAAAGTCTCACGTTTTTTTTGTTACCTATTCGACTTTTTTATGCACATTTTATTTATTTTGTGCATAAAACGGTTGTTACGTAATTTTTTTTTGCTACTTTTGTGTGCATTTTTTTTAAGCAGGTATTTTTAGAGATAAATGTATTTTTAAATAGTATAATTAACTATAAATCAACAGAATATATTAACCATAATTTATAAGAAATGAGTTTTAAAATTGTTGTTCTTGCTAAGCAAGTACCCGACACACGCAATGTGGGCAAAGATGCAATGAAAGCTGACGGAACGGTAAATCGTGCTGCACTTTCGGCCATTTATAATCCCGAAGATTTGAATGCGTTGGAACAAGCACTTCGCTTGAAAAGTAAATTTGAAGGCGCTACAGTTCACATTTTGACAATGGGACCTGCTCGTGCTGCCGAAATTATTCGTGAAAGTATGTATCGTGGTGCCGATGGTGGTTATCTTTTGAGTGGTCGTGAATTTGCCGGCTCAGATACATTGGCTACCTCTTATGCACTCGCTGCTGCCATTCGTCGTATTGGTAAAGTTGATTTAATTCTTTGCGGTCGTCAAGCTATTGATGGTGATACTGCTCAGGTTGGACCACAAGTAGCTGAGAAACTTGGATTACCACAAATTACTTACGCTGAAGAAATTTTGGATCTTTCTGACAACAAAATTACAGTGAAACGTCGACTCGAAAGAGGTGTTGAAGTAGTAAGAGGTCCACTTCCAATGTTGGTAACTGTTGACGGTTCGGCTCCAAATTGTCGCACACGCCATGCAAAACTCACGCTAAAGTATAAACATGCTGCCACACCTACCGAAAAACAAGATGCTGGTGCAGATTATACCAATTTATACGATGCACATCCTTATCTAAATATTACAGAATGGGGTGTTGCAGATATTGAGCATGATATCAAATGGTTAGGACTTACAGGTTCACCAACCAAGGTAAAACAAATCGAAAATGTAGTGTTTACTGCCAAAGAAAGTAAACGATTGACTGGTACAGATTTCGAAATCGAGAGTTTGATGAAAGAATTAATTGCTAACCACACTATTGGATAATTATAAAAAGAGTTTTGAAAAGTTCGACAAGCTTGAAAGGTCTGAAAACAAGTTAGGCTAAAATAAGGAACTTATAAAACACTTAGTATAATCCTAGAAAAAAATAAAGAAATGAACAATATATTTGTATATCTCGAAATTGAAGATGGCATTGTTGGCGATGTTAGCTTAGAATTGCTCACCAAAGGACGCAGTCTGGCCAAACAATTAAAATGTAAATTGGAGGCAATAGCTGCAGGACATAATTTGGATGGTATTGCTGCACAGGTTTTTCCCTATGGTGTTGAAGTGCTTCACCTTGCGGATGATAAAAGACTTTCGCCTTACACATCGTTACCACATACTTCATTGTTGGTGAAATTATTCACTGAAGAAAAACCTCAAATCGCTTTGATGGGCGCAACTTCTATCGGCCGCGATCTTGGTCCACGTGTTTCTTCTGCCTTGTTTAGCGGTTTAACTGCCGACTGTACATCGTTGGAAATTGGAACTTACGAAGATAAAAAGGCTGGAAAAGTTTATGAAAATTTACTTTATCAAATACGTCCCGCTTTTGGTGGAAACATTGTTGCAACCATTGTGAATCCTGATTGCCGTCCTCAAATGGCAACAGTTCGCGAAGGTGTAATGAAAAAAGAAATTAAAGACCCAAAATTTGTTGGTAAAACTAACAAGTTAGATGTTTCAAAATATGTTTCAGACACTGACTTTGTAGTTGAAGTTATCGAACGTCACATCGAAAAATCTAAATTAAACATTAAAGGTTCTCCTATTATTGTATCTGGTGGATACGGTGTTGGAAGTGCCGATAATTTTAAATTGTTATACGAACTTGCTGCCACACTGGGAGGTGAAGTTGGTGCTTCGCGTGCTGCTGTAGATGCAGGATTTGCTGATCACGAGCGTCAGATTGGTCAAACTGGTACTACTGTTCGTCCTAAATTATACATTGCATGTGGTATTTCGGGTCAGATTCAACACATTGCAGGTATGCAGGAAAGTGCTATAATCATTGCCATTAACAGCGATGCAAAAGCGCCTATCAACCAAATTGCCGATTATGTGATTACAGGCACAGTGGAAGATGTGATTCCGAAAATGATAAAATACTATAAGAAAAACAGTAAGTAACCCCTAACCCCTAAAGGGGAAATATGGGAATAGCTAATTATTCATGAACTAACTAAAATCCTTCTTACTCCCCTTTAGGGGTAGGGGGTCATTTATATTATGAACTTTTATAACGACAATCCTGCCATCAAATTTCAGCTTTCGCATCCATTGATGAAGAAAATAGTTGCCCTCAAGGAGCGCAATTTTGCTGATAAAGACAAATATGATTATGCATCTCACGATTATGAAGATGCAATTGAGAATTACGAAAAAGTACTTGAAATTATTGGTGAAATTTGTGGCGATATTATTGCTCCAAACGCCGAAAGTGTTGACCACGATGGACCATTGGTTGAAAACAGCCGTGTTCTTTATGCTCGAGGTACACAAGAAAACCACGAAGCACTCAAGCAAGCCGGAGTGTATGGTATTACTTTGCCACGTCAATATGGTGGATTAAATTTCCCATTTGTGGTGTATGTTATGTCAGGCGAAATGGTGGCGCGTGCAGATGCTGGTTTTGCCAATATTTGGGGATTGCAGGATTGTGCTGAAACAATTGCAGAATTTGCATCTGACGAAATTAAAGACGAATTTCTTCCACGTGTTTGCGAAGGTGCAACTTGTTCGATGGACCTTACTGAACCTGATGCAGGTTCGGATTTGCAAGCCGTACAATTGAAAGCAACTTACAACGAAAGTGATGGTATGTGGTATTTGAACGGTGTGAAACGGTTTATTACCAATGGTGATGCTCAAATTAAACTTGTGTTGGCTCGTTCGGAGGATGGTACCACCGACGGCCGTGGTTTGTCTTATTTTGTTGCTGACAATAAACACGACCATACTGTTTTAGTTCGTCGTATCGAAAATAAATTGGGTATTAAGGGTTCACCTACCTGCGAGTTAGTATTCAACAATACACCTGCAAAATTAGTAGGTACACGTCGTATGGGACTTATCAAATACGTTATGTCATTGATGAATGGTGCTCGTCTTGGAATTGGAGCTCAATCTACCGGTTTATCATCTGCGGCTTATAATGAAGCAATTGCGTATGCCCGTGATCGTAAACAATTTGGAAAAGCCATTATTGAATTTCCTGCTGTTTACGAAATGGTTTCGGTTATCAAAGCCAAATTGGATGCTTCACGCGCATTGCTTTATGAAACTACACGTTTTGTTGATGTTTACAAGTGCTACGAAGCGATTGAAAGTGAACGCAAATTAGATGCTGAAGAAAAAGCAGAATACAAAGAATATATAAAGTTGGCGGATGCTTTAACACCGATGTTAAAAATGTTCTCGAGCGAATATGCAAACCAGAATGCTTATGATTCAATTCAGGTTCACGGAGGTTCGGGCTTTATGAAAGATTATGCTTGCGAACGTTTGTTCCGCGATGCACGTATCATGACTATTTACGAAGGAACTTCACAATTGCAGGTTGTAGCTGCTATACGCCACGTCACAACCGGTAATTACCTGAAACAGATTCGCGATTACGATGCTCAAACTATTAATCCTGAGTTTACTTCATTCCGTAAACGCTTGCAAATAATGACCAATTTATATGCAAATGCTGTAGCGCGTGTTGTGGAAGCTAAAAATCAGGAATATCTTGATTTTCAAGCTCGTCGCTTGGTAGAAATGGCTGGTCATATCATTATGAGTTATTTGTTGATTATTGATGCTTCGCGCGATACTGAAGATTTGTACCGCAAATCAGCTGAGGTTTATTTAAACTATGGTGAAGTAGAAGTGCGCAGACATGCTGCATTTATCAAAACATTTGATGTTGAAAATGTTGATGTTTACAAAGTGCAGTAAGAACTGATTCATTATAAAATCAGAAACGCTCCCTGAATCTTAATTCATGGGAGCGTTTCCATTTTAACCATTGAATTTATTAATTGTCTATTTCTCCAGCAGCTCACTCAAATCAATTACAATGATACTTTTTTCGAGCATATCAATTAGTTTTGTGCCAACTAGTATTGCATTGCTCGATGATTTAAAATCTGCCACAATTTTATTATTCTTATCAATTACAATCGTATCATCTCCCTTTGCCAGAAAGCGATAATTTTTTGTTGTATGGTAACAGATATAGAGCTTGTCAAAATCAATTTGTTGGGTAATTTCCAATTGGTTATTTGCCACCAATACTTTGTTTTTCAAAGTAGTTAGGTAATGTTTGGTATTGTCGATTGAGACTAAACTTTTATAAGTTGAATCAACTTTTATAAAAACCTGATTTCCAACAAAACCATCCACTTCACCTGTTGTTTCAGTATTTATATATTTATCTGAAATTTGTGAACCACCATTCAATGAGTAGGTTGAAATATTATCTTTAGAATAAATCAAAACAGAATCTTTGAATACCTGAAAATCTTTTATCTGATAATTATTTTTCAGAATAAGGCTTATAAATGCCTGTTTACCTGTATTTTTGTTGAATGCTGTAAAAAGCGGTTTTCCATAATCTATTTGTGCATTATTCATAAAAGCATACCCTTTATTTATAATATAAACCAAACTATCCTTCATGAAAATTGATGATTTGCTCATCATTTTTTTGTCGAGGGGACTTGACCACTTTAAACTTCCATCAAAACTCAAACAACTTAATTTATCCCTTGAAGCAATATAAATATTGGTGCTATCAATTAATGCATTTGATGTTAAATCAGTTACTTGATCATGTCCTGTAGAAGTGACAAATGTGCCGGTAAGTACGCCCAGTGCAATTCCAAAAACATTAGTAAGAATAGTTGCAGTATAATCATTTCTTCCGGTAGTACATTCATAATCCCAACCAAAGCCCGTATTCACGTTAAAAATATGTAACCCATCCGAAACCAGTAAAAGGACGGAATCATTCAGATTTGAAACACTGTTCCAACCAAATTGATGTGTGATTTGACGCTTCCAAAGAACATTATTTGTTCGTAAATCAATTGCTTGTAGGTTATTAGTAACATCACCACCAAAATTTATTTTATAACCAATTCCAATTTTCCTGATAGGATCACAATGATAAATTGTATTTTTTAACTCCGAATTTGTAGTGCCATTCTCAATGTTCAGATAATTACTTTTATACATTGTTTTTTCGAATATTACATCACCGAACTGTTCAAATTTATCTTGTGGATACATTAACTTTTTGTCCCATCTTATATTGTTGGTTTTCAAGTCGAAAAGTACAATTCTTCCCGGCATATTCACAAAATTCCAGTTTTTATTCTTTTCGAGTAACTGAAGTGTAACAGTGTTTGTTGTTGTGTCCAAATAAAATTGATCAATTTTATCTTCAAATGCAAATTCTTTGGCAAGAATACTTCCATTATTCTTGTAATTCTTTCCGCTTATAATATCATATTGTTCCATTATTTCACCAGTCTGGGCAACAATGGCAAAAGCTGTAAAAAGAAGTAAAGCGAATGTAGTTAGTTTTTTCATTTTGAACATTTTTATTAAGTTTAAAACTAAAAAACAATAGAAACAGGAAGTTTGATTATCTCAGAAAACCATTACTGAAAAATTGCAATGAATTCAAAATCTTTTCTTTACCAATACTTTTAAACCATCGGGTATGGTTCTGACAAGTATTTCAGTTCCTTCTTCGTAAGGTTCACCATCGTAATGGAAAGGACCGGATTCTTCACGGGTCAGATTTAGTTCCTTTGCACGTAGTGTGGTCATAAACAAATCTTTGTCTATTGTTTTTGCAAATAATTGTAATGCTAAGGTCGGAATTGCAATAATAGGAAAATTACTCATAATAGAAATATCCATTTTCCCATCTTGCACACTGGCTTGTGGCGCAATATAAGCATTGTTGCCCCATTGTGAGGCATTGGCAAAGGTCAATACAAACGCTTTCGCTTTTAAATCAATTCCTTCACCCATTAAATGGCAATTTTGTGATTTGTAACTGAAATAACCGGTTATAATTTTTTCGATATACCTCATCACGCCGCGTTTCTTCCCTTTTGCAAATTCTGTACTCACATAAGCATCAAAACCTGTGCCACAAGTGCAAAAGAATGGCCGATTATTCACCAGTCCGTAATCCATAAAAATTGATTCGGAATAATTTATTTGTTGAATAGCTTTTTTTACATTCATTGGTATGCCTAAATGACGTGCCAGACCATTTCCTGAACCGATTGGAATAATTCCCAGCGAAGATTTTGAGTGTATGATTGAACGCGCCACTTCATTCACGGTTCCATCACCACCAACGGCAATAATTATCGGGAATTCCTTATCAACAAACTCTTTTGCAAGTTCGGTACCATGACCACGATATTTTGTGAAGACGATCTCACTCTCAAAAACTGTATTATCTAGCTCTTTTTCAATCATTTTCGGCAAATCTTCTTTGTTTCCTGTACCCGAAAATGGATTAATGATAAATGCAATTTTTATTTTCATCAGTGTTTTTCCGTATTGTAGAATTTGATAAATCGGACAGCGAAATTACAAATATTTCTCCGAATAAAAAAAATGCTGAATACTTTTGTAAAAAACTATTCATTCACTAGCTTTGTTGTATATTTGCACGATACTAAATGAACCATTCAAAACATCAAACCCTTCATTACAATGTCAAAAAAGAAACGTCCATCCCCAAGTACACGAATCCGTAAAACAGAATTGGTGCGTAATATTACCAGTGTATTTAATGAAAATGTTGAGAAAACTTTCAATTATAAACAAGTATCATCATTGTTGAATATTAAATCTGAATCACAACGGATTTTTATTAATCAAATTCTTTACGAGTTATTGGATGAAGACTTTTTAGTGGAGATTTCGCGTGGTATGTTCAAATTAAATTCGCGTGGAGGATATGTTACCGGTAAGATTGACAGACAAGGAGTTAAAACCTATTTGATTCCTGACGATGGCGGTGAACCTGTGTTTATTCCGGAACGCAAAACCAATCATGCGCTATTGAATGATGAAGTAAAAGTATTTCTTTATGCACATCGCAAAGGTTTACAGCCCGAAGGTGAAGTAGTTGAGATTACCAAACGTGCAAAAGATACTTTTGTAGGAATTTTAGATGTATCGGAAAATTACGCTTTTCTTACATTGGATAACCGGGTGATGTCCAATGATATATTTATTCCAAAAAATAAATTAAATGGAGGAAAAACCGGACAAAAAGCTGTTGTAAAACTACTTACGTGGGAAGCAAATGCAAAAAATCCTATAGGTGAAGTGATTGATATTTTAGGTGATAGAGGTGATAATACTGCCGAAATGCATGCAATTCTTGCTGAGTTTGGATTGCCATATAAATATCCTGCCGAAGTAGAAGCGGCTGCCAATAAGATGGTTGCAGGAATTACGCCAGACGAGGTAGCCAAACGAATTGATATGCGTAAAGTAACTACTTTTACAGTAGATCCGCGTGATGCAAAGGATTTTGACGATGCGCTTTCGCTCCGAAAGCTTGATAACGGACTTTGGGAAGTAGGAGTTCATATTGCCGATGTTACTCATTATGTTCGTCCTGAAAGTATTATTGAAACTGAAGCTGAACAGCGTGCTACTTCGGTTTATTTGGTTGATAGAACCATACCTATGTTGCCGGAGCATTTGTCGAATGGAATTTGCTCATTGCGTCCCAACGAAGATAAACTTACCTATTCTGTGATTTTTCAACTTAATGAAAAGGCCGAAATTCAACATTATAACATTGCCAAAACCGTAATTTGTAGTAATCGCCGATTTGCATACGAGGAAGCCCAAGCCGTGATTGAGACAGGTGAAGGTGATTACAAAGAAGAAATTCTAACAATGGATAGATTGGCTAAAATACTCCGTGCCAAACGTTTTGAAAGTGGAGCTATTGCTTTCGACCGAGTAGAAGTTCGTTTTGAAATTGACGATAAAGGAAAACCTGTCTCAGTATTTTTCAAAGAACAAAAGGATTCCAATAAAATGATTGAAGAGTTTATGTTGTTGGCCAACAAAACTGTAGCAACACATATTGGTAGAGTAGGGAAGGGGCAAAAAGCAAAAACATTCGTTTATAGAATTCATGATGTCCCCAACCCCGAAAAGCTAGCCACTTTTTCAGTATTCATCAAGCGTTTTGGTTACAGTCTAAAAACAACTGGTAAACCGGCTATAGTATCTGGTTCGATTAATCATTTATTGGACGAAGTTCAAGGTAAGAAAGAACAAAACCTGATTGAAACGCTGGCCATTCGCTCAATGGCAAAAGCCATCTACTCTACATCAAATATCGGTCATTATGGATTGGCATTCGATTATTACACGCATTTTACTTCGCCCATTCGTAGATATCCCGATATGATGGTACACAGATTACTGGAAAAATATGCAAATGAAGGTCGTAGCGTAAGTGTTGATGAGTATGAAGGTTATTGCGAACATAGTTCGGCCATGGAGCAATTGGCAGCAAACGCCGAACGTGCCTCCATAAAATACAAACAAGTAGAGTTTATGTCCGAACGTATTGGGCTTGAGTTTGAAGGCGTGATTTCGGGCGTTACCGAATGGGGTATTTATGTGGAATTAATTGAGAACAAATGCGAAGGTATGATTCCAATTCGTGATTTGGATGATGATTATTATAGTTTTGATGATAAGAATTATTGTTTAGTTGGTCGTAGGTATCATAAACGTTACCAATTAGGCGATACATTAAAAGTAAAAGTGGCGAGGGCAAATTTAGATAAAAAACAATTGGATTTTGTGATTGCTGAATAATTCAAACCATACCTAAATAGGATTAATTCAAATTGTCATTTGTTTTGAATTCAAGCAATTAAGCCTTCAAAACTTTCACAATTCAACTTTTTCCGTAAAAGGTTTTGTCATTATAAATAAATAGACTATCTTTGCACTCGCAAAAGCAAAAAATGGCTGCGTAGCTCAACTGAATAGAGTACCACACTACGGATGTGGGGGTTACAGGTTTGAATCCTGTCGCGGTCACAATAATAAACCTAATTAACTGAATTTCAGTGATTAGGTTTTTTTTGTTATATATTACATACATTTCCCACATAATTCTGGTTTTTTTAATCAAACACAACATCAAATATGTTTCAACTTTGAAAAATATATTTTAAATTGGATTTCTGTAAAATAACTGTTGTTCTCAAATCTGACATGTTATCATGGTTGTTTTTTTTTATATAAAAATCTTCCATGTTTGTAAACAATTTCTTGTTTATTGTTGTTATAGTTTGTGTGTTTTT
>Ga0247841_10014162_pt1 | contig 10031 bp, 8 predicted proteins | sample LaCruzMarch2015__2_FD_192410 | JGI IMG/M metagenome (GOLD analysis project Ga0247841, IMG submission 192410) | Freshwater microbial communities from meromictic Lake La Cruz, Castile-La Mancha, Spain - LaCruzMarch2015_18m | ecosystem: Environmental > Aquatic > Freshwater > Lake | place: Spain...
CTGGGCTTCGGGGTCTTCTGGATCCGCATCAGCCTGAACGAATTCGGCAACATGGACGCCTGGGCCGCCAATCTGCTGATGATTCTCTTCATCGCCCTGATGGCCATTTACTACGGACTGGTCGGCTGGCTCGCCCGCGCCCTGTACCGCGGTCCCGCCTGGACCGTCCCCGTGCTCCTGCTGCCGGGCCTCTATGTCCTGTTCGAGTGGCTGCGCGGCTGGCTCTTCACCGGCTTTCCCTGGCTCAATCTGGGCTATACCCAGATCGATGGGCCGCTTTCCGGCTATGCGCCCATCCTCGGCGTCTACGGCCTGAGCCTGCTCACGGCCCTCTCGGGCGGACTCCTGTGGGGCCTGATCCGTTGGGGCTGGCGTGCGCGGGCGGCGGCCGGGGCGGGGCTGGCGGCACTCTGGCTGGGCGGGCTTGCCGTGCAGCAGATCGAATGGACAGCGCCGGTTGGCACGCCCTTCCAGGCGACCGTGATCCAGGCGAACATCCCCCAAGCCATCAAGTGGGAACCGGAGGCGCGGATCGGCATCATGGAGACCTATGTCGACCTGACCCTGCCGCATCTGGACTCGGACCTGATCCTGTGGCCGGAGACGGCCATCCCGAATTTCCTGCATGAGGCTCGGGACCCGCTGCTCGACCCGCTGGCCGAGCGGGCGCGCGCGACCGGGACCGAGATCGTGCTCGGCATTCCGGTCCTGGATCTGGAAGCCGAGCGCTACTACAACGGACTGGTCAGCATCGGCAGCGTTGAGGATCTCTATACCAAGCGCCATCTGGTGCCCTTCGGTGAATTCCTGCCGTTTGGCGCCTGGCTCGGCCCGCTGATCACACTGTTCGAGATCCCGATGTCGGACTTCAGCGCGGGCGCTGCCCCGCGTCCGCTGCTGCGCGTCGGCCAGTGGACTGCCGGGGCCTCGATCTGTTACGAGGACGTGTTCCCGGCCGAAGTCGCGCAGGCGCTGCCGGAGGCCCAGTTCCTGATCAACGTCAGCAACGATGCCTGGTTCGGCGACTCGCTGGCACCCCATCAGCATCTGGAGATGGCCCGTATGCGCACCATCGAGGGCGGCCGACCCATGGTGCGCGCAACCAACACCGGGGTCTCGGCGATCATCGACTGGCGCGGTCGCGTGCTCAATCAGGTCCCGATCTTCGTTCGCGGCACCGCCAGTGCGCAGGTGCAGCCGCGGGCCGGTGCCACCCCCTTTGTCCGGTTCGGCAACTGGCCGGCACTCTTACTCGCCTTGGGGCTGGTCGGCGCGGGCCTCTTGATCGGCCGCCGCGGTACTGTGTGAGCCAGGGACGATCGAGCCGGGTTATGATGGTTGTATCGTTTCGCCGAAGGACGCCGCCGTGCAGGCCCTGATTACTTTTTTTGTTGAACTGTGCCTGCTGCGCCGGGGCCCCCAGGATCTGCCTGCCGCCCCGGTCCTGTTCTGGGTCACCCTGGTCACCGATCTCGGTGCCGGGCTGCTGGTGGGCCTGGTCTCGGGTCTGAGCCTGGGTCTCGGCCTGGTGCAGGGGATCGCCGAACTCGCACTGACCCTCGGGCTGCTCTATGCCGGTCTGTACTTTACCGGTCATCCGGGGCGTTTCATCCAATCCGCCACCGCCCTGCTCGGCAGCGGTGCCCTGATCGGCTTCCTCGCCGTACTGCCGCTGTCCCTGAATCCGCAGGGCGGTGAGGAGTCCAATGTCGCGGCCCTGGGTGCCTTCCTCCTGCTCACCCTGGTCGCCTGGAGCATGGTGGTGACCGGTCACATCGTCCGGCACACCTTCGGAATCAGCCTGGGCCAGGGCGTGGCCGTGGCCATCATCTTCGAGATTTCGGCCGTCCTGCTGATTGGGGCTTTCCTGGGCGGCGCCTGAGTGACGTCTCGGTCGTTGTCGTAATCGAGTTCGGTCGATGATCCCTGCGGGTATGCGTTGGTCCCGTGCGTGTTCCGGCTCGCCGGGTGCGTAGTCAGGCCATCCTGGCCTGACACCGTCAGGGCTGGAAGCCCTGACTACGCACACCGCTGGCGGGGATTACGATCAAGGCCGAATCGCTTATCGGACTACGACAACGACAACGATTGTATGCGTTTTTTCACTTATTTCTGACTCGCTACGAATGAGGACAGATCGCTATGCACCTGCACATCCTCGGGATCTGCGGCACCTTCATGGGCGGCATCGCACTGCTCGCCCGCGCCCAGGGTCATCGGGTCACCGGCTCCGATGCCCAGGTCTATCCGCCCATGAGCACGCAGCTCGAGGCGGCCGGCATCACCCTGATGGAAGGCTATGCCGCCACGCACCTGGATCCCGCCCCGGATGTGGTGGTGGTCGGCAACGCCATGCGCCGCGGCATCCCCGTGGTCGAATCCATGCTGGATCGGGGCTTGCCCTATTGTTCCGGCCCGGACTGGCTGCGCGACAATCTGCTCACCGGGCGCTGGGTGCTCGCGGTGGCCGGCACCCACGGCAAGACGACGACGGCGAGCATGCTGGCCTGGGTGTTGGAGGACGCGGGGCTCGATCCCGGGTTCCTGATCGGCGGGGTCCCCCTGGACTTCGGGGTCTCGGCCCGCCTGGGCTCCACGCCGTTCTTCGTGGTCGAGGCGGACGAATATGACACCGCCTTTTTCGACAAGCGCTCCAAGTTCGTCCACTACCGACCGCGCACTGCGATCCTGAACAACCTGGAGTTCGATCACGCCGACATCTTCGACGATCTGACCCAAATTCAGCGCCAATTTCACCATCTGGTGCGCACCGTCCCCGGCACCGGGCTGCTCATCCACCCCACCAACGAACCGGCCATGGACCAGATGCTGGCGATGGGTTGCTGGACGCCGCGCGAGACCTTCGAAATCTCCCCCGCCGGCGGTCAGGGTTGGAACGCCCGGCTGATCGCTGCCGACGGGTCCCGCTTTGAGGTTCTGCTGGATGGCGTCCCGCAGGGCGATGTCCAATGGGGTCAGACCGGGCTGCACAATGTCAGCAACGCCCTGGCCGTGCTGGCCGCGGCCCGCCATACCGGCGTTCCGGTCGCGGTCGGCATCGACGCGCTCGGGCGCTTCAAAGGGGTCAAACGCCGCATGGAACTGCGCGGGGAAGCGCGCGGCGTGCGCGTCTTCGACGACTTCGCTCACCACCCGACCGCCATCGCCACCACCCTCCAGGGACTGCGCCGCCAGGTCGGCACGGCGCGCATTCTTGCCGTGCTGGAACCACGCTCCAACACCATGCGGCTCGGCGTGCACAACGCGGAACTGGCCGCCTCACTGGCGGACGCGGACCTGGTCTATGTCCACGCGCCCCAGGACCTGGGCTGGGATGCGGCGCGCGTCTTCGCCGGGCTGGGCGAGCGGGCGGCAGTCTTCGACCGCGTGGACGCCATCGTGGCGCGGGTGGCCGCGGAGGCGGCCGACGGCGATCAGGTCCTGGTCATGAGCAATGGGGGGTTCGGGGGCATCCATCAGAAGCTGCTGGATGCGCTTGGGAAGGTTTCACTAACAAGTTAAACAATACAATTAGTGGATGCCTTTGCGTAATCGACTTGTTTCGCTCATTAGTGAATGGCTCCCAAGACAATGACTAATACCATCCTGCATCTTTGCGGAGCCAAGACAATTGCCTGAACGCTGGCCCCAGACCATTACCGTCGCCATCACCGGCGCCTCCGGTGTTCAGTATGGCTTGCGGCTCGTCGAGGCCCTGGTGCGTGCCGACCACCGCGTCTATCTGCTGGTCTCCCAGGCCGGTCAGGTCGTCATGCAGATGGAGGCCGGACTCAATGCCCCGGCCCGGCCAAAGGAGGCGGAGGCGTTCTTCATCGACCACTTCCAGGCTCAACCGGGCCAACTGCGGGTCTTCGGCCGCCAGGAATGGACCGCCCCCGTGGCCAGCGGCAGCAACCCGCCGGACGCCATGGTGGTGTGCCCCTGCACCACCGGGACCCTGGCCAAGATCGCGGCCGGGTTCTCCACCGACCTGATCGACCGGGCGGCGGATGTGACCCTGAAAGAGGGGCGCAAGCTGATCCTGGTGGTGCGCGAAACGCCCTTCTCCGTAACCCACCTGGAGAACATGCTGCGGCTCGCCCGCGCCGGGGCCGTGATCATGCCGGCCAACCCCGGCTTCTACTTCAACCCGACCCGGATCGAGGAAATCATCGACTTCATGGTTGCCCGCGTGCTGGACCATTTGCAGGTGAAACACCAGATCGGACGTCGCTGGGGCGAGGACCCGGGCTGAACCGCGTGGCGGTACTAATCCTCCATCCGATCACGCCCCGCCGCCTTGGCCAAGTAAAGCTTGCGGTCCGCGGCCTCGATCAACGCATCCGCCGTTTCCCCTTGGGCTTCACAGATGCCCCCGCTGACGGTCAAACGCACCCGGGGGTCGGCCCAGGTCAGGGTCTTGACCGCGATCCGCACCCGCTCGGCCAGGTTCATCGCCCCGCGCCGGTCGGTATGGGGAAGGATCACCAGAAACTCTTCGCCCCCGTAGCGACCGACCAAATCCGCCTTGCGGCCGACCCGCAGCAAGGTCGCGGCAACCTTGATCAGGACCTCATCGCCCATCGCATGTCCAAAGCTATCGTTGATCACCTTGAAGTGGTCCAGATCGATCAGGATGATGGAGCATGGCTGGTCAGGGTAGCGTTGGGCCCGCTCAAGTTCCGCGGTGAGCCGTTCAAACAGCGCCCGCCGGTTGGCGATCCCGGTCAGTGAATCGGTCAGAGCGGCCTGGCGCAGTTCATCTTCGACGGCCTCCAATCGGTGCAACAGGTGGCGGGTTCCGACCCCGGCAACGCCGATCAAGCCCAGGCTGGCCAAGCCGATCCACAGCAGCCTGATCCTGACGTTATCGATCAGGCGCTGCAAGAACTCGGGGCTGGAATGAAAGGTCGCAAGCCCGATCAATTGATGACTGTGCGGGTGATAAAGCGGAACTTCGGCAATGAAACAAGCCTCGCAGGCCGCGGCGCCGGCGCTGATATCCAGGCTCCCCGGGGGCGCGTCGATCACGTCGTAGTCAAGGAGCAGGTCGATCCGGCGGATAAAGGGCGTCCCGGTCGCGGGGTCTTTGATCAGCAGGATGGAGCCCAACGTGGCCCGCAGTTCGGTCTCCAGGCCCGCCTGGTCAGCGTGCTCGTTGATGAACAAGCGCTCCAGATTCCGACTCTCGGCCTGCGCCAGCGCATGAGAGCGACTGGCTGCGTCCGCCCGCAGCAGGGGCTCGATGACCAGCAGCCAATGCGCGGTGATCACCCCGGTGAGCAACACCCCGAGCAAGGCGAAGATCAGCGCCAGGTGTCCCTCGAAGCGGAGCGTCCCGCTGCCGGTAGAGCCCATGTTACTCATAGGTTCGGGCCACCTTCAGGAAGAAGGGTTTGAACCGGACCCCCGCCCGCCGCGCCTGAGGCACATTGATGTGGGGCAAAACCCGATCGGCCACATAAAGCCCAGCCACCGCGCCGGCCTCCAGGTCCCCGGCGAAGGGTGAGAACACCAGGGTCTGCAGACGCTCCGACCAGTCCCGCAGACGGGCACCACCGACCGCGACACTGGTGACGAAAATCCCGCCCACCCCGGTCGCGGGATACTGGTCGAGCGCGCCGGCGGACAGTGCCTTGACGCGTAATCTGCGCCCCCGCACCTCGCCGACCGCTTCCAGTCCAAGAACGGCCTCACGGGCATCCGCGGCGGACCCCTGGTAGACCACCAGCACTTGGAGGGTTCCATCCGCGGCAGCTCGGGAATCAAGTAATTCCATGGCGCCGAGGACCGCGGGAAAGATCTTCAATCCGACCCGCAGGCGCTGTTCATCCTCCTGCAACAGGGTGGGATCCGCCGCCCAACCCGCCTGTGCCCAGGCCAGGATGCAGAGTCCGCAACAGACCAGCGACCAGACACTGACATGAGCACGTAACGACGGTTTCAGGCACGCCCAGAGCATCAGAAAGTGTAGCCCGCCGACAGCCACCAACGGCGCCCAGGCTGCGGATAATCCTGGGGATAGACCAGATCCACATCCCCAACCCGAGTAGGAATATCCGGGAAGCGCTGGTCCGCGTCGGTCAGATTCTTGACACCGACCGAGAGGAATGGCCCGGCGCCCGCCCGACGGTAATTGAGCGTCAGATCCAGTGATCCATAGCCCGCCAGCGATTCGCGCGGGTCGGACTCCACCCGGCTGCGCTCGCCGACATAACGCAGTTGCAGGGCCGCCGTCCAGTCGTCCGCCATCCGCCACAGCAGTGCAAAGTTTCCAAGCAGATCGGTGCCCCCGGGGAGCGCCGTGCCGGTACCGGTCCAGGCCGCATCCACGTAGGAGAGATTGGCATCGATCTTCACGCGAGCGCTCAGCCGCTGCTGGTACTCCAGTTCGATCCCGGACAGATGGGCATCGGGGTTATTGACGTAGCCGTTCAATCCGGCGTAATCGAAGCTGATAGGCTCGGTCAGGTCGGAATGAAAAAGAATCAGGCGCGTCTCCCAAGTGGGCTGCTTCAGGATGTAGCCCAACTCATAAGTGGCGATCTCGCTCGCGACCAGCGGCTCCCGGCTGGGGTATTCCAGTTCGTAGAACGTCGGGGGGCGGAACGCCCGCGCGTATTGAAACTTGAGGATGTTCCTGGAATCGAGTCGCCAGACCGCGGCCAACCGGGGGCTCAGGTAAGCATCCAGATCGCTGTAGTCATCGTAGCGCAGGCTGCCGGTGAGCGTGACATTCTCGCCGGCGCGGAACACATCCTGAATGATCCCGCTCAGGATCCGCCGCTCCCGCGTCGCGTCCAACCAGGTGGCGGCGATCGGGAAGGGCAACGCGGACCAGTCCCAGGACGCGTCATGGATGTCGATCCGGCTGGCTTCCAGACCGAACAGCAGGTCATGGCGGGGCTCCGGCCGCCAGTGCAGATCCGCCGCGCCAAGGTAACGCGTCTCGCGGTACCGCTGATTCATAAAGATCGGCTGCTCGGCAAAGTAGCCCGCGGGAAAGACATAGAGCCCGTCGCGTTCCCGCTCGTATTGCAAACCCTCCAGACGGACGCGGGCACTCAGCGTGTCGGAAAAGCGCAGATCCCGTCCGATCTCGATGGCCAGATCGCGCTGATGGGTGACCAAACCCTGATCAGCCGGCGGCAGGAAGTGGTTGATCCCGAACTGATCCCCGTAGGCGTCATCCAGCAGCTTGAGCGTGGCGAAGGTGCCCTGCCACCACAACTCGGCAAACAGACCGCCATAGCGATGCGCGTCGTTGGCCGGGCCAGGGGCCTGGGACAGGGTCGAACGGCCGACGCCATACAAGGCGTCCTGCGCCACCCGGACCGCTCCGCCGTCCCCGGTGAGGCCGGTCGCGTTCAGTGACAAGGTCAGGTCCCGCGCGGGATCCTGCCAATACCAGATGCCGCCGCCGCCAGCCGTCGCCCCCTGATCGGCCTGGACATGCAGGGTGCGCTCCTGCCGCCGGGTGATGACATTGATCACCCCGGCATAGGCATATTCACCGTAGACCGACGCGCCGGGGCCGCGGATCACGTCGATCCGCTCCACCTGCTCGATGGGGATATTGAGCACCGGGTTGGCGGTCGCCATGAGACTGGTGTTCATAGAGACGCCATCGAGCAGAATCTTGATGTCGCCCGAGGCGTAACCGAAGCCCACGCCACGGCTCAACACCTGCCGCTCCCCGGTCGCCTCCAGGCCCTGGCTGAAGCCGGGGACCAGGGCCAGGGCCTCCCAGACCGTCCGCACCCCCCGCGCCAGCAGATCGTCACCCGACAGTACCGTGGCCATCCCCGGAATGAAATCCGCATTCATGCCGGTCTTGGTCGCCAACTGGGTCTGATCGTCCAGCAGTGCCAGCAGGTCCTGGAGATCCCGGTCATCGTCGGCTTCGGCGCTGCCTGCATCGGCCGCGCCGACGACCAGCGCCAGACTCACTGCGAGGATCGGCCGCCGCCCGGCGTGCCGACTTCGGGCGCAGCCGCGTAAACCCGCGGGTCTTGCCGATGCGTTCATGAGGACATCAGCGCGGCGCTTAGGGGGTCGGGAAGCAAGGCAGGCCGGGGTCCGGACGGCCACGCTGTGCCGTCACCCGAACCCAAGTCTGCCCTGCTGTCCGGCCTCAATCCGCCGGACTCAGATCCAAACCCAGATTGCTGTACCGCAGGCGCACGAACATCGAGTAGGCATAGGCAAAGATCGCCACCAGGAAGCCCAGGATGTCGACAACCGAGAAGAGCCCCTGCTGATCGATGACGAACCACAGGATGGACAAGGCGATACCGGCCAGGAGGACACCCAGCACAAAGAGCGGCGCCAAACCCGCACGCAGCGACTGCAACCCCTGCAATTGCCGTGAGACCGGTCGCTCGCGCGGGACGCCCCCGACGCGTTCGCGCGCGCCGAGCACCGCCTTGCGATGGGCCAGCGCCCGATAAACCAACCAGGCGCCGAAGAGCACACAAACCGCCCCAAAATAATATTTCATCGCCGTTTAACCCGATAAGACCAGACTGTAGACCGAAACGAGCAGCGCCGGGCGCCGGGTCCGCCGCCGTGCGGTCGATCGTACCTGCGGTCGGCTGACTCAACAAGCGGATTGCACGACGGATCAGTCATGATACTCCCCCGCCCGCCGCGCATCCCCGCGCACCCGGTCCGCCGGATAGCGCTGCTCGTTGATGGCGATCTTGCGGTAAGCGGCGGCGATGGGGTCGATGTCCAGACGCTCGCAGAGACGCAGGATGTAGATCAGGCAGTCGGCCAGTTCCTGCGCCACCTGCTCTTTTTTCTCCGGACTGAGCGTCCGGCTTTGCTCCTGGGTGAGCCATTGGAAATGTTCCAGCAACTCACCGACCTCCCCCGCCAGCGCCATCGACAGATTCTTGGGCGAATGGAATTGCTCCCAGTCGCGCTCTTGGGCGAAGCGGACCAGGCGGGCGTTCAGATCGTCCAGACAATCCATGACCCTCAGCCCTCGGCCAGCCGCAACCGGGCGCGGCCAATTGCGGCACGCACTTGGGCGGGCGCCGTGCCGCCCAAATGATCGCGGGCGGCGACCGACCCTTCGAGGGTCAGCACGGCATAGACATCGGGTTCGATGCGCTCGGAGAATCCCCGCAATTCATCAATGGTCAGCTCGGCCAGGTCACGCCCCTCGCGCACCCCCAGCGCCACCGCCTTGCCGACGATCTCGTGGGCGTCGCGAAAGGGGATGCCCTTGCGCACCAGATAGTCCGCGAGGTCGGTGGCGGTGCTGAAACCTTGGGCCGCGGCCGTGCGCATCCGCTCGCGTCTGCACGTGACCTGCCCCATCATCTCGGCATACACCTTGAGACAACCCTTGAGGTTGTCGACCGTGTCGAACAGCGGCTCCTTGTCCTCCTGATTGTCCTTGTTATAGGCCAGCGGCTGACCCTTCATCAGCGTCAGGAGGCCCATCAGGTGGCCGAAGATCCGCCCACTCTTGCCACGCACCAGCTCCGGCACGTCCGGGTTCTTTTTCTGGGGCATGATCGAGGAGCCGGTACAAAAACTGTCGGACAGGTCCACAAAAGCGAACTGCGCGGAGGCCCAGAGGATCAGTTCCTCTGAAAAACGCGACAGGTGCATCATCAGGATGGCCGCGGCGGCGGTAAACTCAATGGCAAAGTCGCGATCCGACACGGCGTCCAGTGAGTTCTCGGCCGGGTGGTCGAAGCCCAGCAGTCGGGCGGTCAGGTGACGGTCGATGGGGTACGTGGTGCCGGCCAGCGCGGCCGCTCCGAGCGGCATGACGTTGACGCGACCGCGGCAATCGGCCAGCCGGGCGCGGTCACGTTCCAGCATCTCGAACCAGGCCATCATGTGATGGCCGAAGGTGATCGGCTGGGCCACCTGGAGGTGGGTGAAGCCGGGCATGACGGTATCCGCCTCACGCTCGGCCAGCGTCAGCAGGGCCGCCTGCAGGCGGGCGATGGCGATCCGGATCAGGTCGATCTCGTCGCGCAGCCACAGCCGCACGTCGGTAGCGACCTGGT
>Ga0247841_10014164_pt1 | contig 10030 bp, 9 predicted proteins | sample LaCruzMarch2015__2_FD_192410 | JGI IMG/M metagenome (GOLD analysis project Ga0247841, IMG submission 192410) | Freshwater microbial communities from meromictic Lake La Cruz, Castile-La Mancha, Spain - LaCruzMarch2015_18m | ecosystem: Environmental > Aquatic > Freshwater > Lake | place: Spain...
CCCCATGTATGCAAAATGGCAACTATGCCCGTTGTACTATTGAGGTATTTGGGATCTTTGGCCAGGGTGAGCAGTGTTTCTGAGGCAGCCTTGAACAGAATGTCGTAAACAATTTACCGAATTTCTGCATTCCTATTTGCCGAAATCTCGCATTGTTATTTGCCGTTTACATTGGTTGATGCGATAGTTATTAAAATTATGAATGGAATATGCCATTTCGACATTTTCCCATCCTGATTTGAGAAACCGTAGTTTTCTTTTTGGTCCTTTCACAGATCTAAAAGATATAATCCTTGAAGGTTCTAATTTTATTTTCCTGATTTTTTTTTGTAGATTTGGTTCATAGGTGACCACACTACTCAATAATAACCATTTTTTTGGTGAGGCTATAAGCGTCAACTTGTAAGCGATAAGTATAGATACCGATTGGTAAATCACCAGCGTTGAATATGACATTATAGGTACCGGGGTACAATTCTCTACTCAGTAAAGCATTAAATTCTTTGCCAAGCAAGTTATACACCTTTAAGGAGACATATCCGCCCTTGATGAGAGTAAAGGAAATAGTTGAATTTCCGTAGAAAGGGTTGGGATAGTTTTGCGCTAAAGTCGCGATAGGTGAGTTTTCGGAGTCGTTGATGCCGATTGACTTATCAATTTTAACCATAAAAGTAGTTGAAGTATTGTAATAACCATCAGTCACAATAACATTCATTTTTTTAACGATTGGGTCAGCAGATTGATAGTGGAATACTCCGGTCAAAGAATCAAGTTGAGCACCGGGCTCTATTGGAGACAAGTAATATTTGAGAGAATCACCTTCGGGGTCCTGTGCTTTAAACTGAAAATTAATTGCTACTCCTACCTTAGCTTTTAAAGTATCCGTAGGAATACTGACAAAGAAAGGCGGATTATTTATATTAATTGTGTCTTCAATTGAGAACGTAATCAGTTTTCTTTTAAGGAGGGTAGTAGACTCCTTAACAAGCGGCATATCCGGTGGCATCTGATGAAGTATAGATACGATAGACTGGAAATTATGAGCTATTATCGTTGTATCAGGTAATTCAGTCACTCGACCAATGATACGTTTAGGTGTGCCAAGAAACTTAAAGAAAGTTTCATTAACCTTAGTTTTAGCCTCGCGAGTGTAGGAATATATGACACTATTGTCTTCAGCAATATACGTAGCCGAAATAGGATCAACAACCAGAAGTTCTAATGACGTAAATTCATCAACGGGAACATAATCACTTAAATCCTCCAGGAGTTGGCGATTTCCATCGTGATTATGAAGTGGGATAAGGACAATGTTGTGTATATTATAAAGTCCGTTACCCGTAATACTTGAAGGGACTGCTTGATTATTAATTTTCTTTATGGTTACCAACCGAGCGTAACTCATATAATTTTCAGTCATATAGTCAAAGCGACCATAAGTTGGCGCAAAATAAACTGTATCAACAAAAATACTTGTCATGGTTTGAATATCAAGTCCGGTCATCATATCCGCCATATTAAGATTCAGGCTTAGCTTAGGCTGATGGCTAAAATCCTCACGCAAGAAACCACAAGACCACACCCACCAATTTGCTCCGAAAAACCAATCATAGCCCATATAGAAATACCCGCTATCTCCATAAATTGCACCGTGTGAATTTATAAGTTTAAAGGCCTGTTTCGTGTCATCATAACCAACTACGGCGACATAATGACTACTAACTGCGCTATCTTCAACTAATTCTGGGGTCCAGCGATAGAAGGGGTCATTAGCCCTCACTTCATAAAATGAAGAAAAAACTGGAATATGCAATTGGAAACAAACGCCCAAATTTAAAGAATCTTTCAGCTGGTTTAGCATAATACTGGTGATCAGTGAATCCTGGGAATATATCCAAAATTTATCAAAATTGGTTGAACGATATGGTAGACCACTCTCTTTAGCATTTAAACTTGGGGTAATTTCCACATCTATCTGCAAGGGAAAATTTTGGACTGTACTACAACCTTGTCGAGTCATAAACTCAAATGCCGCTTCACTTCCAGAAAAATGACCAAGATTATCAGCTATTTGATTCCAAACAAAACTTGTCGAAAACTGATTCTCGGGCAATCTTGGGTCTCTAGAGAAATGTTTATTCCAAAGATAAGATTTCAGATAATAAATTAAGGAAAAATGACTACAACAAGTTGTTTCTTGCAATCCGACTGGCGGAAACCAAGCTGAGTTATCGACGACACTAGAACGATTTTGCCCCACGATAATCACAGGAGCAACGATTAACAAAAATATCAGAATAAATACAAAATTTTTCATAATTTTCCTCCTTATATGATTGTTGCTTTTATGTTTTCTACCACTTGCAGGTAACGTTCCCGGGCTAGGCGTGGTTGGTTTATGGTGGGCCTTGTGCGCTGGATAACCAATCACGATTAGCCCGTGTTAGCGTTTTGTTGGTTTTTTTTTCAAAGTTACAAAATTCAGATTTCCGGGTTTAATAACGTAACCTGTTTGTAATGGGAATAATATATACTACAGCCTCTGTTATTTTCTAATTTTGCAACGAATACCACCACCGGTTCTTGTTTTTTGCTTTCATCCCTGCTATAAACTGACTCTTATGAAATTCCCGAATGTTTTCATCTGTGTTATAATCCTTTTGTTTTTGCTTTCCGGATGTAAGAAGGATCCGGATGAAACGACCATTGATTGTACTTCCAGCCTGGATTTCACCAAAATATCCGTTGCGGATAATGCCGGAACTATCATATCTGTTGATTCAACCGATTGGACCAATGATGCAGCCTGGTGCGAAAAAGAATACAGCCTTTTCAGCACCCATAACCTTGATCTTACGGGGTCTGACACGTCCAGGATTGTTTTACTGCTGTTCCCAAATCCATTGACCACTGTTGGAACTTTCATGCTGATGAGACCGAAACTTTGCCCGCTTCAATGTGTTATCATAAACCGTGCTTTACAGATCCTCGATACATTCAGCATCCCGAATCAAACCGGTAATTCGGCCCTTGTGCTGAATTTTTCTGATCCCCTGAAATATAAGACAGGGGATTATTACAGAATATATTATGCAGCTCATTGCACCGGTCAGTTGTTCTTTTTCAAGGGTCACGGGGATTTTAAAATAGAATAAACAGAATAATTTCATAGGGTATTTTCATCCTGGGGTATCTTATAGATATAATCCATAAAAAACGGGAACCCCAAAAAAACAATAGCCATGAAAACATCTGTGAAGAACATGATCAGCGCTGGTATATTATTTCTGTTTTTTGCCTCCACCGTTGTGACGTTGGCACAAAACACATTCATTACGATCAGCGGGCTGCTTAAGGATGCCAAAACTGGTGAGAAAATTATTTATGCCACCATTTCTGTTCCAAATACTGGTATTGGAACCGTATCTAACTCAGATGGTGAATTCACTTTGAAGGTAAGCACGTCACTCAATGCCGAATTTTTTGAAGTATCGCACATGAGTTATGCAACAGCCAAATTTAAAATCAGTGAAGCAGTCGGGAAGGAAAAAACATTCTACCTTGACATTCAGCCAATTCAGCTGAAAGAAATATCGGTAGTACCCCAGGATGCGCGAAGCATCGTGGAAATCGCGATCAATAACATCGGGAAAAACTACAGCGGTATTCCAAACATGATGACAGGCTTTTATCGTGAGTCGATCAGGCAGCGCCGCGATTATCTTTCAATTTCCGAAGCGGTGGTTGATATTTATAAATCCCCATATTTTAGCTGGCAGGACGACAAGGTGAAAATTTTCAAGGGCCGGAAAAGCACCAACGTGAAAAAAGCCGATACCGTCATGGTTCAGCTTCAAGGGGGACCGAATGTATCGATGTTGCTCGATATTGTTAAAAACACCGGACTCAGTATTGCGCTTGATAATCTTGATAACTACCAATTTGAATTGGGGTCGGTGGTCAATATCGACAACAAGCTGAACTGGGTGATTACTTTCTCGCCTGCTATTGTAAATGAAGAACCGCTTTATATTGGGAAGCTATACATTTCGCAGGAAAACATTGCAATAACCCGGGCCGAATTCAGCCTCGATCTCAGTGATGAAGACAAAGCTTCACGTGTTTTTGTTCAGAAAAAACCAATGGGATTGCTCTTTATGCCAACATCGACCAGCTACCTGATAACTTATAAAGAACAAGGCGGCAAATACTACCTCAATTATGTGCGTATCGAACTTAAATTCCGCTGTGACTGGAAAAGGCGCCTGTTTAAAAATCATTATACGGTAATGTCGGAGTTAGCTGTTACGGACAGGCGGGAGGATAATATCGTTAAATTCGCAAGCCAGGAGGTTTTCAGGTCGAACATGGTATTTTCAGAGAAAGTGCAGGATTTTGAAGATGTTGATTTCTGGGGTGATTACAATATCATCGAACCGGAAAGTTCTATCGAAAATGCCATTAAAAAACTTTCGAAAAGCCTGAAGAAATAAGTACAATTGTCCCGATGAACCTTACTGATTATTTCATACAGAGTAAAATACGGGGTGGTGACATCAGGGAATTTGAACGGCTTTTTGAGAAATATTATGGGCCATTGTGCCATCATGCAGAAAAAATTGTGAAGGATATGGATACAGCGGAGGATTTGGTCCAGGAATTTTTCTATCATTTCTGGAAAAACAGGGAAACCTTCAGTCCGAAGTTGTCGCTGAACGCTTACCTTTATCAATCAATCCATAATAACGCACTTCATTACCTCGAACACCTTGCTGTGCGGAAAAATTATGCTGAACATGTTTTCAGCGAATTTAAGGTTACGATGCCGGTTGAGGTGCAACCGGATGTTGAGTTGAACGATTTGGGCAATATCATCAATGCAACGTTAAAAAAAATGCCGGAGCGGTGCTCCCGGATTTTCCGGATGAACAGGTTTGAAGGATTGAAATACCGTGAAATTGCCAGAATTTTATCTATTTCGGTGAAAACCGTTGAGGCCGACATGGGAAAAGCGCTGCAGTTATTCAGGAAATCGTTGAAAGAATATACCAGGGAAGGAGCGACATGAAAACAACCGGCAACATCCAGAAACAAGACAAAACGCTCGCAAAATACCTGAGCCACGAAATGAATGAAGCGGAATCGGTCGCTTTTGAGGAGGCAATTTCTGTTTCGGGAGAGAAACTAATAAGGATTGAAAAATTGAAAAAACAATGGTCGGCCATGAAGGGATATAAGGTTGCCAATTCTCCTGATACCCGTAAAGCCTGGGATAAATTATATGATCGCTTCCATGATGAAAAATTGATACCGGCGCAGCGTGCAGCTGCAAAAAGCCGGTTCATGCATCCGATTGTAAAAATTGCTGCTGCTGTATTGCTGCTGCTGGGTATCGGCACTTTTTTATATATGCAACTGAATCCTAAACCTGCAGTTGAAATGGTTCAGGTCAACACCGGGCATGATCCCAAGACCCTAATTAAAATGCTTGCCGATGGTTCGGTTATTTATATTGGACAGAATACGGTGTTTTCTTTCCCGGAGGTATTTGAATCCGGGTCGCGCACCGTTGAACTGAATGGGGAGGCTTTTTTCGATATTGCACCCAATCCAGGCAGCCCATTTATCATTGAAACAAACGAAGCGCTGATACAGGTACTGGGAACTGCTTTTAATGTGAAAACGCAAAATGGGAATGGCTTCGAACTATTTGTCGACCGGGGAAGGGTAAAGGTAACGTTAAAATCGGATCCATCCGGAAGTGAAATGGTGATGGCTGGCGAAAAGATAACCACCATCAGGAGTAGCCTTGTTAAATCGAAGTATGTTGCAACCGAGGCTTCATCCTGGTATAAAAATCGCATGCATTTTAAAGATGAAGCGCTTCAGAATATTGTTAAGGTGCTTAACCGGAATTTCAATACTACCTTTGTCCTGGCAGATAAGGAAACAGGAAAGCGCAAACTTACAGTTACGTTCCATAACGAAACTGCCGAAACAATGGCTGAGCTCATTTGTATAACCCTGAACCTGAAAAGCCAAACCATAAATGGGAATGTTGTATTTTTCAAAAACAGGGAAGGCACAAAACAGGATTAAGTTTTGCATATACCGTCTTTTGTATTCCTTCCTTATAGCTTGTATCTTTTGCACAGGCTATATCCTGTTTTCGATAAATGCCGCCCTTGGCCAGGCGCTATTGCTTGAAAAAACCATCACCATTCCCAAACAAAAAACAACGCTTTACAACGCGTTGAACCTTATATCGCAAAATGCAGACTGCCTTTTTATTTATGACAGCGAAACCGTTGAAAGCGATAAGCATGTTAAGCTTGAGGCCGATCATCAGCCATTGCATGCAGTACTTGATAAAATACTCTCAAATCCCGGACTTGCTTACAAGGTTATCGGAAAGCATATCCTGATCTATAAATCCAATACCGATGTAATTCCTGTTGATGATAAAAAGCAGGATTTCCCGGGCATGGATATCATGAAAAATATTGTTATCAGGGGTCACATCTACGACAACGAAAACAAAGCAGCCATCCCGTATGCTACCATTGGCATCGTGGAGGAAAACATAGGGACCGTTACAAATAAAGACGGTTTTTTTTTGCTTAAAATTCCGGATTCACTAATCGGAACATCCCTGGTTGTATCGCACCTGGGATATATGAACCAGCGCTTCCCGGTTCAGTTACTCAATAAACAGCAAGTCGATTTCTTCCTCGACCGCCGGATTATTTCTATCCAGGAGGTGATCATCCGTTATATCGATCCTGATTTACTGATTGAGAAGGCAATGGAACAGCGAAAGGTAAACAATGCCGTTGAGCCTGTTTATCTTACAACGTTCTATCGAGAAGGTGTGCAGAAAAACAGTGCATTTACCAGCTATTCGGAGGCTGTTTTTAAAGTTTATAAATCACCGTATGATGAAGGCGAATATGCCGACCAGGTGAAACTGTTGAAATCCAGAAAATTTCAGGATTCTGGTCCTCCCGATACGGTTTCGCTGAAACTTAAAGCCGGTGTGCAATCAGCGCTTCAGCTTGATATTGTTAAATGCATTCCGGGATTCCTTGATCAAACGCCGCCTGTGGAGTACACGTATAAATATTCCGACCTGGTTTCATACAATGACCGGGATGCGTATGCGATTACTTTTATGCAAAATGCCGACCTGAAGAAAGCGTTATACACCGGAACCGTCTACATTGAGAAAGAGGGTTTTGCCATTCTGGGCGCTGATTTTGAGATAAATCCGGAATACATTGACAATGCAGCAACAGACCTTGTGCTTAAGAAAAGCCGCAGGCTGATCGTTAAGTTGAAAAAGATAAATTATTCGGTAAGCTATATGCTGTTCAACGGCCGGTATTACCTCGGACATGCACGATGTGATATTGAAGTAACCACTCGCTTAAGGCATCGCTTATCTTCCGATCATTTTAATACTTTCCTTGAGCTTGCCACCTGCAAGATAGATACTGCCGGTGTTATGAAATTTCCAAAACAGGAGATACTGAAGCCGGGTGTGGTATTCTCTGATCAAACATATAGCAATGATGATGCTTTCTGGATAGACTTTAACGTCATTACCCCTGAAGTAAAGTTGAGTGAGGCCCTGCGGGGGATTATAGGAAAAATTGAGAAGACAGAATAGCAATTTCTTTTGTCTATTTTTTTTCCAGTCGCTGTCTTAGTCCGTTGATGACCTTGATAGGTGAATCAACAATGACCATGTTTGAAATCCAGTCGGGGATACTGCCGGCCGGGTCAACAAGACCTTCGAGGACCACATGCGCCATTTCTTTCCCGGCAGGGGTGATGGTCCAGGTTTGCCGGTATTCCTTAATGCGGATCATGTCATTGCTTTCAGGAATGAGGCTGGGAAGCGGTCCTGCAATCACCTTGCTTACACCGGTTACCGGGTCGGTTGTGGCAATAACATCCACACACAGGTCGCGGTCGGTCACGGGCCATGGCAAATCATAAACGAGGTAGTATTGCGCCCGTTTCTGTTTTTCATAGTGCAGTACCTTGATCTGGTTGAGGTTCTTATCCCACCATTCCGTGTTATTCACATCTTCGATCATCGCAAACACCTTTGCTGCCGGAGCATGAATGTCGCAAACCCCTTTATACGATTTCAGGGAATTTCCCACCTCTTTCCGCGTGTAAATTTTTATCCCATCCTTTTCTTTGATAAAATCCCAGGATTGGGCTAATAGGGATAAGGAAGTCAACAAGGCAAAACCTGACGACAGCATTAAGCGAACTGTAGAATGTTTCATAACAGTTGAGTGTTCTGCAAGATAACACTTTTCCTGAACATATAGAGGATGGACAAGGAAAGGCGGAACTCCAGGGGGTATCCGAGGCTGATATCTTAAACTTTTAAAAAGATTTGTTTTCGATATAGAAAATAAAGGAATAACCATTTTACAATGATTACACTGAACTGGTAAAACACCGGTTTAAAGCTCCCGAGGGAATCGATAAACCCATGAGTGAATATGTTTGCGATAATGCTGAAATCGAATATTCCCTGGGCAACATAGATCGTGATCGGGTTTAGTCCGATTACGATAAAGGGAAAGGCCCATTTATGATAACCTTTTACATCAATTATCCAGAAAAAGAGCGTCATCAGCAGAAAAGAGATACCGGTGGTCAGTAAAACATAAGAACCAGTCCATAAATATTTGTTAACCGGGAAAACCAGGCTCCACATCAGCCCCCCGGTGATAAACAAAACGCCAGCAATAACAAGGTTTTTGATCTTCTGTACATTGTCGGATGCCCCCAACAGCCAATGCCCGGCCAGCACGCCAAACAAAACGTTTGTAATGGCCGGAAACATGGTCAGAATGCCTTCATTGTCACCAAAATTATAGCAGCAGAAGGATCCAGGCAGAAAGGTTCTGTCGATATAACCACACAAATTGCCCCTGGGAGTAAGGTCGTAGGGCTGAAAACCGGGTGATGGAACAGTAAGGAGCAAAACCCAGTAAAGGATTAAAATCAGTGCGGCCCAGATCATTTGTCCCCGTGTCTTATAGTGCATTACGATGATCCCGGCAAAGAAATAGGTAATTGCAAACCGCTGCAGCACGCCTGAGTAGCGCTGAACCGCGAAATCGAAATTAAACAATCCATTATAAACCAGTCCGAGCAGGAAAAGCAGCACAGTCCTTTGAATGATATGCCTGTATATCTGTTTCCGTGAGTCGCCGCGTTCCAACCTGCGGGTAATCGATAAAGGCATCACCGCACCCATAATGAACAGGAACAAAGGGAATATCATATCATAAAAGCGAAACCCGGCCCATTGCGGATGGTCAAACTGCAAAGCCAGTTCCCTGAAAAAGGGGGTGTTTATAAACATGAAAAGTGCAATGAAGAAAGCTTCACCGCTGGATATCCAAAACATATCGAAGCCTCTGAGGGCATCGATTGATTTAAGACGTTCAGGTTTCATACAGTGCTACTATGAAATTAGCTTACTATATTCATCATTTAAGGTTTTCTAAATCATGATGTTAAACAAACGGGTTCATTATCATGTCAAATATACGAAAATTCGAAAAAACCCTTTCTCAAGATCTGCCATTTTTCGCCTATATTTGCTTTAGCAAACCCAATTTAACAGATTCATGGATGTTTGCAGTTTAAATGATGAGTCTGCTCCGAAAAGTCCGATCAACTGGATCCTGAGCGGAGTCGAAGCATGCAAACACCTGATAATAAGGACACTTCGACTTCGCTCAGTGTCCGGTTTTCCGTTAAATTGACTTTTCAGAGTGGACTCAATGATAAAGTAATTTAATTATTCGTTGTTAAATTTATAAACATATGAAAGGATTGATGATCAAATTTATAGTTTTTTTTGCCTTGATTAATTTCAGAACTCCTGACCTGATCTTTACATACCAACAAGTTACAAGATTTGTTTCGTAAAACAGGAAGTCGCAATTTTGCATTAAAAAAGCGATATGCAAATGCAACTTCCGATATTTCCACA
>Ga0247841_10014166_pt1 | contig 10029 bp, 3 predicted proteins | sample LaCruzMarch2015__2_FD_192410 | JGI IMG/M metagenome (GOLD analysis project Ga0247841, IMG submission 192410) | Freshwater microbial communities from meromictic Lake La Cruz, Castile-La Mancha, Spain - LaCruzMarch2015_18m | ecosystem: Environmental > Aquatic > Freshwater > Lake | place: Spain...
TCGTCGATGTGGCTGTTATTGTCAGATTTTGCTTCGAAGCAGTATTACCATCAGTAATACCTGCTAATGGAATTATCAATTCCTTACCGACTTCTGCATTGTAGTCTTTACATTGATCAATGGTTGGCGGATTATTTTCACCAACATTTAACCAGAATGTTATCGATTTATTTTGATATCCGTTATCACCAATTGCTATAACTGTAATTTTCCGTTTTCCCGAAACTCCGGATTTAATGTCGAAGGTTAAAGTGGAAATTTTATTGGCTATAGAAGCGAAAGATGCATTTTGAATTAAATCTTCTCCACCACTAATAATGAGCGAAGTAGCGTATTCAATATTCGAAATATACACTTTTTGTTGTGTGGCATTTTGAGCACATTCAATATCAGGAACAACACCAATATTGGCAGACTTAACAACATTTGCTCCCAATCTGATTTCATCAATCATAATTGTACCTTTATAACCAAGTGCATCACCGTTTAATGCAAACTGAATGGTTTTAATGGCATTCAAATCGACTGCAGAGCCGGTAAAATCGTAGAATAATTCAGTGAAAGTGCTGTCATTATACAAAACACGCTTTTGAATACTTGTATTTTTTGCAGCAGCATCTAAAATATATGCATTGATTTTGAAAGGCATTTCCGCATTTACAGGCTTGAGTTTGATATACAAATATGGATTATCAGTAATACTTACCGTATTTGTAAATGTTGTGCCAAAAGCAGTCCATTTTGTATTTTTACTACTTACAACTTTCATGTTATCATTTGCCTCCGAAATTGTATATTGGCCTTTTAACCCAACCCACCAATTGTTGATATTATCATCAAATTTATCAACATACGCAATGCTTCCAAAATCCTGTACAGTAACTAGGAAAGTCGTTACAATGGTATCAACACTTGCACCTTCAAGTCCGCCATTATCTTTTACTTTTACGCTTACTAAAGTAGATCCAACCGATTGCGGACTAAATTTCAATGATCCGGTCGGTTCGCTTGGAGTATAAACAATAATTGGATCTAAGATAATACCACTTGGTGAAGCAAATGCAGTAACCGTAATAATCTGAGTTTTATTCGGGTCACCATCAGTAACACCTGATAATGAAACAGTTTGCTCTGGTGAACTATTAAAAATACTAACTGTTTTTATTGGATTAATGGTAGGTTGATTATTTATAAGCGGATCGAGTACCGGAATAATAAAACTATAATTCAACGAATCTATTCCACCATTTTCAACACCACCATTATCTTTTAGTTTTAAGGTGATAATAATATTCCCACTTCCGGTTCCGGTTGGTGTATATTTCAACTTTGCAGACGAACTTCCCTGAACGTATTCAATTGTGGGATTTGGAATTATCGCAACGTTTGAACTAACACTGAAAATAGTAATATCTTGATTAACTGAAGAATTTCCATCGCTAATTCCTGTAAAATTGATAGTATGCTCGCCCGAACTATTCTCTACACCTTCTACAGTTGGAACAGCATCAATAGCTGGCGCTAAATTAAATGCTTTGAACAGACCCTCATCTGCACCAATATCAGGAAGAGTGCTATTTCGGGCATCATCATCAATATCTGTTGTTACTTCGGCTATTACCTTTCCACCACCTTCTACTTTTGTTGAAATATTTGTATTGATGTGTAAGTCATTTACTGAAATAAACGGAGGCAATTCAGTTACAGAGTTTTGGTCTTTACCTGAGGAAGCAATTCCTGTTTTATAAGTTTCGAGAGTAGAATAGGCAGTTGTCAGTGTAATAAAATTAGTAGCTTCGGGATAATATAAATTATTATCGGAATTAGCATCTAAATCAGTGATTTTCTTGCTTTTTGCATAAACCACATAATTATTTCCGGCTCCGGTTGAATTATTGACAAAGATATTATTGGTAATACTTGCACCAAAGGTTTGTGTTCCTTCAATGTTTAAAGCTGCACTCAAAAATGTAGCCGGAGTACTTTGATTTACATTAACAGAATTATTGTAAACGTAATAAAATGGTGTTGTAACCGTGCTTGCCAATAGATTTATCCCGGAAATTGTTGAAGTTGTATTTAATGAGGATTCTGCTTTAAGGTTAGACACCATATTGTTATAAATATACACCTTGGGTGCTGTTAGTCCAATTCCAATTACACGACATTGTGCCTGATTATTGGTATTTATCAAATTCCTAACCACATTATTATAACAATAAATATATCCGGTACAATTGGCCGTAGGTGTTCCGATACCGTACATAAATTTATTTGCAGCTATTGTTGCTCCATTTCCGTCTACCACATTATTATAGATTTTGGTATCTTCACAGTTTTCTATACTAATACCTCCAGCTGCATAACCAAATACTCCCAGAATGTTATTGTTATAAATTTCATTATTGTAATCATTTACAGTTGGTGCGCGACCGATATTGAACGAGATTCCACCATCAACATTTTTAATTGTGTTTCCAAAAATTTGATTATTAATATTTCGTCCGGATGCCTGAGTGGCATACGAATCGAATTTTATTCCGTAACTACCAGCAGCTGTAGCACTTAAATCAACATTGCAGTTCTTAATAACATTATTTTCACAACCGTTATTGTATTCGCCTCTGAATAATATACCGTACTCCAGTTTGCTGGTATTGGAATTTCGCATATCCAAGCCATCGATGGTTACATAATCAGAACCATAAAAACCCAGGATACAATCCGTTCCACCAGCTGTACCTGTACTATTTATAATTGGTCGTGCAGTTCCGGTATTACTTCGATGAATGTAAATTGGTTTTGTAATAGAACTTGGTTGACGAACACTCAGATAAGCCGTACCAAAATCACCACCCACCTGTGAATAGGTTGCATCATCATCCAATACCAACTCAATTCCTCCTTCACCTAAACCTCTGTTATTAATGTCGGTAAGAGCTGCTTTCAAGCTGTTATATGTACCACCTGAAGCTTTGATAGTTTTTAGTCCCGAAACATTATCGGCAACCACTGCATTGCGGTTATTGGCAGCAGTAGGCAAAGTGGGTTGCACCTGTTTTGCTCCATCGGCAAAAAGTCCATCGCAGGTAACGTCAATTATATCATTTAAAGTAGATGTTGGTTTTATGTCAATCACCAGATACAATCTGGTTGCAGCCGCTGCAATGGCTAAACCATTTACCACAATACTATCGGTAGCATTTGGATTCAAGGTCTCACCAAAAAATGCTGCAAGACTTGGTTCGGCAGATGCATTGGAAATACCTCTACATAAAGAAATTTTACTGATATTTGAACTACCTGTAATGGACAGGTAGAGTTTATTGACATCAAAAGATACTCCTGCACCTGCAGCAACTATATCCAATCGCAATATACGTTGATTTATAGTGCCTTTACCATAGCCAACACCTGCCGTAAAATCGACTTGAGTTTGGGATGAACTTGTGAAAGTGTATTGAGCATTTGATTTTTGAGTAGTACCAAATAGAAAAATCAGGGACAGGAATCCCCATACTTTTAGGTAAGTCATGCTTTTTTTCATTATTTTGTAGATTTAATATTTACTGGTTATTTTTCAGTTTCTCAAAAAACTGAACGCTACAAAAATAGTGAACATTATTCAAGTATAATCATATTTTATCATCCAAATATGATACTTTTTCTACAAAAAAAAACAGTCTCGACGATTCCGCCAAGACTGCAAAAATACATGTAAAATAGCTGATTATCTCAATTCTATCTTCGAACCACTATCTACTTTTATGTCTTTGACAAATGATACAATTATTGCTGTATTTGTTTTCTCAATCTTTACAGATGTTATCATTTTTCCATCCAAATAAATCTGTGGTTTATTGGATAAAACGCCTGAATTTTCAAATTTCAATTTCGAGAATTTCATTTCTCCCGTTTTCACTTCAATGATAACAGAATTTTCTCCTTTTTTATACAATTGAGTACCATCGGGTGTTGCAAAAAAGAGGGTGAAAATATTTTTTTGAAGTTTGGGATTGAATGAAATCAAACCACGATTGGATGAAAATCCTAAAAATGCATTAAGAATAGTCCACGATGACATAGGACGGAAATAATGTCCGCCAAATTCCTGATGATCAAAGTATAATCCTGCTTTTCGATAACGGTCATCAACTGCTTTAATCACTTTTAAACCATCTTCCACCATGTTTTCGTAAATAAGAAACGAAGCAAATGCAAGCTCAACGCCTGTCCATGGTGTATTTGGATGATCTACCCATAAATCGGATGAGTGAATAGGAAATAAATCGGGAGTTGCAGGCCACGAGCAATTTCTAAGAAACGAATTGTCCATAAATGACCTACTGAGAATTGATTTTAACGCTTTTTGAACCTTTTCTTTGTCGAACAAGTAACCAACTCCGGCATTGTGAGCTGTCCATTGTCCTATTAATTGATCGGTTAAACAACCGTCGTCCACACCTTTTTTCCCTAAATAGTCGTTTGATAGATTATAATAATTTCCGTTCCACAATTTACTTTCCATCAATTGTGAACCTTTTCGAGCAATTTCTTTGTATTTCTTTTCCAGCACTTTATCACCCAAATCGGCAGCTGCTTGCGATGCCATAGTGAGTGAAGCTATCCATTGCGATTGAATATACGATGCCAAACCATACATTGGGAAATTATCGTAACTGCACATTATCCCATCCATTTCGGGCATTTGGTCGCCATCTTTATCGCGTTTGGTCAGAATATAATCTATGCCATTAACGATAGATGGCCACATTTCTTTGAGATATGCCTTATCGTTTGTTACCAAATAATCACGCATCACCATTTGTATGTAATCAGGGACTAAATCAATTCGATGATAGACTCCGAAAGTTCCATTCAACGAATAATCAAGATCGAAACCCAATCCATGATTTATTTCTCCTTCAGGGGTTTGCAATTTTTTGTGGGTACGCATCATTGTTTTTTGTAATTCCGGAAAAAGTGCAATTATCATGGGCGAACCATACATTGCCACATCGGCGGTTGAATTTGGACCCCAAGCCTGAGTTGGAGTTAAACCCTCGCGAATTCCATATTGACCGCTTTTAGTAAGTGTTGACGAGGTTACAAATGTATTCAGATTGGAATTTACCTGATCCAATACATAGAGGTCTAAATCAGACGAATACATATCGTTTACAAATTGATGACTTCTGGTTGATAAATCGGCAAAATTTGCTACAAAATAGTTGGAAATTTCATTGATAGATGAAAAAGAATTTTGGTAAAAATGTCCCAGATTTTTTGTTAGTTTCTCACCCATTTCAAAACGTTTCTTTTCTCGGCTTTCAATTGTTTTCTTAACTTTCTCGCGTACAGAACCGTAATAATTCGGAAAATTCCAGTTCATAAAAAATGTGGTAGAAAATTGGGTTTTTCCCTTTAATTCTTTCGAAACTGAAATAGTGCTAAAACAACGTTGATCATTATCGTACGCTCCAAACCTACCCACAGTAAGTCCATCATCCATTTTGAAATTTCGATTCTTTGTATCATCAATATTGGGTAATTTTGATTCTATTAAAATACGTTCGTAGTACGGATGTTTGTTTTCCCAACCAAGATAATACGATACTTCTTCACCGCCAATAGCTCCCAATCCCATTTGACCGTAAGTGGCACATGTATCTGCAATGCCTGTAACGCAGTGGGAAAAGAATTTATAACCGTTTCCTTCAATTAACTTCGAATCAAATGCCTTATTGATTTGATCATAACCAACCAAATTCCGCAAGGAACCCAACAACATCACATCAACCTTTTTTTCGGTTTTGGATTTGATGTTGAAATTAAAATAGGCTCCAGGTAATGATGAATTTTTTACATCGTGTGGAATAAATGGTGAAAACGCTTCCATCTCCACATCAAATGGCATTTCGGCATCTGAGAATACGAAATTTGAAAAAGGAAAACGTGCTGAATACTGAATTTTATCCACCGCTCTCATCCATGGATAATAATAGACAATTTCTTGTATTCCGCCTTCATTTAGCGAATTATTCAGTTGCAGCAATTTAAGCTTTGGTTTTTCACCTTCCACCTGATAACGAACAATAAAGAACAAAAAACTCTGATCAACTTGTTTCCCGGGGGTAATTGGCAAATCGAATATTGGTCCTGTCCCTTTTGGATAATTATTAAAGATTGACCAATTATAAAAATTGCCATCTTTTCGAATTTCAACACTTCCGGTACCAATACCACCCATGGCAATACCACTTCTAACACGCGCTGAAGCTTCAAAGGTTTCAACAATAGGTTTTTTGTCGGCAGCAAACATTGAAAAGTGACCTATAACAGCAACTATCAGTAATAAATTAAATTTTGGATTTTTCATTTGAATATATGGTTATTTTTTCTTTGGTAAAAAATGCTTGGTTACTTCGTCGTTATCTTTATAAACTGTCCGAATGGAATCAAGTTTTTGATGCATAATGGCTCTAATACTTGCATAAGCAGGTTCATTGTACACATTTTTCATTTCTTGCGGGTCGGTTTTCAAATCGAAAAGCTCCCATTCGTCAATATTATAATAAAAATGCATAAGTTTGTAACGTTCTGTGGAAACTCCATAATGTCGTTTCACCGAATGAACATCGGGGAAAGCATAATAATGATAATAATGTTCTTTCCGCCAATTGCCCGGAGTTTTCTCAGCTAAAACAGGTTTCATGCTTACACCCTGCATTTCGGCAGGAATTTTAACACCTGCTGCATCCAGAAATGTTTCTCCAAAATCCAGATTTGAGACCATACCTTTGTTCACTGATCCTGCTTTGGTGACACCAGGCCAATACCACAAAAGTGGTGTACGATACGATTCTTCATGCATAAATCGTTTGTCGAACCAACCGTGTTCACCCAAATAAAAACCCTGGTCGGAAGTATAAACCACGATGGTGTTTTTATCCAATCCGTTCTTTTTCAGATAATCAAGAACCCGACCAACACTTTCGTCCACTGATTTTATACAAGCCAAATAATCGTTCATATAGCGTTGGTATTTCCACAATACCAACTCACGCCCTATGAGTTTTCTACTATAAAAATCGTTTATAATAGGCTCATAATAAGCATCCCATGCTTTTGCCTGATCTGGAGTATAGCGACCACGACCATGCTTGTACGACCAATTGGCTGTATCGGGGTTTTGAAGCATTTTCAAATCCCAATCCAGTTTCATCGTGTTTTCAATCGTCATATCCTGCTGATGTTCTGCCAATCCTCGTCCACTATAATCATCAAAAAGTGTTTCGGGCAATGGAAAAACGACATCTTTAAATGCATTCAGATATTTAATATTCGGTTCCCATGGACGATGTGGTGCTTTGTGATGCATCATCAACATAAATGGTTTGCCTGATTTTTTAGTTGATTTTAGGAAATTGAGCGTTTTTTCAGTAATAATATTACTTACATAACCCGTAACATGGTATTTACCTTTCGAATTACTAAATTCAGGATTGTAATACTGTCCTTGTCCACTTAAAATATCCCAATAATTGAATCCAGTTGGTGTACTTCCCAAATGCCATTTTCCAATGATTGCAGTCTGATATCCGGCCTGTTGTAGTAATTTAGGAAATGTTTGTTGCTCTCCATTAAATTCGGTTTGTTCGTTAGACACGAAACCATTCAAATGACTATATTTTCCGGTTAGAATGCAAGCCCTTGATGGTCCAGAGATGGAATTAGTTACCAAACAGCGGTCGAAACGCATTCCCAGTTCGGCAATTCGGTCGATATTTGGTGTTGGAGCTACATCCTTGAATCGGTCATTATATGCACTTATAGCCTGATAAGCATGGTCGTCGGACATAATAAAAATAATGTTCGGACGCTGCTCAGTCTTATTTTTTGCTTTGGGCGAAGCAGCAGACACTAAAGTGCTTCCTGTTAAAGTGGAAGCAATTATCAGATTAATTTTTAATTTAGATCTCATTCAATTATTTTTTCGTTAAAACAATCACAAAACCACCATAAGAATTCACTTTAACACTCAATTTATCACCCGAATTATAGTCTTTTTTTGAATTTACAAAACTCTTATTATCAGTACCATCATTTATCAAATTCAAATCATATTTTCCCTTTAAATATGGAAGTTTTAATTCTAAATCTTTTGCATTTTTTTCGCTATTGATACCCGAAACATACCAATCGTTTCCTTTACGAGCAGCAATAACCACATCTTTGCCGGGATAACCCGAGATTAAATGTGATTCGTCGAATGTAACCGGAACAGTGTATAAGAAATCTTTTACAAACTGAGGTAAAGCACGAGTACCTACTGCGCTTTCGGCAAAATGCACAATTCCGGTTTGAAATAACAATACCAAAGCAAGTTCGTGTGCAGAAGATGATAGATGTGGAATGTTCAGGTTTGTTATGCCAAACGGCGTATAATCCATTGGACCAATAACATTGCGGGTAAATGAAAGAATTGTACTTTGAATTGGTGCATTTTCAGAAAAACTTTTAGTAAATCGATAACATTCTTCACCCTTCACAGCTTCGGAAGATACAAGGTTAGGGTAAGTTCTCGACCAACCACGTGGTAGGGTACAACCATGAAAATTCACCAGAATATGAAATTCGGCAGCATCTCTCAGAACGTCAATATATTGTTGAATTATATTTTGTTTATCGCTTTGCCAAAAGTCAATTTTCACTCCTTTCACACCCCATCCCTGTATTTTTTTGAATTCAGCACGGCGAATTTTAGAGTCTGTCATTAAATCGCGAGGACCTTCAGTTACCTTATTGTTTAATCCTCCTGAATTGTACCATAACAAAATACCTACCCCTTTTTCGTTGGCATATTTCACAAGTTGTTCTATGTTTCCGCCTTCCATTCGTTCCCAGTTTGCATCTACCAGTGAGTATTCCCACTTCATTTCGGCAGCCAAATCCACAAAATCCTTCAATGGAGCATATTGATGACTGCTGGGTGGGTTAGAAATCCAACTCCAGGAAGAACGACCAGGTTTTACCCATGAAAAATCACCATCAACTTGTTTATCGCTAACATTACTAACCAAATTTGATTCAAAAATTGTTGATATGGAATTGCCGATAGCAATTGTACGCCAAGGCATTTCCCAAGGTAAGGTTGAACTTGGATTTACTGCTCCTGTTCCTTCACCATCTTGAGGGTCTGGGAAACGGACTTTATATAAACCTTTTTCGGCATTTTGCTCCATACGAATTCCACAATAATTGGATTTTAAATTGGCTTCCGAAATCAACACCCAATTGCCATTTGAATTAAATAATGCAGGAAACGCCCAACCAAACTCACTTGGAGAGACCGAACCAATCGGAATTTCGCTTTCATAATACAATTCATAACCGGGAGTCCATTTCGATGGTTTATCATAGGGCTGAATCCAGCATTTGCCATTCACGGGCACTTTAAAACCACTTAATTCTTGTGTTACAGTATATGATTTATCCGATTTTTCAGGAAACACATACTTAAATGCAACACCATCGTTATAAGCTCTGAAAACTAGCTGTATGAACGAACCTTTTTCGTTTTTAAAAGTAAAAATCTTCTCGTTCGCCAAATTATGGATTTTCAACTGACGACCAATTTTCATTTCGTAATTTTCATCAATTCTACTAATTTTAGATTGAGAAACAAGAATCAGGTTTTCTGCAAACTGCTGATCTTCTCGAATTAATCCAAGTGGAGATTTTTCAATAACAGAAATTATTTTTCCATTTTGAATCCGATTAACCTGATATATTAATTTTGAATTTTCAATCAAAAGTTGACATGTGATTTTCTTATCCGGTGAGTTTAATGACCAATTGCTTTGATTTTTTGCAAATCCGGTCGTAAAAATGCATACAGCTATAAATAAAGCAAAAAATCTAAGATTAGAGTTTGTTCTCATTTTAATGGTGTTTTTAAAATTGATATTTTATTATTTTCTTGATTTAAACCGATTGTAATATTTTTATATGTAAATTTCCCATTTA
>Ga0247841_10014168_pt1 | contig 10029 bp, 8 predicted proteins | sample LaCruzMarch2015__2_FD_192410 | JGI IMG/M metagenome (GOLD analysis project Ga0247841, IMG submission 192410) | Freshwater microbial communities from meromictic Lake La Cruz, Castile-La Mancha, Spain - LaCruzMarch2015_18m | ecosystem: Environmental > Aquatic > Freshwater > Lake | place: Spain...
GAAGACAGAATATAAAGGGAAACTTCTGGCGGTCAAAGACCTGCCGACCTTGCCCAAGGTCCTCGAGGAGGTCACGCGGCTCGTGGAAGACCCCGACGCCTCTACGGACAAGATCGCCAAGGTCATTTCCCTCGACCAGGTACTGACCGCCAAGGTCCTCAAGATGGTCAACTCCCCGATCTACGGCTTTCCAGGCCGCATCGGCTCGATCCACAACGCGCTCGTGCTTCTGGGCTTCAACGTCATCCGTGGAGTGATCATTTCCACCTCGGTGTTCGACATCATGACCAAATCCATGGTAGGTCTCTGGGAGCATAGCGTGGGCTGCGCCCTGGCCTGCACCGAGATCGCCAAGGCCGCAGGGCTCAAGGACCCCGAGGAATATTCGGTCGCAGGACTGCTCCACGACCTGGGCAAGGTCGTGGCCGCGGTGCAGATGCCCCAGGTCAAGATCGACATCGAGGCCCTCGTTAAATCTCAGGACCTGACCTATTTCCAGGCCGAGAAAAAGGTGCTTGGTTTCGGCCACGATCGCATCAACGCGTGGTTAGCCGGACACTGGCATCTGCCGGTCAGGCTTACTGAGGGCATTTCGCACCACCACACCCCCACGCGCGCCGAGCACTACCCGGCTTCGGCCTGCGTGGTGCATATCGCGGATTTTCTGGTTCGACTCATGGAATACGGCTCGGGCGGCGACGACAACGTTCCCCCTCTCGACCCCAACGCCCTCAAGATACTCAAACTCCAACTCAAGGACCTCGAAGGCGTTCTGGACCAGCTTTGCGACAAGTTTCTCGAAGTCGCAGACCTCTCCTTTGCCTGAGGTAGCACCCAAGCGAGACAGATATGGACAGTTGCGAACGCATCGCACCTTTCACCCGGCAATTGAACGGCTTTTTGCTCACCCCGCGCCGGGAAATCCTTGAGATGGTCAGCGGGCTCTGGACCACCGACCTCATCGCCTGGACTATTTACGCCCGCGGCAAAAGCGCTATAGAGAATCTTTTTACAGATCCGCCTGACTTGCTCGTGGTCGATAGCCGCATGCCTGATATGCCTGGCACAGATCTCGTCAATCTGATCAAAAGCGAAAACGTCTATCGCCAGGTCCCGGTCGTGCTTTGTCTCGACGCCCAAGACCTGGTCCAGTGCTCGAACTGGTCCACTATAGAGGCCGACGATTTTCTCATCATTCCCTGCGCAGCCGACGAAGCACGAGCACGCCTGAGCCTCACGCTCTGCCGCGCCTCGCGCAGTCTGGACGCCAACCCGCTCTCCAGGCTTCCTGGAAACACCACCATCATCCAGCGCATCCAGGAACTCATAGACAACCGCCAGGACTTCGCCCTTGGCTACGTGGACCTCGATTTCTTCAAATCATTCAACGACAAATACGGATTCAGCCGCGGCGACGAGGCCCTGCTCATGACCGCGCGCATCATTGTCAACACCATCCGCAGTTTTTCCTGCGCCTCTTCTTTTGTCGGGCATGTCGGCGGCGACGATTTCGTCTTCATCCTCCCCCCGGACATGGTCGAAGACGCCTGCAGACAAATCATCGATCGATTCGACGCCATTATTCCCAACTGTTACGACCCTGAAGACCAGGAGCGCGGTTTCATACGTTCCACGGATCGCAAAGGCAACTTCCAGGAATTTCCGATCATGGCCATTTCCCTCGCCGTGGTTCTCAACCTCGACGCACGGCTCAAGCACTTTGGCGAAGCCTCGCAGATCGCCTCGGTGCTCAAGAAAAAGGCCAAGGAGAACCCCAAGAGCTGCTATGTCATCGACCGACGCGATCACTCCAGTGCTGCCTGAGCCAGCCGAACGGTTTTTGGCCCACCTCCTTGTCGAGAAGGGCTATTCACCGGCCACGCTCGCAGCCTACCGACGCGATCTGGAGCAGTTCGAGTCTTTTTTGCGCCGAAGACCCGCCGCGGCGCTGACCTTAGCCGCGGCCGATTGCCTTGACAAAAGAAACATTCGCGACTTCGTGGCTGAGCTGCACCGCCAGGGCGTCAAGAAAAGCTCTATGGCCCGTAAGCTGTCCACACTACGCTCGCTCTTCCGTTTTTTGGCCGCAAAGGGGCTTGCCACCCACAACCCCGCACTGCGCGTGCATAACCCAAAGCAAGATAAACCCCACCCGCGCGTGCTCAATGTCGATCAGGCTTTTGCCTTGGTTGGAGACGGGGGAAAGGGGGAAAGGGGGAAAGGGGGAACGGAGATCGACGAGGCGGAGCGGGTCCGAGATGTCGCCTTGGCCGAGTTGTTGTACGGCGCGGGGCTGCGCGTCAGCGAAGCGCTCGGGATCGATCTGCTCCAACTGGATCCAAACGCCGTCGCGGTTCGTGTCATGGGCAAGGGGTCAAAGGAACGCGTCGCGCCCTTGGGCGAGCACGCGCGCGTCGCGCTCAAAGCCTATCTCCGTCTGCGCAAGGCGCTCGATCCCCAAGGCGCGGAAAAGGCCCTGTTCCTCGGTCGCCGCGGCAAACGACTGAATCGAAGACAGGCAAACCGAATTCTCGAATCCATGGCCGCAGAGGCCGGCTTGCCACAGCGCATTTCGGCCCATGTACTGCGCCACAGCTTCGCCACGCATCTGCTCGAAGCTGGCGCCGACCTGCGCGGCGTGCAGGAGCTCCTCGGCCACGTCAGGCTCTCGACCACGCAACGGTATACACACCTCAACCTCGGGAAAATCATCGAGATCTACGACAAAGCCCACCCCAAAGCGCGGCTGAAAGAGACGTAGAGTGGAGAGTCATGCCCTTCCTAGCTGTGATTAAAACCATCCTCTTAGACCTCCCGATCCCGACCGAAATCGTGGAAGCCCTCGACCCCGACGTGCCGCTCGTGGCCCAAGGTCTGGACTCAGCCGATTTTCCGCTCTTCATCCTGGCTTTGGAGGAGCGATACCGCGTCGCTATCAGTGATGTCGATTCGCTGCGACTGCGTACGCTCCACGATGTCGCGGCCTTTCTCGACGCCGCGGCGCGCTGATATTTGCCCCAATCCTTGGAGATGAGCGTGAATCTAGAAAACAACCCCGCGGCCCTTCTTCTCGACTGTACCGCGCAGCATCCCGATAAGCCGCTCTACTTGTTCGGCGCCAGGGTTCTCAGCCATGGCGAGGTGGCTGAGAATTGCTATAGGTTTGCCAACTTTCTGCGCAGCCGCGGGCTCCAGCCCGGCGAGCGCGTGGTCCTGGCCCTGCCCGACACTCCGGCTTTTCCCGCGGCTTTTCTTGGCGTCATGCTCTGCGGTGGTGTGCCCATGGTTTTGAATGCCGAGCTCCCGCTCGAAACCGTGGTCGCGGTCTTGGCCGAGACGCAGGCCAGCCTGCTCATTACCACAGAGGCTTTGCCTGCCGCGGCGGCAGCCAGCGCCGTCCGGCATAACTTTTGCGACGACTTCGGCCCAGCCAAAGCGTCCGAGCTTGCGACTGATTTCACCCCTGTCCAGTCTGATCCGGAGGCCATCGGCTATATGCTTTTTACTTCTGGCTCCACGGGTCTGCCCAAGGCCGTGGCGCACCGCAACGCCTCGCTGCTCCGCGCTGCCGCTTTCGCTGTACAGGCTCTGGAAATCAATCCCGACGATCTACTCTATTGTATCGCGAAATTCTCTTTCGTGTACGGGTTCTCGCTCGCCATGACCGTCCCTCTGCTTCTGGGCGCCACGGCCGTTCTGGCGCCCGGAAGGCCGACGCCTGCCGCGGTCTTTGACCTCCTCGGGCGTTATCGGCCCACACTTTTCTATGGCGTGCCCACGCTTTACGCCCAGTTGCTCCGGGCCTGGACGCCGTCGGTACGGCTAGAACGGCTGCGCTACTGTTATTCAACGGGCGAGACCTTGCCGTCGGCTGTCTCCGAAGAGTGGCGGCGCGTGACAGGGGGCACGATCATCGAGGGGCTTGGCTCGACCGAGGCTGGGCTTCCCTTCATCACGACCCCGCCTGACGCGGTGCGACCTGGATCAGTCGGCGTTCCGATCCCGAGCTTTGAGCTGCGTTTGGTTGACGACGCGGGCGTCCTATTGCCTGCCTCGTCCGGACCGATCACGGGCCACTTGCAGGCGCGCGGTCCGACCTTTGCCATCTGCTACTGGAATCGGCCCGAGGCCACGGCCCGGACCATGCTCGCCGATGGCTGGGTGCGTACCGGAGATATCGTGGAGCTGCGCGACGGCTACTACTACCATCTTGGCCGCAGCGACGACATGATGAAGGTCGGCGGGGAGTGGGTCGCGCCGCAGCGTATCGAGGCCGCGCTGCTCCAGCATCCGCGCGTGGGGGAATGTGCTGTTGTGGCCAGACAGGTGGCGGGGCTGCCCAGGCCCTGGGCCTTTATAGTACTCCGGCCAGGGGACGAAGAGCACAAGGACTTGGCGCGTGGGTTACGCGGCTTTGTGGCCACGAAGCTGCCGATGTACATGTGCCCGGCAGGATTCGAATTCGTGCCTGAGCTGCCCAAGACTTTTTCGGGCAAGGTTCAACGCTATAAATTGCGGCTCCAAACTGTGGGTGAGCTGAGTTTTTAAAAGGCATGATTCCGTCCTGCGTTTTTCATCACAGACTCAGGCAACTCCCATAGAAGCTCGGCGCCCCTCCTCACAGAGGGGCGCAGCACAACGGGCGTTATTATTTTCCCGTACTCGCTTGATCCTTTTTTAGGTCTTCGATGAATCTGTCAATGACTTCCGGCGTCTCGTGCTGCATGATGATGTCATGGGAAAGCGCGCCTCCGAAGCGGGGGTCTTCCTCGGGAGCAAGGTCCCACTTCTTCATAATGGCCTCGCTTGGGCGCATAAAGAACACGGTGTTAGAGTACTGGTTTGCCCAACTTGGGTATTTGATCTCATCCAACTTCGCCTTTAAATAACGTGTATTTTCAAGCAATTGAGCAGCCTGCTTTTGGAAGCCTTCAAGGCCGGTCTTCTTGATTTTCCACCAGAATTTAAGAGGGGCCAAGGCCGAACGCGAGCAGGTAATGGTGGGGACAGCGTCGTTCAAGTAATTGACCTTGAAAGGATTCTGGTTATCCAATACTTCCTTGCTAGTGATAAATAGGCCCATTGGTTCGTCTAATCCGAAAAACTTATGCCCGCTCACCGCAATGGAGTCGAAATGCATTTTCTTGCGATCGATAATCCACTTGTGCTCGGAAAAAGGCAAAAAGCCGCCGAAGAGCGCGGCGTCGAGATGTCGGTACGTCGCTATGGGCTTCTTTCTTTGAAGCACGGCGTCAATGGCTGTCTGGTCGTCGATTCCGCCTTTGAAGGTTGTCCCAATGGCCGCGACGATGAGCGCGGGCTTGGTGATGTCCAAGACCTTTTCGAATTCGGCGATGTTCATACGCCCCATTTCGTCCGAGGGGATGAGACGCATATCAAGGTTCTGGAGGTCGCCTAATTTTTTGATGGAATAGTGAGCTTCATCTGAGACGTAAAGAACTGGCCTCATTTTTGTCTTTGCAACCAGATACTTCACTCCAAAGTAAACGCCGTGGTTGTTGCCGTCCGTGCCGCTGTAGGTGACAATTCCCCAGGTTTCTGGAAGATCAAAACCATATAATGGGGCGAAAAAGTTAATGACTTCATTTTCGTATTCGTGGGTGTTCAGGTCATAGGGGCTGTCTTTGCGAGGGTTGCCGACATTATTCATGGCGACGTCAGCAAGCCCGGATTCGGCATACCAGAGGTAGAAATCCTTCAACTCCACATTCTGGTTTACCGGGTAGCCGATAGCGTAGCCATGGCGTTCGACCATCCGCTTGGCGAACTTATTCAGTCGCTCGTTGGGGAGGTTTTCAGCCTGCACGGGGAGACAGAGGACCAGAAAAGCCATTGCAAACAAAACAAAACGGTTCATAAGCGCCTCCAAAGAAAAATAGTTTACGGGAACATTTTATCGTCCAATAAGTAATGAGCGTATGCATTAGCGCTACAAACCAAAAAAAAGCCAAGAAACCTGCAACGTCGACTCGCCAGCATGCAGGCAAATTTATCAAAAACTAAGTCCATTTTAATTGTTCTGTCAAGGCATTAATGAAAAACACGGCATCGTCATCAGCCCTTACCAGTTGGAGCTTATGCGGTGTCCACTATGGAAGCTGGCCATTTTGGCCTTTTCGATTAGCCCCTCGAGTTTCAGACCGAATTGTACCGCACGCAGTATCCTGGGCACAAGTTATTCTTCCGCCGCCATCAGGCGCTCCACACGGCAGCGTGCCTCGATACGCCAGCAGACGGCCCGGGCAAGGGCGCCTGACCAGAGTGCGAAGAAACAATTTTTCCTAACCCTCCAGTAATAAATACTTGGCGCCCTCATTGACAAACCTCGGCTTTCAGTTTTTATATGAGGCCACAGAGGAATGCGATGAAGAATGTCTTGGTTGTCGATGATCTCGAATCGAATTATGATTTCATCGAACTTTACGCGGAGAAGAAATACGATCTCACTTGGGCGCCCAACGGGGTATGCGCGTTGGAGCTGGTGCGTAGGCGGGATTTTAGCGCTATTCTCATGGATATAGTGATGCCGGAAATGGACGGGTATCAGACTTTGGCCGCGGTTCGTCGTTTAGAACAGGAAAGCGGCCGGCCTCCTGTGCCGATCATCGCGGTGACCGCGCACTCGAGGGCCTGTAACCCTGAGGCGGGCCTCCAGGCCGGCTTTGACGCGTTTCTTTGTAAACCCATCACTGGGGAACAGATACTGCGCGTATTGGACGAAATTGCCGAATCGAAGTAGCGCCCATTACTCTCCAAGCCTTCTCCCCCTTTTTTCGCCTTTTCTCCGCTCTTGAGCTTCAGGCCAACGCGACAAGGTCGTAGGTCTTTGCTTCTTCGATGGTGGCTTCGAGGAGCTGGCCGGGCTTGACGCCTGGGCCGCTTATGTACGTCGCGCCGTCTGCCTCGGGCGCCTGGAACCAGACGCGGCCCACGAACAGGCCAGGCCATTCGTCGTGCGCGCGGTCGACCAACACGGGAAGCGTTTCCCCCACATAGTCGGAGAGGATGTCAGCGCTGATTTCAGCCTGGCAGCGCATGATCTCTTCGCGGCGGGCTTCTTTTGTCTTTTTTGCAACCTGTTTTTTCATGGTTGCGGCAGGAGTCCCTTCTTCGGGATAAAAGGGGAATACGCCAACATGGTGCAGGCGCGTGCTTTGGATAAAGTGCAACAGGGCTTGGAAGTGCGCAGTACTCTCGCCAGGGAAGCCAACGATGCACGAGGTGCGCAGCGCTGCTTCGGGAAAAGCGTCGCGAACCGCTGCCACGACGCGTTCGGCGGCAGCCGACTTTGGCCTACCCATGGCTGCCAGGATATCCGGGTGCACATGCTGGAAGGGGATGTCGAAGTAGGGAAGGAACTGCGGTCCGGCCGCACGCAGATATCGCAGTAATTCCGTCGTGACACCGGTGGGATAGAGATAGAGCAGTCGCAACCAGCGCAGTCCGTCCAGGGGCAGGAGCCGGTCGAGCAAGCGGATGAGGCCGTCGCGTTCGCCCTGGTCGCGGCCGTAGGCAGTGAGATCCTGGGCCACCAGGACCAGTTCCGACACACCCAAGTCAAGCATCTGGCGGGCTTCGGCCACGAGCGCTTCGGCCGGCCGACTGTGAGCTTTGCCGCGTATGGCGGGAATGGTGCAATAGGCGCAGCGGTGATTGCAGCCTTCGCCGATTTTCAGATAGGCGTAGCTTGGGGGTGTGCTCAGAAGCCGTTGCCTGCTCAGGGATGGGGCGCGGTCCAGAAGTCTTGCCGCGTTGAGTGGCCAGGCATCTAGGGCAGCCGGCCGGGTCCAGAGGTCCACTTCTGGAATTTCGCGGATGATCTCCTGACCATACCGCGCGACCAGGCATCCGGCCACGACGAGTTTGGGTTTTGTGTCGAGTTCGGCCAGTTCGGCTGCGGTTTGGAGTATGGTTTGGAGCGACTCTTCCACGGCGGGTTGGATGAAGGCGCAGGTATTGATCAACACGAGGTCTGCTTCGGAGGCGTTGTTGACCACGCGCGCGCCGCCTGGGAGCGTGCCGAGCATGAATTCGGTATCCACGCGGTTTTTCGGGCAGCCCAGGCTGATGGAGTAGACTTTTGTTTTCATGCTTGAATCGCCAGGTTAAATTGTACAATGCGAAACGCCTGAAGAGAACACAGACCGGGGGGGCAGAGCAAGCCTTCAATTGCTGGAACGGAAGTTCGACATCGACAACGCCTTGAAATCAAGGGTCAGTAAGACGGGTAAACGAAGAGAGGTGCGCAATACACTTGGCATGGCGGCGGTACTCGGCGAGAATGGCCCAAGAGCGCCGGAGCTTTTCGAAGGAGATGCATCAATACGGTGCTGAGTCGATTCCGATGACTCGCCAGGAGGGCGCTGGCTGCCAATCGTCGCTGATCCACCCCCAGCCGTCAGAGCGAGAGCGATTTTTTAGCTGGCCGATAGAATTCAGTTTCCAGTACGCCAACTTGCCGCTTTCTGTATTGTGCCATATGATATGGTCTGTGTTCTGACCGTTGGCATTGGACTGGAGGGCTGCAAAGGACCAGGGCGAGGGCAGGAGGCTATCTGCCACAAAGTCCCATCCGTCCCCTTTCTCCCTGTTTTTGAGGACGCCGGTCGAATCGAGTTGCCAGTACGCGACTCTGCCATTGCGTGTATTATGGAATAAAAGGTGGTCGTTGCCAAGTTTGTCCGCGTTTTGTTGCAACGCAACCACTCTCCAGTCAGGGTCGGCGACCAACTCGACGCTAAAGGACACATACTCCCACCCGTCTCCCTGAGTGCGATTTTTCAATACGCCCGTAGAGTCCAATTTCCAGTAGATGGTCGCGCCAGACCTGGAGTTCCGCCAGATGATATGGTCGTTGCCAGCGTGGTCAGCATTCGGCTGCACAGCGATCAGGCTCCAGGGGCTCAAGAGGGTCCAATCGTCGTTTATAAAGTCCCAGCCGTCCCCTTTTGAAGCGTTTTTGCGCGCCCCCGTGGAGTCCAACTTCCAGTACGCGGCCTTGCCGTTGTCCGTATGATGGAAAACAAGATGCGGATTCCCTTGCTTGTCGGCATTATACTGTATGCCTCCAAACTGCCACGAAGTGGGCAGCGAGTTGGTTGCGACCCAGCCCATGCCGGATTGGACGCCGGTGCTGTCCAAAGACCAGTAGAGCAATTTGCCGTTCTCGGTATTTTGCCAAATTAGATGGCTGAGATTTTGGGCGCCCACGTTGCGTTGCACCGCGAGCATTCGCCAGGAGGGAGTCATGTCCCAGGTACCCACAGGCCCCCAGCCGTCGTTGCGTGACCGGTTCTTCAACTGGCCGGTGGTGTCAATGCTCCAATAGACCACTTTCCCGGTCGAAGGATTGTGGAACAACAGATGCTGCGAGCTGAAAGAGTCTTGGGCTGGGTAAAGCGCAAACAAAAAGATCACGACCGCAACCGTCATGAAAAAAGACCATCCCCAAGGAAGGCATCGCAGTTCTTTGTACATAGACAACTCGTTGTTTTCGCGGTAGCCCTCATACGTGCTTCACACGTTGTAAACAACCACAAAATGCCAACACTCAAAGACGCAGATCTAAGGAGCCCAGAAGATGCGAGTGCTTAAAATTCATGACGAAACAAACACCGCTTCTAAAAAACCTGATTTATCTTTCTGAGCTTAATATGGCATCAAAAATGTGTTTTGTCAAGGGGGAGCAGAAAATCTGGATATTTCGTTAAACACTCAATATCCTAGAATCATTTGCACAATCCGACAGGGCAACGTGAGGATGGAAGATAGGCGCTCCCCAGTTGCGCTCAAGATAAAAAGAAAGAATCTGGATTCCTGTTTTCGCGGGATTGCGCACCTTTTGTGAGCAGAGCTGCGGTCGCATCTGTTTTCTCAGCCTTTTTTTCTGTGCGGCGTCTCTGGAAGAACGTGGAGAGTAAGGCGCTGCATCGGTCGGCCAGGATGCCGTCCAGGACCCATAATCGGTGGTTGAGGAAGGGGAGGGCCGTGCCGTCGAGCTGCGAGAGC
>Ga0247841_10014171_pt1 | contig 10026 bp, 10 predicted proteins | sample LaCruzMarch2015__2_FD_192410 | JGI IMG/M metagenome (GOLD analysis project Ga0247841, IMG submission 192410) | Freshwater microbial communities from meromictic Lake La Cruz, Castile-La Mancha, Spain - LaCruzMarch2015_18m | ecosystem: Environmental > Aquatic > Freshwater > Lake | place: Spain...
AGACAAGCTCGCCATTGCAGCTAGTAAGCTGCTTAACATTTACATTCCATTTTACAGGCACTCCTTTCTTCAAGACAAAAGATTTTGGAGAATATCCTGAAGCATCAACATTCATATTTATTTCCTGAACGCCATTAACAATATTTACACTGCTGCCCGATGCACTTCCTGCAGTTGCTAAACTATTACTTGCTCCAACTCCAATTATGCTTGCCTTAATATTATCAAAACTATAATTGCTTCCTGAAAGAGTCAAACCTCTGTTTATCATTATTAATCCTAAAATCAACACTATTATTGCAGAAAATTTTAGTATTTTTCCTGTTGTTTTATGACTTATTGAGCTTACAAGTGTTCCAAATCCAAGCATCACTGGAAGTGTTCCTAATCCAAAAGCCATTAAACTTGCTGCTCCAGATACAAAACTCCCTGTTCCAACAGCATACAAATACATTGCTTGTAATGGTCCACAAGCAATAAACAGTCCATTTAATAATCCTGTAACAATCGGAGCTTTGTAAGGGCCTTTAGCAGAACTCCCTGCGCTTGCAGCTGCTCTTGTTAAAAATTTTGGATTGAACTGAAATTTTCTAAAGAATTTCAAACCGAACATGCTTAATGCATAAAATATCATAAATAATCCTGATAAAATAGCAACCCAACTTCTTAATCCGATTGAAAAAGCAATTACTCCGCCAATTAAACCGAAAATTCCGCCAATAATAGTATAAGAAATAACTTTTGATCCCCCATAGATAAGATGCTGCTTAAAACTTTTATGTCCATTAATTGCGTTCTTTGCTGTATATGACATGACAAAACCGCCGCACATAGAAATGCAGTGAAAGCCAGTAAATATTCCTGCAAGAAATAATAAAGCTAGGCTTGCTTTTGTTCCAAGTTCAGGAATTTGTATATGGGGCAGAGTTACATTATTATAAACATAATAAAGTCCGCCAATGATAATTAATGCTATAAGCGCCCAAAAGATAACTTGCCCGATCTTATTACTTAGGTCAGCAGATTCTTCTTCATTTTCTTTTTTATCTCCTTTTTCAAACTTCTCTGCTTCATAACCTAATTTATGTATTGCTCCTATAATTTCTTTTTCACTTATTTTATTTTCGTTAAAGTCTATTATTGCTTCTTCTTTGCTATAATCTACATTAATTTTGTTTACTTTGTCTTTCAGCTCTTTTTCTATGAGCTGTGCGCACGAGTTGCAGTGCATATTTTTTATTGAGTATGTTTTTTCCATGTTAAAATCATAAAAAGTATCTATTAAAGAATTTGTATGAAACTAGTTTCAGGGGCTATTTTAGGATAATAATGTTATTGAATCCTCTTCTTTTTCTTTCAATAAGTTTTTTACCTTCAAGTTTATCGAGGATTCTTGTAACCTTGACTTTTCCAAAACCGGACTTCTCAACAAGATCTGCTTGAAACATACTTTCTTCTTTTATTAAAATTTCATAGATCTTTTTCTCTTCTGCGCCCAATAATTTAAGATTTTCTTCTTTCTCTTCTCTTTTAGATTCGGCAACCTCGTCTTTTATTTTTCTTGTTTTTACTATTATTCTTTCACTCTCTTTCGCAAAAATTAAAAACAAACCAATAAGGAGTACAATGCCCACAACAATCAAGCTTATCCAAGTTTGTATATTCAAGTCAGTATACATGGCGCAGGTAGGTCCATGTGAACAAGTCAGCCCAATGTTTTCTTTTATTACATTATTAAACAAAAGAATCATAATTACCATTACAACTGCAATTCCAATAATCAAAAAGCCAACATTTCTATTTTTCATATATAAATGAGAAAAAGGGGCATTATAAAGCTTATGAGGGTTATTTCTCTTTTTTTCTTATCAATCTCTCAAGCGCGACTTCTCCAAGAAGTTTGTCTGATTTAACGCGGAAACTTTCCCAGAATTCTTTGAAGAAAGCTTTTCTATCATAATAAATTATCAAAAGAGAAGTTGCAATCATCGCGATGATTGAGCCAATTCCAGCAAGAAGCATATCTTTTTGTGCATCCCATATATCTCCTTGCATGCCCAAATATTCTATTCCAACATCTCCTCCAAATGCAACTAGAAAACCCCATTCTATTAATTCAAAAACACAACTAAGAGCCAAAACAAGTTCTATCGGAATCCAAAATCCCCAAAATCCCTTGGCATCAGCAATCCTCTTGAATATTTCTCTCATTGGATAAGCTAATAATAATCCAAATGAAAAATGAACAAGTCGGTCATAATGATTTCTTCCGAGATTAAAAAAATTCTGCATCCATTCTCCGAGCGGTACAGCAGAGTAAGTGTAATGCGAGCCAGTAACATGAAGTATCATAAATAAAAAGATTAAACTATAGGAAAGTTTAGATAATCTGAACCATCTATGAGTTAAGTAAATTATTACCAAAAAAGGGATAGTAAGATAATTCTCTGCTTTCCAATCATCATAATATTTTGCATTTATTGCAATAAGAACCCAGAATACTAAATAGACAATGAAAAGCAGAAGAGGATATTTATCATAATATCTCATTTTTTTATAAGCATAGAGAATAACAAATGAAAATAATAGGGCGATAATAAAAGTCGACCACGCTCCAAGAACAATATCTATTCTAAAGGGTGTTAATTTTTGATCACTAAATTCGCCGGGATTAAATGGGCTTCCAAAAGCTATTGAAAGTCCGATAAAGATTATTATTCCGGCAATTGCAAATAAGAAAAATTGAGAAAGACCTTTTCTAGCATAATAAATAAAAAGAGCGAGAGATATTCCTGCAATTATCAATCTTTCAATAATGCTTATATTATAGCTTACTCCCAAAAAGAAAAAAAGAAAACCTGTTAAAATACAAATGAAAGCAATTATGAGGATATTGCTTTTTACTTGCCCCGCCTCTTTTTTCATAGGATTTCAGAGTGTTGGTTATTTATATATCTTGTTTTTTTGGCTTTTCGTTCTTCTTAATCGCAACTATATCAAACAAGCTTTTCTTCTCAAACTTCAAAATTTTTCCTGTCAAAGAATCAATATGAATCATAATTATTGAAAAACCTTCTGCCATGCATGTAAGATTCCAAATGGTCTTATTATCGGTATTCTGCAGAACAGCAATTATCTTTTCAATTTTCTTTCCAATTTTATTGTTAAGAAACTCTTCTTCACAAATTTCTAACAGATTTTCAACATCCACTTCTATTTTTGGGTTTATAGGTTCAAGCTTTCTCTCTCCTCTAATAATCTCCTCTTCTCGCATTTCTATCTTATCATTATCACCAAGACTAAAGCTAAAAATCTTATCTCCGGCTTTATAGTCAAGGGAGTAGGTTTCATGTTTTGGTTTAAAATCTAGAATAAAAAAACCTGCGCATAATTCTGCTCGAGGGTTTTCTTTTTTAAATTTTGAAAACTCTGCGGAGTTTTCAATTTTGGTGATGAGAGTTAAGAGGTTCATGTTAGAAGATTACAACTTCGGCTATTTAAGTTTATTTCTTCTCCAATTCCAAATCATCAAACTCGAGAATGCAACAAAAAATATCACTCCTGTAAAAATAAGAGCCACTTTCAAAGTAAAAGTATCTGCTATCCAACCAAATGCTGGACCGACAATTACAAACAATAAATTTCCAGAAAAACTTTGTATTGAAAGCAAGGTCGCCCTTTTCTCTGAAGAAAGATGCTGATTTGTATAGGCGCTAAGTACTGGCCCATTAAAACCTCTCAAAAATTGTTGCATATAGATAAAGATTAATCCAAATAATGCAAACCAATAACCCATAAAGATAATACTAAACGTAGATATTATTATCATCAACCATAAACTTCTTGAAACTCCGAGATATTTTTCAATATTATGCGCAAATTTACTTCCAGAAATGGCAAAAATTGTAAACGTTGCCCAAATCATCCCAAAATAAACAATATCCCATCCGGCTGCTTTAAGATATGGCTGGTAAAACCAAAGGGAAATTCTTGCTATTACTGCTAGAAGAGAATAAAACAAAAGTAAGAAAAGTATATTTTTGTTGTCGAATGCATCCTTGAAACTTTCTTTAGTGTGCTTCCAATAATTTTTCTCTTGCAGTTTTTCAAAATGTTTTGGTTCCTTATAAAGAAGGACTATAAATAAAAGTAAAAACATTCCAATCGCAGTAAGAAACCAATTCACCCTCATGCTATAAACTGCTACAAACCCTCCTATTATTCCTGAAATCCCTGCAGCCAAATATCCCCAACTTTTAGCATTTCCTAGAATTTTTTTAAAATCTTTTTCTCTTTTTGTCTGTTTAAGTGAATCATAAACAAGTGCGGTATCTGCTCCTGAAAAGAAACATGCACCAATACCCCATATTGCTTCTGCTATGAAGAATTGAAAAAAATTATGACCGAAACCATATATCATGGACCCCGCTATTAAAAAGAATGAACCGAATATCATACTTTGTTTTCTTCCAAGTTTATCTGCAATAACACCGGTAGGAACCTCAAATGCTACTATAGACAGAGCAAATAATGCCTGAAGAAGCATAATTTGGGTGAGACTTAGACCATTTTCTTGCCAGAAAAGAACAACTACCGGAATTATGAACATCCATTCACGAAAGAAGTTAGCAAGGTAAAATTTCCAAATGTTAGAAGATATTTTCTTGTTTTCTTTTTTGAAAATTTTATCTTTTCTCATTTTTCAAAAATCTTAATCGCTTTATCTCTAATTTCTTTGATATATCCTTTTTCATCAAGCATTCTATCTGGAAGATTATCTACATTAAACCATCCATACTCGTCTGATTCTTTATTTATTTTTATTGGAGCAGATTCATCTATGCTAGTTGCATAAGCAAAATGAATTCCATGATGCGTTTCTGTAAAATTGGGATGTTCAATCACCTCAATTAACTTTACTTTATCTTTATCTAACTCCAGACCTACTTCTTCTCTTGCTTCTCTTATTCCGGCGTCTAAAGAATGTTCTCTAGACTCAATCCTTCCGCCGATATTACCCCAATCAGCGTTCCATCTTATTCTCTTTTCTTCATTTCTTTTTAAAAGCAAAATTTTAGAGAAATCTTTATTAAAGATTACTATGAATACGCCCAAGCCAACAGGCACTCTTTCGTTATCATTTTGTAATCTATCTTTCATTTTTTCTTCAAGCAGGTCATAGCTGCATCTATCATTTTATTCTGCATGCTTTTTACATTTACATGATGAAACTTCGGCTCCCATTTTTCTCCAAGAACGTCTGAAACTACAAAAGCTGCAGCGATTTTTACTTTTCTTAATTTAGCAACTGCAAATAACGCAGACGCTTCCATTTCTACTGTTGCAACTCCTTCTTTCTTGTATTGATTTATTTCTGCTTTAGTTTCCCTGTAAGGAGTATCTATTGTCCAAGTAGTAGCTTTTTCATATACTATTCCTGATTCTTCTAATGCTCTTGCTAATTTTTCAGTTAGACCTTTGTCAGGATAAGAATATTTTTCATGAGCCATGTAATGAGAACTTGCTCCCTCATCTCTTATTGCCCGATCACATAAAAATACTCCTTCATGTTGCAGTCCGCCGGCTGTGCCGATATTTATGAATTCTCTTGCACCCAAACTAATAAGTTCTTCGAATATTACTACCGCGTGAGGCGAACCTATTCCGGTCATTTTAATGAATCCAATATCACTATTTTTTATGTGATGTACATAAAATCCAGGATATATTTTTAGAAGTTCATATTTTCCAGCATATTTTCTTCTAAAACCTCTGAGAGCAGAAGATTGATATGTGATGACATATTTGCTCGGAAACTTTTTTTTATCAAATTCTTTGTAGTGGATAAAGTCTTCGGGATTTATCAGAGCATCTTCAAGATGCTTATTCCTAAAATTGGGATATGTCATTTTTTCCTCCGTGGTTTTTTATATTCGCTTCTAAGTAAGCCATAATTATATTCATCCATAATCTTTCCATTTGCCTTGCAACGAACAGCTTTTCTTTTATAGCCTTCTTGCTTAAATCCATATTTCTCAAGAAGCTTTCCGCTAGAGGGGTTGCCTGCAAAAACATCTGCATTTAATCTTCGAAGTTTTAATTTTTTGAAGGCTAAATTAATTAATGCTTCAAGGCCTTCGCTACCATAGCCAAATCTCCAATGATTTTCTCCGAGCCAATAACCAATTGTTCCTGTTCCTTGATCATGTTTTACATTAGAAAGACCAATCCCACCAATTACTTCTCCTGTTTCTTTTAGTTCTACCCAATAACTATAATCTTTTTGGGGTTTTTCTTTTAATTTTTCCTTACAATGATTGATATACCAAATAGCATCCTTTTTCTTGTAAGGATAAGGAACTACCAAAAGCCATTTAGTAACTTTTATGTTACTTAAATTTCTGACTATGTCGGAGATATCTTTCATAGACGGCTGTCTGAGTATTAATCGTTCTGTTTCAATCCTTGAATTTTTTTTAAAGTATTTTATCATTTTAATCCTTCCCTAATTTCTTCAGCTATGGCTTCAAGTTCTTCAATCGCCTTTTGAGGTCCAAGTTGGGTTGAAATATATCCATCATATTTTTCAAAAAATATTTTATCTTTCGCCCATAGCTCTTTAAATTTTTCATCTAGGCCGTAGATAGGATAAAGCTTTATGTGAACGTGGTTTACTCCAAGTCCTTCCATGACTAAGGCTGCTCTTTTAACCTTAAGAGCTTTCTCTAGAAGCTTTGCGACTTTCTTTGCAGCAAGCATTAATTCACAATATTCTTTCTCAGGCATATCTGTAGCGTCGCTATCAAAGTGTTCTTTAGGAATAACGAGAGTCATGCCTTTAACGTTTGGAGCTAGGTCTAGTATTGCAATATGCTTTTCATCTCCCCATATTTTTACACAGGGAATTATGCCTCTCGCTATTTTGCAGAATATGCATTCTTCTTTATTATTTATTTTTTTTATCATGTTGTTATTTTTTAGTTTAGTTTTAGCAGTTTAGTTAAAAATCAGTTAATCCCTCAAATTAACCAGAATTAATAGAAGGTTGCTGGATTAACAGACTGTCCAGTAGAATCATCATTCATTAGTCTATTATCCATTTTCATTTCCATACACTAAAATAAGAAGGGAAGTTTATAAATTTTGCTGTTAGAAAAAATTGGGTAGTCTTATTTTCTCTCTTTAATCTCTCTCAAAATATCTTTCAAAAAGTCTTCTTTCTTTGCGCCAAACTTAACTTTTCCATCACGCCTTACTGCAATTGTTTTTGCAGCTTCTTCTTTATCTCCAATCATAATAATATATGGTATCTTTTGCATTTCCGCATCTCGAACTTTTCCTTGGACGGGTGCAGAATTAATATCTATTTCGCATCTTATTCCTGCTTCCTTTAATTCATTCAAAAGTTTTTCTGTTGCTTTTATGTTTTTATCTGTAAAACTTAAAACTTTAACCTGGACAGGAGCGAGCCAGGTTGGAAGTCTTCCATTTAATGATTCAAGCATAACTCCAATAAATCTTTCAAGAGAGCCATAAATAACCCTGTGTAGCATGATCGGACGTTTCATTTTTCCATCGCTATCAACATACTCTAATTCAAATCTTTCAGGCATAGCAAAATCAAGTTGAATCGTTGAACATTGCCATGTTCTTTCTAAAGAATCTTTAATATGGAAGTCTATTTTTGGCCCATAGAAAGCACCATCCCCTTTATTTATTTTGTATGTAACTTTCATTTTTTTCAAAACTTTCTCCAGTATTGATTCTGCCATGTCCCAAATTTCATCACTTCCAATTCTCTTTTCAGGTCTAGTTGAAAGCTCAACATGATCAAATTTAAGATTAAATGTCGCATAAAATTTGTTTATCAATTTAACAACACCCATTATTTCTTCTTCAACTTGTTCTTCATTAGCACAGAAAATATGCGCATCATCTTGCGTAAACTGTATGACTCTAAATAATCCTGCTAAAACTCCTGAAAGTTCTGTCCTATGAACAGTACCCATTTCACCAACTCTTAATGGAAGCTCTTTGTAGGATTTTGGTTTATTTTTATAAACTAACATTCCTCCGGGGCAATTCATTGGCTTTATTAAAAAATCTCTTCCTTCATACTTGGTTGAAAAATTACTTTCTTTATATTTTTCCCAATGTCCAGATACTTTCCATAGTTTAGAATCCATTATCTGGGGAGTTCTAATTTCTTGGTATCCTGCTTTTCTGTGCTCTTCTCTCCAATAATTCACAAGTTCGTTATAAATAATGTGTCCCTTATCATGCCAAAAGACCATTCCCGGAGCAACTTCTGAAAAACTAAACAAATCCATCTGTTGTCCTATAATTCTATGGTCATTATCTGCAAGCTTTTCTCTATTAAGTTTTGATTTTGAGATTTCATGAAGGAGTTTCTTGTAATCATAAACTTCTTCTTTACCTAAGACACCTGCGGTTTCTTGAGGTTTCAACTTCCCTTCAACTCCCGCCCCAATATTTCTGCTTAACTCTGCAAGCGGATGCCCCTTGCACTTTAACTCAAACTCCTTATAATATCCAAACGGTGCCCTTGCAACATCAATCTTTTTGTTCTTCAGCTCCTTTTCTGCGTCTTCAAGAAGTTTTTGTGCAAAATCTGGCGATGAAAGTGAAGGAGACAAATGCGCGTAGGGATAAAGAACAACTCTTTTTGCTTTTGTTTTATCCAACAAATCGAGAACATTTTCAGTATATTGTTTCAGAATTTCAGAATTACCTTCGTCACTCTTTTCTACTGCTGTAAGTATAACCAGGGGCTCTTTTACTTCAACTTCTTTTTCTTCTCCTGCTTTAAGTTCAATACTTTTCAGTGCTTTCTTTAGTGGCTTGAACTTAATATAATCGCAGTGTAGGCTTAATATCTTCATAAAAATAGAAGCAGAATGATATTTATAAAGATTTATCTTGCTCTTTGCGATTTCTTTTCTAAATAAGCCGGATCACAGGGATATTCTCTTGTTTCCCCAATCTTTAATGATAAATCTCCATATTTTCTCATTCCCCAATCTTGTCTAAGTTCTTGATGAAACTTTTCTGTTGAAACAAGACTTGCAGATATTCTATTATAAGTATCCCCTGACTGAGCGACAATATTTGTTCTTGGCAAGCCATCATATTCGCTTATGAGCTGATTATCTTCATAACGAGCATATCCGGCAATACTAATAACTACAATGGCTCCTACCGCGATTACTGCTGCTAATGTTCTATCAATATTATTACGCCACTGAGCTATTCTTACTCTCTTTTCAGGAGATCTTCTTATAATCATTGTTCTTACATGCGGTTCTTCATCAGATCTTCTCAATGTCGTTGTTTCTGTAGGGACTTCTTCATTCGGCATGAGAAATAAATAGAGTAATAATTTATAAGAATTTGTATGCTCTACTTATATAAGAACTTATCAATATCTTTCTTTGCTTCTTCTCGCTTTTTTTGATGCTCTTTCAAAAAAGCATTAATTTTTTCAATCAAAATTTGCTTTAATTCGCCAGTAAGAAGTTTACCGCTTCTGTAATCTTTCTCAATTTTTTCAAGTTTCTTATCATCTGGCTCAAAGAACATTCTCAGATATTGGAAAGAAACATCTACATCTGGATTTCCGCCAAGTTTTCTATGCTCTTCAATAGTGTCTTTTCCACCAGAGAAGGCATATTTGTTTATTTTTCGCTTTACTTCTTCGGGTGAGTCTGTCGTATATATTGCAGTGCTTTCTGTCTCACTGCTTCCCATTTTTCCACTAACTCCTTCAAGCGGAGGCAAAAAAGAACATTGAATTGAAGCAGGTTTGTAATGCCCTAACTTTGGCAATATATCTCTTGTTAATCTAAAATGCGGGTCTTGGTCAATGGCATGAGGAATTAAACAAGGAAGCTCTTTTTTTGCTATCACAGAGGGTAAAAATGCAGGGACGGCCTGCATGCTAGTATAAAATATCTCTCCGACATTATTGCTTTCATTAAAACCAAAACTAGATTTTACCATAGAAAA